>JGI2924J29684_1076873_pt1 | contig 11908 bp, 10 predicted proteins | sample BenlonsequencITS_FD_29684 | JGI IMG/M metagenome (IMG submission 29684)
TCACAGGCCTGTGAGAGTCCTTATCGCCATGGTAGGGCTTTTAATAGGAGTAATTGCAATTGTCGTTTCCCTAGGAATTTTCGCTTATGGGTCTTTAAAAGCCCTGTCTCCCGATACAGTCCAGGGCTTCCTATCGATGTTATTTATGGTCGGCTTAGGGGGACAGATCTTTTTTGGTATTACAGGAGCCTTTGTTGCCCTTTACATGTCCGACGACCTTGAGCTTTTGTTCATGGCACCGGTACCTATTAAAGCAGTGTTTGCTATTAAATCTTTAGTGATTATTGGAAGTAATTTTTTAACGGCTGTTTTGTTTGCCTTCTTACCCGGACTGTTTTACGGATTGATGTTTAAAGCCGGAGCCTCATTCTATATCCTAGTTTTGCTGGTCGGTCTAGGTTTATGGGCAATGGGGACGGCGATTGCTGAATTGATTAATCTGTTGGTAATGCGCATTATCCCGCCCCATCGCAGCAAGGAAGCTATTGGCGTTATAGGGGCTTTGGGAGGAATCATCATTGCCATTAGTTTTCAGCTCCCCAATATGCTGATGAACAGCAACAGCAAATTCAATCTTGGCTCTTGGCTGGAACAACAGAAACAGATGCTTAGTGTCATGAAGTTTTTTCCCTGGGGATGGGGTTCGTCTGCACTGGTTGCTGGGGTTTCCCAAAATTTCTTAGGGGGATTAGGCTGGAGCCTGTTAATACTTGTGGTCGGGGTTTTACTTTTCTTAATCGCCTTTAATCTCGTCGAGAAAGGATTCCGCAGAGGATTCATTTCCCTGAGTCAAGGGGAAAGGGGCAAACGGCGTAAGGCACAGGCAGAAGTGGAGGGAGTAAAGCCGCTGAAGGCCCCTTCCCTTGCAATTCTAAAGCAAGATGTTGTACCTCCGGCATCTCCTTGGTTAGGAATGTGGGCCGTGGCCAAAAAGGATCTGCTCTCTATGAAGCGTGATACCCGGGAGTGGTTCGGATACTTAGTGCCTCTGATTATTATGCTTTTCTTTGTTGGTCAGTTTTTGCTTTCCTCTATTAAGACTTCCCAAAGCTCATTAATGACAGTGCTAATCATGTATACCATCATGTTCAGCGGAAATATGGCCTTACAATCCTTTGGCCGTGAAGGAGAATCTGACTGGCTCTTAAACAGTGTGCCTCTCGCTGGATGGCCGGTGGTCTGGGGAAAATTATTGGCCGCTGTTTTACCTACTTTGGTGTTAATGGAAGCACTGCTCGTTGGAACTGCGTTGGCTATAGGGGTTTCTAAGACCCTTATTATTGCATTGGCCGTTGGAGCGGTATTCCTCTCGTTAGGAGCAAGTTCTATCGGGCTCTTTTATTCGATTAATAACTGCCGTTATAATCCGGATACACCTCAGCAGAGGATCGCTCCAGGGGCTTCCTTGTTTATGTACCTGTTAAACTTATTCTTTATACTTTTATTGGCCGTGGGTTTAACCTATCTCTTTTTGCCCGGAGAGTTAGTTCCTGTTCTAAGGGGCCTTCCGGCTGTAACCTATAAAGGTGGTTTGCTGTCAGGTCTATTTTATGGAATCTATCTCCTAAGCCGGCCTCTCTTATGGTCATCGGCATGGCGGGTGTTTCTGGGGGTTATCGTAACGGGCGGAATTTGGGCGGCCATGTTTTTCGGATTTATGGCGGCTACTGTTCGGCAAAGTAAGAAAGGTTTTCGGGTGGAGATAATTGCTGGCAAAAAGAAAAGAAGACGCTAGGAGCAGACGATAGTTTTGCAGATAGAAGACCATCGGACAGAATGGATACCTGAATTCAGTGAACCGGAATACATTGGGGAGGATAGAATCGGTGAAATCAAAGTTTCCTGTTCATGGGAAAACCCAAGCCATCGGCGGTATTAATTTGGAATGCCTTCGCCTTTCCTCGGACGGAATGGCCGTAGGATATTATGAGGGTAAAGCCACCTTCGTACCGGGGTTACTGCCTGGGGAAATAGGCCAAGTCCAGATCGTAGAAACAAAGAAAAACTGGCAGCGAGGAAAATTGCTGAGAATTATAAAGGAATCTGAGGACAGGACCGACCCGCCTTGCAGCGTTTTTCCTGTTTGCGGCGGCTGCCAACTGCAGCACCTGAAGTATGAACAGACCTTAGCCTGGAAGAGACAGTGGGTGACAGACGCTCTTGCCAGAATTGGTAAAATACAAATGGATAACGTTACGATTCATCCCACGATTGGGATGGATCATCCCTGGCGCTACCGCAACAAAGCCCGGCTCCATTGGGGAGGACCGGGCAACATTGGTTATTACCAGGAAAAAAGCAAAGCGACGGTTCGTTTTAGCGACTGCCTTTTGATCAGCGAAAGGATGAATCGCTGGATAGAGGAAGCGGAAAGGCTTTTAAGCAAACAGGATGAGAAATTCCTTTCCCGGCTGACCTCGCTCACCTTCAGGGAAAACTCTCAAGGAGAAGGTATGTTGATTCTGGACTCCCTGGAATCTGTTTCTCTGAGGGATACTTTTCTGCCGGCTGAACAAAGAGCCGGGGCATGGTCCGAGCCGGACGAAGACGGGAAGAAGTCAGGACTCAATGAAACCGGCTCAGGAATCCGCTGGGTCTGGGGCATCAACGGTTTAGGAAAGCCGGTATGTATCGCCGGTCAGGGGGATTTTACCGAGAGCGTACTGGGAGCTGAGTTCAAGATCTCTCCTCTGGCCTTCCTGCAAGTCAATCCTGCTCAGACCCGCAGACTTTATCAAACGGTGTTGGCTTGGGCAGAGCTTTCAGATAAGAAAGTTGTTTGGGATCTTTACTGCGGAATCGGGACTATCACCTTGGCTTTAGCGGCGAAAGCCAAAAAGGTCTGGGGAATCGAAGAAAACGCCTACGCTGTGGAAGATGCCAAGGAAAATGCTAAGCATAACCAAATTGATAATGTAGAATTTATTACCGGTAAAGTAGAGGATACCTTCCGACAAATCACCGACCAACCGGATATTGTAGTCCTCGACCCGCCTCGGGCCGGGGCGCACAAGAGCGTATTGGAGCGATTATTGGAATTAAAGCCGAAGCAGATCATCTATGTTTCCTGTGATCCGGGGACGTTAGCCCGGGATCTGGGGATATTACAGAGCGGGGGATATCAGGTGGCAGAGGTGCAGCCGGTGGATATGTTTCCGTGGACGGTGCATACGGAGGTAATAATCCTGTTGCAGAGGCTGTAACCTTGATGTATCAAGGGTTTAAGAGGACGGACGCAAAAATGTGTTTTGACGTGGAGTCTATCTTTCACGTCTTTTATTTTGTAAAATGCAAATGAGTTTATGACCTTTCCCAGTTAATATTTATATTAATAAAAAATTGAAATGAAAAATGTTAGAATCATACCGCCTAAACCCAAAGAGCATAAAAAGCTCAGAGTTGCCGCCTATTGCAGGGTAAGCACATCCGGACCGGAGCAGATGCGCAGCCTTGTGATTCACCCAACGACCAGCAAGTGTGAAAAGGTACTGCCCAAATTGCGTGAGGGAACATCCCAATACACACTGATGGTTCGGCGGATGAAAGCGCTGCAGATAGCAGCAGCACTGATAACAAGGAAATTGGAGGGCAAATGTGATGCCTAAGATACTTCACAAAATTCGAAAAGGCAGAGTAGGTGCAACACGAAAAATCAGTACATTGGTGACATCGGAGATTATGGAAAATATGGCATGCTCAGATACCTTGAGAAAAGTGGTATAAAAATAGGTGTAAATTGGTATCTGACTGAGAATGACGATTCAGATGATGGAAAATTCACAACGTATCTTGATAATGACAAAGAACAATATCTTGATCCGGAACTGTTTGATTTATTAAAGAAGGTAGTTGTGTGCGAAGATAAGTCGGTATCGATGATTGAGCAAGCAGAGATATTTTCCTCAGCATGCTTTTATCATAAGCTTATTTCAAGAGAAAACCGTGATGAGTGGCATGATTATGCGTTAGAAGCTTTGAGGGATGCAGAGCTTGTTTTTTGTGATCCTGATAATGGACCTATTGGCACGAAGTCTAAAGGCAGTAAAAATTCAGAGAAATATATTTGCCCTTTGGAAATTGTAGATTATTATAATAGAGGCCAGAATGTTGCTTATTATTGCCAGAAGGCTCGTCGAACTTGGGAGCAGTGGGATAAAACTAAGAATGAAATGATTGAATATCTACCAGATGCCAGGATATATATCCTTACATATCATAAGGGAACACAGCGCTCTTATATTTTTGTTATGCATCCGGAAGATGGGCGCAGATATATAGCCATTCTTCAAAAATTTCTTTATACAAATTGGAGCAGGGTTTTTACAGAAGAATCTCCTGGAAAAACAGACCATCCAGCAAGAGTGTCGGCGGAAAACTTGAACTGGAAATGGATTCCGGTGTGATTGCAACAATAACTGCTCAAGAGGATGGATGGGTAACAATTCAGTTTTCAGACCAACCAGGGAGGAGTACAAGGACACGCATAGATCATTTTCTTAGCAATTACAGACGTTAAGTCTTTCGTATTATGCCATGCTACCTCATAGCCTCATTGCTTTCTTACGAAGAGCTTTCTAACGAAAGATACCCGTTTTTATCTTGTACAAGAGAACAAATGTTTGGTATAATTGAGTTGACTGCGAAAATTAAAGCAGTGGATTATCAATAAGTCAAGGTGGAGGATATAATCTTATGGCTATGAAAAAAAAGAATGAAATAACAATCCGTTCCAGTGCGGCGGAATACTTGACTTTTATTGCTGCAACGGGTGATGATCCTCAAAGTTTTGAAATGCGTTATGAAGACGAAAATATCTGGCTAACGCAAAAGATGCTGGCAACACTTTATGATGTTGATGTACGAACAATAAACGAACATATGCAAAAAATATATTCCGATAATGAACTTGAACAAGAATCAACTATCCGGAATTTCCGGATAGTTCAAAATGAAGGTTCACGTCAAGTTGCACGCGATATTAAACATTATAATCTGCAAATGATTATTGCTGTGGGTTTTAAAGTGAATAATGAACGTGCTGTCCAATTCCGAAAATGGGCAAATCAGATTGTAAAGGATTACACTATTAAAGGCTTTGCTATGGATGATGAACGCCTGAAAAATGGTGGGTCAATTCTGACGGAGCAATATTTCGAAGAGCAACTCCAACGTATTCGTGAAATCCGTCTTAGTGAGCGGAAGTTTTATCAAAAAATTACAGATATTTATGCGACTGCTATCGATTACGATGTAAATGCAAGTGCCACAAAGCGATTTTTTGCAACTGTCCAAAATAAGCTTCATTGGGCGATTCATGGACAGACTGCTTCAGAAGTTATATATACTCGTGCCGACGCAGGAAAGGAACATATGGGGCTGACAACCTGGAAAGATGCACCTCATGGAAAAATTCAGAAATTCGACGTAACGGTAGCTAAAAACTACCTGAGCGAATTCGAGATGGGACAATTACAGAGACTGGTTTCGGCTTATTTAGACATTGCAGAGGATATGGCGATTCGGCATATACCCATGTCCATGCATGATTGGGAAACACGGTTGAACCGTTTTATAGAGGCAGCTGATCGTGATGTTTTACAAGATGCAGGAAAGGTGACGATGGAAATTGCCAAAGCCCACGCGGAAAGCGAGTTTGAAAAATATCGCATTATCCAGGATAGACTGTTTCAATCTGACTTTGATAAACTAATTGATGATATAAAGAATGAAGAGTAATATATAAAGTCGCCGAATTCGACACCTTCTGAAAATAGGTAATGTTATCAGGGATTCTCCCGCCAAGGGGATACCAGAGAATTATGAGACCCCGTTGGGTTGGGGAGGTTGACCGAATGGGAGACCTCCATTCGAACACCTTGCTGGTTATGAAGGAGCGTTTATGGATAATCAAGAAAAAGTTCAATGGCTAGGCAAAATATTATCGATTCAGCCGCGTACCAATGTATGGCGTTATGTTCTCGATAATCGAACTCATTCCCACATCGGTTACAACCTGTTCCTTGACGGCTCTGTTAACGGCATTAATGCTCAGTTTGCCGTGGCAATCTCCGAAAAGCAGCAACAGTGCGGCGGTTTCCGTATTGGCGATGTTGTTAAAGGCACAGCGTGGACAAAGAAGTATTCCGGTTGGGAATACGCCGACTACTATCGAGCGGGTGCATTGAAACGAATAAGTGAGGGCGAGGAAACAACCGAAGATAAGTCAGCTCCACCGTGGAGAACCGCTCCGCCTGATATGCAAACATACGAATGGCGCGGCGCGAGGATGTTGAGTCTTAGTTGTTGGAAAGGTAAGTGCTTTCAATGTATATGGGCTAATATGGCGAACGTCTCCATTGAGTATGAATGGGGCAAATCCCAGAAGCATCGGTTCGAAAGTTTTTGTTACGGACCCAAATCCTGTAAAGTTTATAAAATGGGGAAGCCTCGCAATGTTCCATATAAGGGCAGAGGTTCAAACTATGATGAGGGATGGCTTGACGATATCTGCACGGAGCGCAGGGGTGAGGATGATTAAATCAAAGGGTTACAGGATAAAAAGTCGGGTGGAAATATAGTGGAGCGATTCAGAAATATGGATAAAATTTGTCTGAATTGCAACAGCTTTTTTCAAGACTTCAAAGAATCGGTATATATTTTGGAGTATGCTGCTTTTGCCCCTTTTGTGGATGAAATTACGGAAAATGCAGGTTTTTCATGTTGCCGTGAGTTATACCAGAAAAAGCGGTTTGATGGCGCAAGGGAAGAAAATGTGTCTGCAGAGGAGATTGTTAGAAATAATTGTATCGAATAAAGCCTTCAAGAGGTTAACACACTTTTGAAGGTTTAATCGTTACAATTACTAAGGTTGTAGAGCAAAATGCGGTTCTTAATCCTGCAAAAATGCCTGCAATAGGCTGTGATTTCAGAAATATACAATGCCGCCAGGGGGATACCAGAGTGTTACGACATACTTTTTATCTCCTCAAGGCACGTTGAGAGCATCGTTCGCCTCGAAAGAAAACACAACCACAATATATAGTACTTTACATAGGGATAATAACTATATATTGTGGTTTTTGAAAAATGTACCCGCGAACAAACCACGTTGAGACCGTGGTGAGTTTGAAAACACCTACATTTTAGAAGCGGCCTGTACCAAGGGCTTCAGCGGTGGGAAATATTTGAAATAGGCTAAAAATGTTAAGAATGTGTTAAGGGTGCGTTCGAGGGAACATATTTAATGTAAATATAGCGTTTTTGCAGGAAAGATATGCTAAATAAGTGTCACAGTGTCAAAGGGCTCTTGAGACTGTGAAAGTTTTTTGCTCTTAATACCTTTAATCCTAGATATAGTATCTTCAACTGTTTTATCCCATAACTCTATTTTGGCCTCTGTCTTTGCTGGCGGGGGTCTTTTTTGTGTGTTATGAGAAACTTTTAGCGCGGTGTGGAACGGGAAAAAAGGCGGAGATAACATAAAAGCCTTACCTATCGTTGTTATCGATGTAAAATGAAGTGATTTTTAGTAATGTACTACAGGGTCAATGTGGCCTTGAGACTGTGAGAAGCCGTTTGTCTATTTCATGGGAATTAGTGTGGCGATTTATGTTACTTGAGAATACGCTTGCTCGGAAGGTTTATAGTAAATTGTAAAGAATCCAGGTCTTAATGATCTGGATTTATTGTGTTTTCTTGGATTATTTTTGCTATTCCTGGAAGGAAATGAGCGAAAGATGAAGAAATGTAAAATATGAATTAAATATATGACTAGAAGAAAAGTATTATTATATAATACTACACTACTCGATGAATAATTTGGAATGATTTTAAATTTCTATATTATGACCCTGAAGAATCGCGCCAATTTCAAACAAAGCTGCATCTAATTTCTTATTATATTGTGGGGCTCAAAAAACAGATAAAAGAATATAATCTAAGGAAGTGATAATATTTCCGGTCGGATTTTTGATAAAAAGAATATCATACTTTTAAAGATCGATGAAGACGACTTAAATTCTTTTCTTGTTAATATGGATATAGATGACTCGGGACAACCTCTATATATGTTAGATGATTTGACAAAAGCAATCATAAATACTATTCCTGAATATGTCTTTGCTGATTATGAAAACCCAGAAATTCCCCAAACGGATGTAGTTGAGAAATTGAGAGAAGCTGCCCATTGTATATATAAAATTAAAGATTATGATTTGATGCGTAGATGGCGTTTAAATAACGATAAAACCGCTTTGGAGGAGTTAAAAAAATCGAGCACTGCACGACGAGGTGAATTTGGAGAATTGCTTCTTCACCTATTATTGCGCGATTTTAAGAACACAATTCCACTTGTTTCAAAGGTCTATTTTAAAGATGCAGCCGGAATACCTGCCCATGGGTTTGATTCAGTACATATTTCCCCAGATGAGAAAATACTTTGGTTAGGGGAAAGCAAGTTTTATTCAGAAAGTAAAAGGGGCTTACAAGAATTATTATCGGATTTAAATAATCATTTTAAAAAAGATTATTTGAATGAACAATTCATTATCATAAAGAAAAATCTTGACAATAACTCTATTCCACAAAGAGATGAATGGATCAAAATACTTAGTAATTCTAACAGATTGAAAGATAAAATTAACATTATTAATATCCCTATGCTTTGTACCTATCCCCATGATATATATAAATTATATGACGATATGAATAACATTGCTGCGATAACTTATCATGAAACAAACATTAGAGAGTTGAAGGATTACTTTGACATACAAAATCAACATCCCTTAAAAAGTCAATTGAATATTACACTTATGTTATTTCCGATTCGTAATAAAAAAGAGCTTGTAACTGAATTACATGCTCGTCTTTGGCATATGCAAAATATGTGAGGTGAAACTATTTGGAAGAACTCATTTCAGAAATCAACACTTCTGAAAATATATCTTCTAATAGAAGCTTTTATTTAGCTGAAAAATGTTCAAACTTATTATCCAGTGGCTCTACATTAGACGAACAAGAGGCGCGCAGAATTGTTATCCATATTTTAAACAATTGGGAAAAAGTGTGCCATGAGACGTATAATTTTTGGACGGACATTATTGAGGCTTTGGGTTTTTATCCGTATTTAGCTAAAAATAAGGATAACCTAATATTAGAATCCTCTGCCGATATAATTCGACAGCAATATTTTTTGTCGGATTATTTAGAGAATACATATTTTCATAAAGAGCAAAAGAAGTTATCTACTAATGTTTTTTCAGATAATAATGTTGTCGCAAGTGCACCAACTAGCTTTGGGAAAAGTTTACTTATTGAAGAAATTGTTGCTTCCCATAAATTCCAAAACATTGTAATTATACAGCCTACCCTTGCTTTATTAGATGAAACAAGGCTGAAAATGCGTAAATATAGTGATTTTTACAAGATAATTGTAAGAACTTCTCAACCAGCTTCAGAAGAAAAGGGGAATTTATTTCTTTTAACTGCAGAAAGAGTTATGGAATATGAGCCGTTGCCTAAAATAGATTTTCTTATTGTTGATGAGTTTTATAAACTTAGCCTACGACGTATTGATGATCGAGCAGACACCCTTAATAATGCTTTTTTGAAAATCACTAATCATAATAATTGTAAGTTCTATTTATTGGGACCAAATATCGATGACATTACGCCAGGTTTTGCAGAAAAATATAACGCCGTATTCTTTAAATCAAATTTTTCATTAGTTGATTGCAATGTCGTTAATTTATATGAGCAAATTACTCCAACTACATCAGATAGAGAGAACGACAAAAATAAGCTTGCTTTGTTATATCCCTTATTAGATTCTCTTGGAAATGAACAGACTCTTATATATTGTTCATCCCCTAACAGAGCACGTAGGTATGCAAGAGGTTATTTAGATTATTTGATTTCTAAAGGGACAGCACCACAAAATGATTTATCACTTATTGAATGGATTCATAAGAATATTGCTGATGATTGGAGTCTTGCAAAAGAATTAGAGTATAAAGTAGCCGTCCACGATGGTTCGTTACAGAAACATATCGGGGCCTCAATTATTAGATATTTTAATAAGGGATTATTAAATTGCATATTCTGTACTTCAACTATTATTGAAGGAGTTAATACAAGTGCAAAAAATGTTATTCTTTTTGATGATCGAAAAGGAGGACGTCAAATAGACTTTTTTGATTATAGCAATATTAAAGGGCGTTCTGGCAGACTAATGGAGCATTATGTAGGAACAATATATAATTTTGTACAGCCGCCTAAACAACGCCAGATTATAATTGACATACCATTTTATGAACAAAATCCACAAATTATTTCTGATGAGATACTCATCAATATTTTACCGGAAGATATTGAAGATAGAACCCGAGCACGTTATGAAGAATTATATCAGATCAAACACGAATTATTGGATATTATTAAGAAAAATGGTGTTTCTGTTAATGGTCAAATGAATATATACTATGCTTTAGAGCGTGATATTGATGTTCAATATAATAACATCGCATGGGCACAACTGCCTAATTGGGAAAAGATGTTTTATATACTTAGTTTAGCGGAAAATAATCTTTTTGATTTTAGTGATAAGCATGGTGTTTTTTCTGTCAAACAATTAGTTCGATACCTAGATATGTATAGAAAAAAGAAAAATTTAATGGTTATTGTGGATGATATATATCAAGGGAAAGTTAAAAACGTTAAATATATGACACCTGAGCGTAAACTAAAGTATTATGACGACTCAATAGAACAAGCATTTCATCTTTATCGACATTGGTTTCAGTTTACTGTTCCGAAGGCGTTTCGAGTTGTTGATAGTTTACAGCGTTTTGTTTGTACAAAACATAGTAGAAGACCTGGTTCTTATAGCTATTTTGTTCAACAACTCGAAAATGATTTTATTAGAGATAATTTATCTATTCTAACAGAGTATGGTATTCCTGCGAGCGCCGTTAGACAATTAGAAAAAAATGTTCCACCCGACATAGATGAAGATGATGTATTTGAATTTATTCGTAGGAATAAAAAAACTTTGGCAAGAAATCTGCTTAGGTATGAATTAGAAAAGATAGATGAATGTTTATAATTATTACTTGATAATGTGTTTCAACACTTTGATCTGTAATTGGAACAAGTCAAATACTGTTCGAAATTGAAATGTGTTCTTGGTCGGTTTGGGAGTTTTTACCGATTTAATATCTACGCCATTGATACTGGGTAGACCTAAGGTTGTGGGTTGATGTTTCTTGGAGCTAGACGAAGTGTTTGGGGCAAGTGAACTTTAACAGGTAATGCTGCATAATGTTTTAACCTATTGGATAACACAAGTTGCTACACCCAACGAATCGAAAAACCGAAGGATAAGGGAGGCGTTTCATATGATGGAACACAGCCGAATCGTTTGGACGATCCGGCGCATTATAGAGTTTCTTACGAGGAGACACGCGATTATATAGCATTGAAGTGATGTTTCGGAAAAACTAAGTCAATTATAGGTTCGACTTCAATAAACTTTTGAGGTGAATTTAATGGAGTTTAGAGGAAAATTAAGGTGCCTGTTGAATCAACTGTTATTATAGAGAGTAGGGGAGTAATTCTTAATGGATATCAATAATTGTAATAACTTAATATATAAATTAAGTAATATCGATACTGATGCACAGTTACAAAATGTTGATGTCTCTTTTCATCTAGTTAGCAAACAAAATGAGGCCGATAATGGATACCAAACATCCGAAATTCAGCTTTCACCGGACGTAGTATATTGGATTAAAACAAATGTGATTGCAATGTTGAATAAGTTAAAGCAAAATCATGTTTTTAATGTTGCTGATTATAATCATGAAATTGCTTTAAAAGATAGAATAGCAAAACTTTCACTAAGTGTAAC
>JGI2924J29684_1076869_pt1 | contig 11904 bp, 12 predicted proteins | sample BenlonsequencITS_FD_29684 | JGI IMG/M metagenome (IMG submission 29684)
AAAAGGCCCGCCTCGAAATTCCTAGGACTTTCATCGTCTTCGTTCGATTATTGTTATTACTTGCTAAAGCGGATAAAATAAGTTCTCTTTCGACCCTGGCCACAATTTCCTTAAGATCGTAGGTTTTATCTTTTACATTGATAGTTTGATTGTTTGTGGGAATTATGTTGGCAGGTAAGTGCTGTATCTCAATACTAGAACCGGAACAAACTATGCTGGCATGTTCAAGGACATTTTGCAGTTCGCGAATATTACCTGGCCAATCATAGTGTTGGAATAGCTTAATGACTTGAGGGGAAAGGCTCAACTCTTGACCAACTTCACGAGAAAATTGATCCAGAAATGTTTTGGTCAAAGCCATCAAGTCATCTTTGCGTTCACGAAGCGGTGTAAGAGCCAATGGGACAATGTTCAAACGATAATAAAGGTCCCTCCGAAAGGTCCCCTCGACAATCATCGTTTCTAAGTCACGGTTTGTCGCAGCAATGACTCGGATATCAACCTTGACCACCACAGATCCTCCGACTCTTTCAAATTCTCTTTCCTGTAATACTCGCAATAATTTTGCTTGCATCGTTAAACTCATGTCGCCAATCTCATCTAAGAAAATTGTCCCACCATGGGCCAATTCGAATTTTCCCAGTTTCCCTCCCTTTTTAGCACCCGTATAGGCTCCTTCTTCATAACCGAAAAGTTCACTTTCAATTAAACTCTCCGGTATTGCAGCACAATTGACCTTTATCAGAGGTTTGTCTTTGCGCCGACTGGCCTTATGAACCGCCCTTGCCAGGACTTCTTTACCAACACCACTCTCTCCGCGAATCAATACGGTGCTGTCAGTTCGGGCAACCTTCGCCGCTAAAATAAGGGTTTCCTTTACATTCCGGTTTTGCCCTACGTATTCCTTAAAAGACAGGGGCAGTTGTTCCCATTGTTCTAATTGCTCTTTCAGATAATCAGCGACACCTTTAGTTTGCTGCAGTTCACGATTGAGCTCAAGCTCCTCTGTTACATTTTTAAAGGTAGAGATACAACCAATAATATGTTTCCCTTTATACAAGGGAAAGGTGCTTCCCACAACGTCGATGTCTAAAGACTTTAAATGATCTGCACCATTCCTTGCTGTTCCGGTTCGTAAAACTTTAATTGCGGCGGCATCTGGTTCAATCTTATCTAATCTCCGGCCCAATACTTTTTCCACCGGGACTCCTAAGATTGTAGCATAAGCTTTATTAACATAAACAATTGTTGTATGGGAATCAATTACCAATACCACGTCATGAATATTATCGAGGATTTTAAAGAGTAGTTCTTGGTCCCAACGTGGAAAATCGGTTGTAGTGACAGCATGAACTCCGACACTCATGAAATCCCCCCGTTTTTGTATCATTTGTAAACATTATACTAAAGGAATCCAAAAGAAGAAAGGTTAATGGCCAAATATTTTAAACATTCTAACTATTATTTCTAGCCAAATTCTATCCAAGACTTCCGTAATCTCCCTGCTAAAGGGCCGTTAGAATCAGTAAATAAAGACTTTTTATCAAAATGCCAAACTCTACGCGATGGCAAAACTTACGACATCAGTTAATCTTCTGCTTAATAATATAGAAAGAATCTAAGACAGACGATATTCCTAGATTCTTTCTATATTACTATTACTTATTCATATTATTGGAATTTGATATTTGCCAATCAATCAACAATATCCCCAAGTAAAACCTTTACCAATATTAGTAAAGGAATTACCCAATTGTTTTAACGCCCTTTAAAACTGGGTTTTCTTTTCTCAAAAAAAGCTGAAATAGCTTCCTTTATATCCTCGGTACCGCAACAATAGGTTGATTGGGCCTGTTCAAACAATAGGCCAGCCGCTACACTGCTTTCTTCGGCAAGATTAATACCCTTTTTGGCGAAAGCGACACTTGACGGAGGATATGTCGCCATTTTTTGAGCGAGTCGGATTGTGGACTCCCGTAATTTCTCGACAGAAACAATTTTTTCCACAAGCCCGATTTGAAGAGCTTCCTGCGCACCAATCTCCTCACAGGCCATAATAAGTCTCTTGGCTTGCCCTGTTCCAACAAGTTTCGTTAAGCGTGTTGTCCCGCCCATATCAGGGGATAGCCCCAACTTAACTTCCGGCAGGCTCAGTCTCAGATTTTCTGCAGCGATTCTAATGTCACACCCTAACATTAATTCAACGGCCGAACCAAAACAAAATCCTTGAACACCGATGACTACGGGTATTGAAAGGGTTTGCCAAAAACTATAAAGTCCCTGTAAATGCGTTAAACTAGCCTTCACTTTCTCTGAACTGACTTCATGAAGAAATTTAAGGTCGATTCCCGCTGAAAAATTGTCACCATTGGCAACAATGGCTAAAGCCCTCAAATCCTCCATACCGAGAATATCCTGTTGCAGGGCTCCCAGTTCCTTTAGAAAGGCGTCCCCTACCACGTTCATTTTCTCGACATTGTCCAAAATAATTGCCCCACAATAATCCTGCTTTTCAAATTTAATGACATCTCCATATTTGGTTTCCATAATATCGTCTGGTTTGAAACCAGACTCCCCCCTTTCTTTTGCAAAGTATCATAGTTTCTATAAAACTAATGGTACTTAGATATAAATTATCTTAGAAATCCGTCAAAGTTTTTTAAAAAAATATAGTAATGCCTCATTCACTTCGGTCGCTTTTTCCTCCATGCACATATGCCCTGCGGCCTCAATCATTCTTAAATTCGAATCGGGTAATTTTTCCGTCAAGAATCGGGAGTACTTCACTGGAGTCATGACATCTTCCTCTCCTACTAAAATCAACGCAGGGACCTTAATTTTTTCGACATCATTAATTCGGTCAAACATGCTGCAAGCCTGAAAATCCGCCCCCAATACTTTAGTAGGAATCTTCTGCAATTCCCGCAGTTCTTTAGTTTTTTGTTCCTCTGAAATTGAAGAGCCATATAAATGATTGACATCTTTAAAAGGCAGCTGTCCTATGGCAAAGGCATCAAGGATAGTTTGACCCACTTTTAGCCTGGCTCCGGTCCCAATGAGAATGAGCCCTTCTACTTTGTTTGGATACCGCAAGGTGAATTCCTGGGCAATAGCTCCCCCCATGGAATGCCCTGCTAAGAAGAATTTCTCAACTGCTAGGGCACGGACAAATTGATTTAGAAACTCAGCCATGGCTGGGATGTCTGAAAGCAAATTTCCGCCGGAATTGCCATGCCCAGGCAAATCCACAGCAATCATAGTTAATTGATTTTGCAAACCTGATAATTGCTTTGCCCAGCGCTGACTCGATCCTCCTGCCCCGTGAATAAAAATGAGGGGCAGGGAATCTCCGTCAGAGCGCTCAAAGAAAATATCTATTCCCCCGACTGATACATAAGGCATTTATACGAACTCCTTTCGTCAATGACCGTTTATTGCTCTTGCAAAAGGCGACGCAAAACTTTTCCGGCACCGGTAGACGGAAGAGTGTCGCGAAACTCCACAAAACGGGGAGATTTGTAGGGGGACATTCGTAGTCTAGCCCAGTCAATAATAGTTTGAGGAGTGAGGTGTGCTTTATGCTCCGACTTTAGTACTACAAAGGCTTTGACAACCTCGCCTTTATGAGAATCTTTTATGCCGATAACCGCAACTTGAGCGATTGCTTCATGACGAATCAACATAGCTTCCACTTCCTCTGGGAAAACACTGTAACCTGATACTTTGATCATTTCTTTCAATCGTCCGCTGAACGTCAAATAACCCTCTTCATCCAAAAAACCTATATCCCCGGTGTGAACCCAGCCATTACGCAGCGTCTGGGCAGTTTCCTCAACACGGTTCCAGTACCCCTTAAATACCCCTGGATTCTTAAGTACTATTTCGCCCATTTCTCCAGTTGGCTTTTCCTCACCGGTTTGGGGATCAAGAATACGAAGACTTGTTTCATAAGTTGGAATCCCCTGGGTTCCATATTTTATAGCGTTAACAGGCATGAAAGTATCCCCTGTATGGCTTTCACTAAGGCCATAAGCGCCCTCAAACAGCTTACACCCTCCCGTAAACTTCGCCCATCCTTCTGCCAGTTCCTGGGTGAGATTAATTCCAAAACTTGTACAGGGATTAATTTTTAAGGATGTGAGATCGTACAGTCCGGCATTAGGTACTTGCATCACATGAATGTTCATTGGAACCATACTGTACCACCAAGTACATTTGTAGCGCTCAATCGCCTGAAGAACAGCAAGCGGGTCGAAACGATAAAGAAGAACTGTCGTTGCGTTGGCATAAATCGCACAATTAAGCCCCATCAACATCCCAGCTATATGGTAGAGTGGGGCAACGGATAATATCGTTTCCGCGGTGCCAATTTGGTTGCTTTGAACAACTGCAGCAGACTTAAAGAGCGCATTGCGATGAGTGAGCATAGCACCTTTCGGTTTACCCGTTGTTCCGGAGGTATATACCAGCAGAGCTAAGTCATCCACATTCACATCGTCTATTTGCCCTGTTGCTTCTGTGCGATTGATAACGGTCAATAAATCAATACTATCGGCGAAAGATGGCTTAGGTTGGCATAGATCTTCCGGAACATTGATCGTAGGCTCAAGGGGAAGCAGGTCTCCATAACTAGTAAGGATAATCTGTTCCAGGCTGGTTTGAGGCAGAACATTAAGGACGATGTCGTACAACTTGTCAGCGGTAACAATTATCTTGGCCTCTGAATCCTTTAATTGGTATTCGAGTTCCCACTCCTTGAACAAGGGACTGCAGGGGCAGACGACTCCCCCGCATTTTTGAATTCCATAATGCGCAATAAAATACTGCGGGCAATTTGAGAGAAAGAGAGCAACTCTCTCCCCTTTTTTCAACCCTGAGTTTCTCAAATAAGACGCAAATCGATCACTAAGATCATTTATCTCTCGATAGCTCAGCTCTCGTCCATACCAAACAATTGCTGTCTTCTCAGGAGTAATCCCAGCATAGTCGCGTAAATACTCAAACAAAGGCTTTTGACTGCGACGATAGAATAGATCCGAAGCTAATTCGGCAGGCCAACCTTTACCTACTCTTTCCATGTTGTCCCTCCTCAAACTTTCCAGATTTCTTTCCCCACAGACCTTTTTAGTATTTCACTTACGTCAAACTGTTCTGAAGTTACTTAATCTAAGCTATATTATATATCGTTAATTTCTGAATATTAAGATATATAATTTCATTTTTTCTCCGCTATCTGTTAATTTCTATTAGGCAGTGATTCTCCCCTAACTCTTCAGCTAGGGGAGTTTCTGTCCATCGTGTTTTATTTACAGCTGCCGATCTTCGAGTTACTCGTATATATCTTTACATTACTTTTTCCTCGGTGTCATTCCGGCAATCTCCCGAACGATGTCTTTCTTGGACTCTATATCATACTGAGAAGTAATAGCAATTTGCTCCATAATTGGTGACCCTCCGCCGTGATAGGCGCCATATTGGGAAGTGCCTGCATAACCGGAAAGACCAAAATCGATAAAATTTAACCAGAATTTTATTTGATCCTCAATCGGAATTTGGGGATTGCGGTTTAGATATTTTTCCAGAAGCTGTTTCGTCTCCGGATTCATTAAATCCCTTTCAAAGGGGAACGTCGCCGGCATTCCACCTGCGATATTGCATAAGATTTCCTGTTCCTGAAAAACTGCCTCACCGGTCAGACATCTGCCCACATTGGCGTAAATAGAATTCGGGATGAAACTCCCAGGGCCATAGGGGACCATTCCCATACCGGGCATATAGACTTCAGGTTTAGCCAAAGCTGAAGCCGTGAAACCGGCGGCATATCCCAGTTCACCCGTCATGATTAATTCTGAAAGCATTTCACGCACATTATGAGTCTTACCGATACCATTTATTTCGGCTGCCAGGCTCGCCAACCCGATGACATAATCGAGAGAAGCCGGTTTACATCCTGAATAGGAATGACGATGAAACAGGGCAAAAAGCAAAGCTGCTAGGCCGCCGTGCTGGATCTCCCCGCACAAAAAAACTCGCTCCCAGGGAATAAAACAATCCTCAAAGATTATGTAGGAATCGGTGTATCCGGTTTCAATTCCTCTTTGATAGAAATCTCTCTTACGATTTTGATGATAATGGACTACTTGCTTAATCCCCTCATAATCTGAAGGAACAGCGAAACTAACAGCATAAGCTTCTTCACCTTTTTGTAAAGCGCGGTTTGGTACAACTAAGATTTCGTCTGAAATAGAGGCTTCTGAAATATGGACTTTTGAGCCACGAACTACAATACCGTCACTGCGTTCTTCGACAACATGAACATACATATCGGGATCTGTCTGTTCAGCGGGCCGCTTCAGTCGCTCCCCTTTGACATCGGTTTGAGCGCAGCTTGCCACAAGATCTTCTGTTTGAAACCGTTCCAGCCACCTGAGAAAATTATCGTGATAAGCCGTTTTCGCTTTAGACGATTTTTGAGCCTCATAAGAAACCGCATTAATCGCGTTAGCGGCATCAATTCCCATGCAGCGTTGAATGCACCCCCCAACTTTATTGCATAGAAGCCGGGTCATGTCTTGCTTTTTATGCAAGTCCTCAGGGCTTTGATGGATGTGATTGAAGCGATTGATGGTTTGCCCTGTTAGATGAGAGGTCGCCGTGCAAAGGTCCTTGCTGGCAGGATCCCAAGCCGCGTCAAAGGTCAGCCCCATTATATTCAAAGCACCTTCTTGGCGCGGATCGAGCCTGTCAATCTTTTCCCCGTTCGCATAGAGATTTCGGTTCATTTTACTTAGTCTTTCTAAATATTGAGCTCTTGTTCGCATTTTTATTTTCCTCCTCTATTTTTGATCCTAGAATTTTAAGGTTTTCAGCTTTACCTGAACGGTTCACTTTCCTTGAAACTTGGCCGGTCTCTTTTCCAGAAAGGCTTTCATGCCTTCCTTTTGATCCTCTGTAGCGAAGAGAAGGCTAAAGCATTTATGCTCGTATTCCAGACCTGCCTCTAAATCCATTCTCAACCCTTCATTTACTGCTGATTTTGCCATAGCTAAGGCTACTGCACCTCGAGAAGCGAATCGTTTCGCCATTTTATAAGCTTCTTCAAACAATTGATCTGGCGAAACCACTTTATTTACGAGGCCAATCCGCCAAGCTTCCTGAGCACTAATAAAATCTCCGCTAAAAATCAATTCCTTTGCCCTTCCCGAACCGATTAAGCGGGGCAAGCGCTGAGTCCCTCCACCACCGGGTAAAATTCCCAGCTTGATTTCCGGCAAGCCCAGTTGCGCATTATCTGCGGCAATACGCACATCAGCTGCCAAGGCAAGTTCACATCCGCCTCCTAAAGCATAGCCGCAAATTGCTGCAATAACAGGTTTGGGTATATTCTCAAGCAAATTTAATGCCCGCTGCGAAGGGCGGTCTCCGGTAGAAATTTCAACGGCTGTGGCAGATGCCATTTGACCGATATCTGCCCCTGCGGCAAACACCTTATTGCCGCCTGTGATAATGACTGCCCGAACAGAATCATCTGATCCTAAGGTTTGTGCTGCGTCAGCCAGATCTTCAAAAACTTGACTATTCAGTGCATTTAACACTTCAGGACGATTTAGAGTAATTGTCGCAATGCCTTCCTCAATGTTTACTAAGATCGTTTCATATGCCATTCTTCATCCCCCTATTTGCATATATTTTACTTCTCTTTCTATTTGCAAAATATATGCCAATCATTTAAAGAAAACTTAGCTGGCGCTAAGCCTCCGGCGAAGCGGCAGGTTAGTTGCACTTATGCCAGATGACGAAGACACTGTCTTCGCACGAATTAGCTCTTCTTGCAGTTACAGCCAAAGGTTATACTTTCAGATAGTAGAACAAAAGCGGAGAGTCTCGCACTTGTTTGGCTCCAGACCAAAAGATATACTTTCTGCGAGTAAAAAAACCCCCCTAAGGCCGTTTCCACTGCTAGGGGGTATACAACATGTATGGAATTCATACACCAGACGACAATCATAAAAATGTATAGTCAAATTATTTTTCAATCCTGAACGGATATTTACTCTGCGCTGCAGGCTTTGTTAGGGCTAATGGCTATATAGGCTAAACCAGACAATACTCTTTTGTCACGATCATTGCAGGCAGCTAAATCACAGACTAAGATATTTTCCGATCGAGCCCTTACAAAACCGGAAAATAGAATAGTATCTCCTGGACGAACCATATGCTCAAAACGAACATCCAGTTTAGTAATTGCGCCTCCATCTCCAATCCAATCTGTCAGCATTGCTGCCATTTGAGCCATAGACAGCATTCCGTGAGCAATGACTCCGCCAAGACCTGCTTGCCGCGCGTAATTATCATCGAGATGAATTGGATTAAAATCCCCTGATGCTTCAGCATACTGACGAATTTGCATCGGAGTGGGTATCCATTTGCGGATAGGAAGCTTTTCGGCTACTTGATAATCAGACAAGCTTTTCATGAACCTTCCTCCCTTCCAGGAGCAATGATAATGGAAGTGCTGGAAAATACCAATTCACCGGTTAAATCATTTCCAACAGTCTCTAACACCACAAAGGTCATCTTTCCAAGTTTGCCGCTTCGATCATAAACATCTTTAACTCGCCTTTTGTACGAAATACAGTCCCCGATTCGCAGTTGGCGGTGATAGGTAATTTTTTGTTCACCATGAATCATCCCGGCAACAGGCAGTTCTACGCCTTTTATCGAGGCATGCAATAATGTACCAACAAATGTAGGAGGAACTCGATCATTATAAGGAACTCCCGTAGCCTCAGCAAACCGGCGTACTTCTTCGGGTTTAATCTTGACTACAATCGACTCACTCTCTTTGCCAATCAACTCTCTTCCAATCATAGGCCATTCCCTTCCTTCTTAGATCGATCCCCTTTATCCCCATCGAAAACCCCCATTTCTATAAATGGGAGCTGAACGAGTTCTCTTTACAAACATAGCTTTTCTCTCAGGCTATCCAATTTGTTCTGAACGACAACTAACTTAGGATCTAAAACATTTGCCATCATATATTCATTTAAGGCCTCGGCCAAATTCCCCAAAGATTCTTGGTAAATTCCCTCTCCATAATGCCTCAAGGCTAAGCTCTCATGATCGATGTCATCATGATTATGTCCAATGTGCAATTTGACCCCCCCTTATTGCGGGCGATAAGCAAGTTCGCAGGCCCCATTTCCATCTTTGCCGCAAGTTATTTCTAAAGTCATTTCAACTTTTTTAGCAGCAGTTTTTGCGGCAGCTAAACAGAAAATTTCACAATTATTAATCCCTTTTTCCGCAAAACGTTTACTTAGACTGCAATTATAACTGCGCACTTTCAAAGTCCTGGTTGTTGCCTCAGTGACCGTCCAGGCATCTCGGGGACGCAGGGTCAGGATTCCCAGTTCTATATACCTCTCAAACACATGAGGAAATCGTATCCCCGTTTGTTGGGCAACCTTTTCAATCATCTCAGCAGTTCGGTCTTTATACGTGTCAGAGTCCGCTTCACGAATTAATATAGTCATGAATTTCGTTCCCTGTTCGGCCAAGAAATCTTCGCTTGCCCCAGAAAGTTGCTTTAATAAACTCTCCGCAGGAAATTCCGAGTTGACTTTGTATATAAGTTCCTTAGGCATATCATAGACATAATCTTGACCCGGGTTTATCTTCAGGCGTCGATTGGGGGCAACCTCAAAACTTGGATTACCCTTAACTTTTTGTAAGACCTTAAAATCTAAAGCCATTACCTGCTCCCTCCATCTCAAATTCATCCGATTTACAACTGGCGTTCTTTTAATTGAGCTGCCCGTTCTTCTCGAAACTTTTGGGCTAATTGTTCACGTGGTATAAAGGTTACTTTTAGGGCATTTGTGGGGCAAACCTCTTCACAATCACCGCAGCCGGAACATTTATCATAATAACGGCCGATAATCTTATACTCCCGAGAATCGCTCTCCCGGCCTTTCCATACTTTCGTGGGACCGCACACAAATACAACAGAAGGACATATGCTTAGACATTTGCGACAATTTAAAGGATCTTGACATAATGCATAATCGATAGTTATTTGAGCAATCATTTTCTTCCCTCCTTTACCAGTTTTCGGCTAATCCTGGCATACCTTGGCGATCATACAATTGAATCGACCCGCTAGGACATGCGGTTACACAAAGCCCGCAGCCAAAACATTGGTCAAGGTCAATATAGGCCTTATTGGTATACACTTCCAAGTTAAGCGCTTTAAACTGGCAGCGCCCCAAACAGCTTTTGCAGCCTGTACATTTTTCTCGGTCAACCTTGGCGACAGAATGTCCTTTTAATAAAAACTTAAAATCATAATCTATTCGATTGCGGACAGCTACGCACCCCGGATATTCACATTGACATAATCCTCCGATATAAGGAGTGCCAAAGACATCAACGGTTTGGACGCGCCCCTCTTTGTGGTTCATCATTGCCCATTCTTTAGCTTCCTCAGGAGTTACAAACTCCACTCCTCCTCGATAAGTTTCAGGCCACCGTTCCCACTTATACATCCCAGGACCAATACCCATGCAGGTGAAATTCTCTTCGTCAGGCATCCCTCGTTGGACGCGGCGACAGCCACAGGTCATTTTGGCCAAGGGATAGGCCGTGTCTAAAATCTGCAAATACTCGTCCAAGGTGACTACCTGTCCGAAATGGGTTTGATAAGCTTGCTGTAAGGCATCTCGTTTGATCTCCTCTTCCCATTCCTTGTCCCCGCTGATACGCGCTTTTACTAGCTCTGCCACCACCCCGGCGCCCATACCTGCGGATTGGGGATCAGCATCTGCTCCCGCTGCCTCTTTGCCCTCTTTGCGCACTTTATAAAGGCGACGGGCATAATTTTCCGGATTGAGATACCATTTCTGGCCATTACCATATTTTTCACATACCCAGCACATTTCTAGATTCCTCCTTTTTCTTGGCTTTAAAACATCCCTGACGTAACTGAGTTATTAAGTGGGCCTCGTTCTGAACCGGCTCCTCAAAGATAGTGACGCAAGAACCAACACTTAATTTGCTGTGAGCATCACTGCCGCCTGTTCCCTTTTTATTAAGCAGTAATGAAAGTTGTCGGGCTGCCCGGATTTCCTGCCAACTACTGCGCCCATTACAGACTTCAAATGTATGAACAAAACTAAACAAAGGTCTTCTGCCTATTTCCTCCAAATTAATGGGATCAAGTCCGCGTTCTTCCCTTGTCAAGGTCGAGAAGAGAAAATCACTTCTCAAGGGATGAGCAGCGATCATGACTCCCCCAAGGTCCCTTACTAGTTGAACTAACTTCGGCAAATTATCCCTCAGATGAAGCAAAGATTGATGTACACCGTAAATAAGAATCTCGCCAAAAGCTGTACTTAACTCAACCCCTCCATAAACTTGAATGCCACTGGCCCGCATTAATTTGGCCAATTCCCTCTCGTCCCAGCAATAATCATGATCTGTAATGCAAACCCCATCTAATTTCTTTTCACAAGCAGCCTGAACCAAATCCTCAATAACCATACGGCTGCACGCTGAACCCTGACTGGTATGAGTATGTAGATCAAACTCCATCTTAAATCGACTCAGTTCCTCCTCTTGACAATCATTTTTATCGACAGACAGTTAAGGATAGCCATTAATAAAGCAATTTTTATGCCAATACTCATTCGTTTGCCAAGGGCCCATAATCCCCCGTTGTTTAAGAAAATCAAGCTAACTCGCTATAATCTCTGTCTCAATCAGGTACACAATGTTTACTTGCTATACATAAAGAAACTCTTTCTTTCCCCTCGAAGACATAGCCTGCCCCATGCCACTGGCGGTACCATCAAAAAACAAACCGCTCACCTCATTGATGAATCTGAGCTGAGCGGTCGGCCCTAC
>JGI2924J29684_1076870_pt1 | contig 11904 bp, 11 predicted proteins | sample BenlonsequencITS_FD_29684 | JGI IMG/M metagenome (IMG submission 29684)
ATCTACAAAGAAGCGAAAATCAAATAATTCTCGCTTTGATGTAACAAAAACCTCGCTTCGGCGGGGTTTTTTGTTTTCTGGCCGTCCCCATATTAATGAGACCTGCCACACAGCCGGAGACGTTATGCCTGAATTACCCGAAGTTGAAACCAGCCGCCGGGGTATTGAACCCCATTTAGTTGGCGCTACTATCCTGCACGCCCATATCCGTAACGGTCGTCTGCGCTGGCCGGTTTCTGATGAAATTTATCGCCTGAGCGATACGCCCGTCCTTAGCGTTCAGCGTCGTGCTAAATATCTACTGCTGGAGCTGCCTGACGGCTGGATAATTATTCACCTGGGGATGTCGGGAAGCTTGCGGATACTGTCGGAAGCGCAGCCGGCGGAAAAGCACGACCATGTTGATTTGGTGATGAGCAATGGCAAAATTCTACGCTATACCGATCCTCGCCGCTTTGGCGCCTGGCTATGGACCAAAGAGCTGGAAGGGCATAATGTGCTGGCGCACCTGGGACCGGAGCCGCTAAGCGATGAGTTTAATGGCGAGTATTTGCAGCAGAAATGCGCGAAGAGGAAAACGGCGATTAAACCCTGGCTGATGGATAACAAGCTGGTGGTCGGCGTGGGGAATATTTATGCTAGTGAGTCGCTGTTTGCCGCTGGTATCCACCCTGATCGCCTGGCGTCGTCACTCTCGAAAGAGGAGTGCGACCTGCTGGCGCGGGTGATTAAAGCTGTTTTGCTGCGTTCTATCGAACAAGGTGGGACAACTCTGAAAGATTTTCTGCAAAGTGATGGAAAACCGGGCTATTTTGCGCAGGAGTTGCAGGTGTATGGGCGCAAAGGCGAGCCGTGTCGGGTATGCGGTACGCCGGTAGTCGCAACCAAACACGCCCAGCGTGCGACGTTCTATTGCCGTCACTGTCAGAAGTAAAACGCCAGGCCCAGCAAGGATACTTATTTCAACTTATTCATCAGCGCCTGATGCACATTGTCCGGTAGAAAGTGGGTCACATCGCCCTGATGTCGCGCCACTTCTTTGACCAGCGACGAAGAAATAAAAGACCACTCTTTGGACGGCATCAGGAAAACGCTTTCCAGTTGCGGCATCAGATGGCGATTCATATGCGCCAACTGCATTTCGTATTCAAAATCCGCGACTGCGCGCAGACCGCGAATCAGGATATTCGCTTGTCTATCGCGGGCGAAATTGGCCATCAGATCGCTAAAGCCTGCCACCTCTACGTTACTCAGGTGCGCGGTCGCTTTTTGCGCCAGCGCCACACGTTCGTCCAGGGTAAACATGGGGTTCTTACCGGGGCTGGCGGCGATGGCTAGAATGACATGGTCGAACATCTGCGTTGCGCGCGTCACAATATCAAGATGACCGTTGGTAATCGGATCAAATGTGCCCGGATAAATCGCCCGCTTTTGCATGACAGCCCTCAATGCGTTTTTGGTGGCAGATAAGGTTCCAACAGTTGCAGCAGACGCTGGAGCGCGCCCTGATTTTGATACAGCACTTCAACTGCGTGACGTCCGTAGAAATTACGATAATCAGCGTCGGTCAGTAAAGAAGAAACTTCTTTTGCCAGCGTAGCCGCATCGGTAATAGTGATAAGTCCGCTCGCCTGCTCCAGACGGGCGCAAATATCTTTAAAGTTAAAAGTGTATGGGCCCATCAGTACCGGAATCGCATGAGCGGCGGCTTCCAGCGGGTTATGACCGCCGCGTTCAACCAGCGACCCGCCGACAAAGGCGAGATCGGCAATCCCATAAAGCAGCATTAATTCGCCCATAGTATCGCCTACCACGACCTGGGTACTGGCGGACGGTACTTCGCCCGAAGAGCGAGTGGTGTAGCTTAACCCTGCCTGGCGCACTAGATTGATAGCATCCGGGAAACGTTCCGGATGGCGAGGCACCAGAATCAGTAATAAATTCGGGAATTGATGTAATAATGCCTGGTGAGCGGCGATAATGATACTCTCTTCGCCATCGTGGGTGCTGGTAGCGATCCAGACCGGGCGGTGCGGCGCCCACTGGCGACGTAGCGTAACAGCTTTAGCCGCCAGTTGTGGCGTAACTGAAATATCAAATTTCAGACTACCGGTAACAGTGACCTGGTTGTTCTTCGCGCCCAACGCCACAAAGCGTTCGCCATCTTCTTCGTTTTGCGCGGCAATCAGAGTGATACGGCGCAGGAGCGTACGGACAAACTTGCCAAGCTTCGTGTAACCCGCGGCGGAGCGGGCGGAAAGCCGCGCATTAGCAATAACCAGCGGGATATGACGTTTGTGTAGCGCAGCAATCAGATTCGGCCAGAGCTCCGTCTCCATGATCAATACCAGCTTAGGGTCAATCTTATTGAGGAAACGATTGAGCGCATCGGGCAAATCATAAGGCAAGTAAACGTGCTGCACATCGCTGCCAAAGGCGGACTGGACGCGTTCCGAACCGGTCGGCGTCATGGTCGTTACGGTAATAGGCAGATCGGGATAGCGATGACGCAGAGCGCGGACCAAGGGGATGGCCGCCAGAGTTTCTCCCACCGAGACGGAATGTAGCATGATTCCGCCCGGTTTCAACGGACGGCGGTAGAATCCGTAGCGTTCACCCCAGCGTTTACGATAGGCCGGCGCTTTACGTCCACGCACCCAAAGCCGTATCCAGATCAGAGGCTGAATAAGGTAGAGAAGAGCGGTGTAAAGCAATTCGAGCATAGTAAATAGCTGACTTATGGATGTGCTGGGGATTCTATGTATTTAGCCTGGGCTTTACCATTACTTTTCCCGTTTTTGCGCCAAATTGACTCAAAAGCGGGGATTCAAAAGCAGATCCTCATTATTTTTGCATTTTTACGCAATCTATTGCAATTTGCCGTTTTTGCCGCCCCAGGGAATTGGAATGACCATTCAAAATTGGGGAGGAAGTTATTATCTCTTTGAATTTATAATTAAAAAAAAGATTGTGTATAAAATTTATTCATATCGGATTGCTGCGAAAGAAGTGTTACACTAGCACATCTAAAATGAGTGCGGTATTAGCCTTCAGGTTGCTGTGAAGCCTGGGGCGGTAGCGTGCTTTTTTCTGCTTATTTATCCGGACAATTTCAACCAAAGAGTCGCTTGTGGAAAAGCCGTTTCGAAGAATTCTGATTATAAAAATGCGTTTTCATGGAGATATGTTACTTACCACTCCAGTCATCAGTACGCTGAAGCAGAATTATCCCGATGCAAAAATCGATGTGCTTCTTTACCAGAACACCATACCGATATTATCGGAAAACCCGGAGATTAATGCGCTCTACGGCATCAGTAACAAAGGCGCGGGAACAAAAGAGCAGATTAAAAACGCGCTATCGCTGATCAAAAAATTGCGTGCTAACCAGTATGATCTGGTCGTCAATCTCACCGATCAATGGAGTGTGGCGCTTATTGTACGTTTTTTAGACGCAAAAATAAAAATCTCGCAGGATTTCGGTAATCGCCAGTCTGCTTTATGGAAAAAGAGCTTTACGCATTTAGTACCTTATGCGGGAGATCATGCTGTTGAGCGTACGTTATCTGCGCTAAAGCCGTTAGCGCTAAAGCGGTATGTGACGGAAACCACCATGAGCTATCGTCCGGAACATTGGGAAAACATGCGACAACAGCTCAAACAACTTGGCGTGACCCGACAATATGTCGTTATTCAGCCTACGGCACGGCAACTATTTAAGTGCTGGGATAACGATAAATTCTCCCGGGTTATTGATGCAGTACAGCGTCGTGGCTACCAGGTTGTACTGACGTCAGGCCCGGCCACAGACGAGATAGCCTGCGTGGATGATATTGCACGCGGCTGTGAAACCATACCTGTTACAGGGTTGGCAGGTAAAACTCGCTTTCCGGAACTGGGCGCGTTGATTGACCATGCGGATCTGTTTATCGGCGTTGATTCGGCCCCAGGCCATATCGCCGCCGCAGTCAAAACTCCGGTCATTTGCCTTTTCGGCGCGACGGATCATGTGTTCTGGCGTCCCTGGACCGACGACATGATTCAGTTTTGGGCGGGGAATTATGAGCCGATGCCTGAACGGCATGAGCTTGATCGGAATAAAAAATACCTTTCCGTTATTCCGGCTGAGGATGTGATCGCTGCGACGGAAAAAATGCTGCCGCATGAGGCACGCCCAATAGATTTGGACAGCCTGGTATGAGAGTTGCTTTTTGCTTATATAAATATTTCCCTTTTGGCGGTCTGCAGCGTGATTTTATGCGCATTGCCCAAACCGTGGCGGCGCGTGGACATCAGGTTCGTGTTTATGCTCAGACCTGGGAAGGAGAGTGCCCGGATAACTTTGAATTAATCCGCGTGCCTGTTAAATCCCGGACAAATCACGGTCGTAACGCAGAATATTACGCCTGGGTGCAACATCATTTACGCGATCACCCTGTCGATCGGGTTGTTGGGTTCAATAAAATGCCGGGCCTTGATGTGTATTATGCCGCAGATGTGTGTTATGCCGAAAAAGTCGCACAGGAAAAAGGCTTTTTCTATCGTCTGACATCACGCTACCGGCATTATGCTGCTTTTGAACGCGCCACGTTTGAACACGGCAAGCGGACGCAACTATTGATGCTGACAAATAAGCAGCTTGCTGATTTCCAAAAACATTATCAGACTGAAGCGGAACGTTTCTATATTCTTCCTCCGGGGATTTACCCGGACAGAAAATATAGCCAACAGATCCCGAACAGCCGTCAAATCTATCGTCAGAAAAACGGGATCTCAGAACAGCAAAAATTACTGTTGCAAGTAGGGTCTGACTTCACCCGTAAAGGTGTGGATCGCTCTATTGAAGCGCTGGCATCGCTACCCGAATCTTTACGGCAAAATACGGTGCTCTATGTTGTCGGGCAGGATAAGCCGAAGAAGTTTGCAGCACTGGCTGAAAGAAGCGGCGTCGGCACGAATGTGCATTTTTTCTCCGGACGTAATGATATCGCGGAATTAATGGCGGCAGCCGATCTTTTACTGCATCCAGCCTATCAGGAGGCTGCTGGTATTGTTTTGCTGGAAGCCATTACTGCTGGTTTGCCTGTATTAACCTCCGCGGTGTGCGGTTATGCGCACTATGTTATGGATGCAAACTGTGGCGAAGCGATTGCTGAACCTTTCCGTCAGGAAGCGCTAAATGAGATTTTACTCAAAGCGTTGACACAGCCTTCCTTACGTAGCGCTTGGGCAGAAAATGCGCGGCATTATGCTGATACCCAAGATTTATACAGCTTGCCGGAGAAGGCCGCGGATATTATTACAGGTGATTTAGATGGTTGAGCTGAAAGCGCCGTTAACCACTCTATGGCGCGGCAAAGATGCTTTTGAGGAAGTGAAAACGTTACAGGGCGAAGTGTTCAGAGAGCTGGAGACGCGCCGAACGTTGCGATTTGAGCTGGACGGCAAAAGCTATTTCCTGAAGTGGCATAAAGGCACTTCTCTGAAAGAAATTGTGAAGAACCTGATTTCGTTACGTATGCCTGTTCTTGGCGCTGACAGAGAGTGGCACGCCATTCACCGTCTATGTGAGTTGGGTGTAGATACAATGCACGGCGTTGGTTTTGGTGAAAAAGGCGTAAACCCGCTAACCAGGACATCATTTATTATCACCGAAGATTTAACGCCCACTGTTAGCCTTGAAGACTACTGTGCTGACTGGGTTGTTAATCCACCGGACGTGCAGGTGAAGAGAATGATCATTAAGCGTGTTGCGACCATGGTGCGTAAAATGCACACTGGAGGAATTAACCATCGCGACTGTTATATTTGCCACTTTCTGCTACATTTGCCTTTTACTGGCCGCGAAGAGGATTTAAAGATCTCCGTAATCGATCTGCATCGCGCGCAGATACGCCAGCGAGTTCCCCTTCGCTGGCGTAATAAAGATTTAATTGGGCTTTATTTCTCTTCAATGAATATTGGCCTGACTCAGCGAGATATATTCCGGTTTATGCGTGAGTATTTCTCTCTCCCCCTGCGAGAGATTTTGCAAAAAGAATCGGGGTTGATTCATCAGGCGGATGTTAAAGCCGCTCGAATTAAAGAAAGAACAATAAGAAAAAATCTGTAATATAAATTCTGTATTTATAAATAGCATAGAGGCTGTATGTTCCTTTTCATATGCATGACTAACTTACAATTGCTCATTGCGCGGTCAATTATAGAAAAAGAGCAGTTGAAGAGTGTTGATATTTTATTTATTGGCGATGTGCATAACGTAAAAAATCAGTACTATTTAAAAAAAATCCAACCGTTATGTCGGCACTCAAGCATAGTCTCTCAGGTTTCAAAATTTGCGGCATTTAAAACGATTCATAGAACACGGTATGCTAAAAAAATCATGGAATCATATGCCAAGGAATATCATACCGTTTTCTTTGCGAATTTTCATGTCCCGCTTATACACCATATTTTATCGTGTATCTCTTTTTCTGAAATAAATACTTTTGATGATGGTACAAATAATATCAATCAGAAAAGCATAATGTATGAAAATAAGAATATAAGCTCCACATCGAAGTTAATACGAAAGCTGATGGGGCGTAAATATCATAAAGATGAAATATTAAAGTTAGACGCAAAAGATTATACTCTATTTCCTAATAGAACCAACATAATTGAAAAGACCGAAGGAATTATATTGGTACACCATAACGGTCTTCCTGATACGAATAATGGTTTTAAAAAAGTATTATTGGGAACTGTATATACTGATGCGTTAAAAAATAAAGAAGATGAGTGTGTTTTTCTTCAGCATCTTCAGCGGTTTATTAAAAAAAAAGCGGTTGATATATATATTCCTCACCCTCGATATGACTCTCATCAGTTTAATGGTGTATTGAATGTTAACTCTGAAATGATAGCCGAGGACATTATTTTAGAATATCTGGAGCAAGGGATGTCATTAGAGATATATGGATTTAATAGCACAGTTCAATATAACCTAAATAATATCTCAACTATCAAAAACTATAAAATAACCAGCCCTTTTCTAAAAGATAGCTTTAATCATGGACTGGGGTTCGATTTTAATCAGGTCTCAGTATAAATATAGTGTTGATTGGGTTTGTTCTTACAGTATTTTAAAAGTGAAGGAGGCCGAATAACATGAGTGTCAGCAAATGGTGACTTCATTGAAAATAGCATTTATTGGCGAAGCGGTATCTGGCTTTGGGGGAATGGAAACCGTTATTAGTTACGTTATCCATACGTTTGAAAAAAACGCTCCGAAAATGAACTGCGAAATGTTTTTCTTTTGTCGTAATGACAAAATGGATAAAGCATGGCTGGAAAATATTAAATACACACAATCATTTTCAAATATAAAGTTAAGATTTCTTCGGCGGACAAAGCATATTTATAATTTTAGCCAGTGGTTGAAAGAAGCGTCCCCGGATATTGTGATATGTATTGATGTGATCTCATGTCTTTATGCTAATAAAGCCCGAAAAAAAAGTGGTAGGTATTTTACTATTTTCTCGTGGCCGCATTTCTCGCTCGAACATAAAAAACATGCGGAATGTATAACGTACGCGGATTATCACCTGGCCATCAGTAGCGGTATTAAAGAACAGATGATCGCGCGTGGTATCTCAGCACAAGATGTTAGCGTTGTTTATAATCCTGTCTCCATAAAAACAATCATTGTGCCACCGCCTGAACGAGATAAACCCGCTGTATTTCTCTATGTAGGGCGTCTTAAATTTGAAGGACAGAAAAGAGTTAAAGATTTATTTGATGGTTTAGCTCGTACGACAGGGGAATGGCAGCTACATATTATTGGTGATGGCTCAGATTATGAAAGATGTCAGGCTTATAGCCGGGAGCTTGGTATTGAGCAGCGTGTTATCTGGTATGGTTGGCAAAGCGCGCCATGGGTCGTTGTACAACAAAAAGTAAAAAATGTCACCGCGCTGCTACTTACCTCTGCATTTGAGGGGTTTCCTATGACCCTGCTGGAAGCAATGTCATATGGAATTCCGTGTATTAGTTCTGATTGTATGTCTGGTCCACGCGATATGATTAAACCAGGTATAAATGGTGAACTTTACGCTCCGGGCGCTATAGATGATTTTGTAGGACATCTGAATCAAGTTATTTCCGGTGAAGTACAATATCAGCATGCTATCATTCCGGGTACGATTGAGAGGTTTTACGATATGTTATATTTTAAAAATTTTAAAAATGCGCTGTTCTCGAAATTACAAAAGTGATCACTATGAGCAGAAAATATTTTGAAGAAGAAGTCATTCAACAGACTTTAGATTATAACTATACACAACATAGTGATGCTAATAAACTCAATATAGCTTATGGGATTGATAAAAACTTTCTTTTTGGCTGTGGTGTCTCTATTGCATCTATACTCCTTGCTAATCCAGCGAAGGCGTTAGCTTTCCATGTTTTTACCGATTCCTTTGGCCCTGAAGATCGGCAGCGATTTGATGCATTAGCAAAACAGTACGCTACGCAGATCATTGTCTATTTAATAGATTGTGAGCGATTAAAATCGCTACCCAGTACAAAAAACTGGACCTATGCAACATACTTTAGATTCATTATTGCCGACTATTTTTCAGATAAAGCAGATAAAGTGCTTTATCTGGATGCAGATATCGCATGTAAAGGAAGTATTCAGAAACTTATTGATCTTAATTTCGCTGAAAATGAGATTGCAGCAGTCGTGGCTGAAGGCGAGTTGGAATGGTGGACTAAGCGCTCGGTTAGTCTGGCAACGCCAGGCTTGGTTTCTGGCTATTTTAATGCCGGCTTTATATTAATTAATATACCTCTTTGGACGGCAGAAAATATTTCTAAGAAAGCGATTGAAATGCTAAAAGATCCGGAGGTAGTACAACGCATAACGCACCTTGATCAGGATGTATTAAATATATTACTAGTTAATAAAGCTCGTTTTGTCGATAAAAATTTTAATACGCAATTTAGTCTTAACTATGAATTAAAAGATTCAGTTATTAATCCAGTTAATGCTGATACTGTATTTGTTCATTATATCGGGCCAACGAAACCCTGGCATAGCTGGGGAGCCTATCCTGTGTCACAATATTTTTTACAGGCTAAGCTTAATTCGCCATGGTCTGATTATGCACTTTTAAATCCAGTCACTAGCCATCAATTACGCTATGCGGCGAAGCATATGTTTAATCAGAAGCGTTATACTTCTGGTATAGCTTATTATATAGCTTACTTTAAACGTAAACTTCTTGAATAAAAACTATAGGTGATGTAATGGATTCATTTCCTGATATAGAAATAGCTGAATATAAAGTTTTTGATGAAAGTAATAATAATGATGATAACGTATTAAACATTTCTTATGGCGTTGACGAAAACTATCTTGATGGTGTGGGGGTGTCAATCGCTTCAGTATTATTAAACAATAATATCCCACTCGCTTTTCATATTATTTGTGATTCATATTCCCCGTGTTTCCTTAATAATGTAGAGCGTTTAGCCGTACAGTATCACATTAAGATTTCTCTTTATCTTATTAAAGTCGAAAGTCTTGAAATATTGCCTCAAACTAAAGTATGGTCGAGAGCAATGTATTTTCGTTTATTCGCTTTCGATTATCTCAGCGGGAAGATCAACACATTACTTTATTTAGATGCCGATGTTGTATGCAAAGGTTCTTTGCAAGATCTTCTACGACTTGATCTGTCAGAGAAGATTGCTGCGGTCGTTAAAGATGTTGATTCAATCCAAAATAGGGTAAATGAAAGATTAGAAGCATTTAATTTACAAGGTGATTATTTTAACTCAGGCGTGGTTTTTGTTAACTTGAAATTATGGAAAGAGAATACCTTGACAGAAAAGGCATTTTTACTCCTGGCGGGTAAAGAGGCTGATTCTTTTAAATATCCCGATCAGGATGTTTTGAATATTCTTTTACAGGATAAGGTCGTTTACCTGCCGCGACCGTATAATACTATATATACAATCAAAAGTGAGTTAAAAGACAAAACACATAAGAAATATACCAATATAATTAATGATAATACTATTTTAATTCATTATACTGGGGCTACCAAACCCTGGCATGCCTGGGCAAATTATCCTTCAGTTATTTATTATAAAAATGCACGCCTGAACTCACCATGGAAAGATTTTCCTGGAAAAGATGCTCGTACAATAGTTGAATTTAAAAAACGTTATAAGCATCTTTTCGTGCAGGGTCATTACTTCAAAGGCCTTTTGGCTGGAAGCGCATATCTTTATCGAAAAGTTTTTCACAAATAATTCCCTTCCCTAAACCTCCATTATGATTACTGAAAAAAAGGTTAAAAACTATACCGTCTTTGTCAAAAAAGACGGTGAAAAATACATTGAGATATTCAAAGATTTTCTATCTTATAATCATCAGGTTATTAAAGTCTTTCGTAATATAGAAGATACAAAAGTTGTATTGATTGATACAGATTATGGAAAATATATTCTTAAAGTATTTAGTCCAAAAGTAAAAAGCACTGAACGCTTCTTCAAATCGTTGGTAAAAGGAGATTACTATGAAAATCTGTTTCATCAGACAGATCGTGTTCGGCGTGAAGGGTTTGAAGCGCTTAATGATTTTTACCTGCTGGCGGAAATCAAAACATTACGCTACGTAAAAACATACGTTATGCTGATTGAGTATATCGAAGGTGTTGAACTTGTTGATATGCCAGAAATTTCTGACGGGGTGAGAGAAAAAATCAAGCAGTCAATATTTTCTTTGCACCAGCATGGTATGGTTTCAGGCGATCCCCATAAAGGAAACTTTATTCTACAAGGTAATGAGATCAGAATCATCGATTTATCGGGAAAAAGACCTTCGAGACAACGGCAGGCAAAGGATCGTATTGATTTAGAAAGACATTATGGAATAAAAAATAATGTGAAAGATTTCGGTTTTTACTTATTGATTTATAAGAAAAAAATTCGAAATTTCCTTCGCCGCATTAAAGGTAAGGAAAAGCGCTGATCAATGTAGCACGTTTAGTTTAATTTAAGGAACAGGCTGCCTTTTATTTGCAGTAGTGTTGTGACATACTGGAGGAGATTTAAGATGTAATATTAGAAATTAATTATAACATTCCTTTATAGGTTGCATGGTAAACATACAAATTTTTTATGGGCAGCGTTAAATTTATAACTCACGCCGATGTTCTGCAACTTATTGCGAAAAGAACGGCTGAAGATTGTATTATTTTTCTTTCTGGTCCTACATCCAGAAAGACGCCGTTGTCTTTGTTACGAATGAAAGATGTCATTGCCGTCAATGGTTCTGTTCAATATTTGCTAAACAATAATGTCAAGCCATTTTTGTATCTCCTGACGGATGTTCGGTTTCTCCATCGCCGGCGCGAAGATTTTTATAAATTTAGCAGCAATAGTCAGTTTACTATTGTTAACCTTGATGTATACGAGCAGGCGGGAGAAGATGATAAAAAATACATTCAAGAGAATTGTTTAATTATTCGCTCTTTTTATCGCAGAGAAAAAGGGGGCGTTTTAAAGAAAATTAAATTCAATTTCCTTAAGCAGGTTTATAAAGCATTACTTATATCAGTTCCTTTCTCAAAAAGAGGACGACTGACTGGGTTTAGCAAAGATATTAGTATCGGTTATTGCTCTTGTCATACTATTGCTTATACCGCCATCCAGGTTGCCTATTCTCTTAAGTACAATCGTATTATATGTTCTGGGCTTGACTTAACGGGGAGTTGTCCACGTTTCTATGACGAAGCTTCCGGCCCTATGCCGTCTGAGCTAAGTAAAGACTTGTTTAAAATACTACCATTTTTTACTTTTATGAGAAAAAATGTCAGTGATTTAAATATCTTTAATTTATCAGATGATACT
>JGI2924J29684_1076868_pt1 | contig 11882 bp, 9 predicted proteins | sample BenlonsequencITS_FD_29684 | JGI IMG/M metagenome (IMG submission 29684)
TTCATACGCACTTCTCCTTTGTGAAATCTTGAATTATTTTATGAGCACTTTTTCTTATCGTCAAGTTATTTTCATGAAAATTTTCTTGTTATAATGAAAATATTTTTATAATTATTTTTATAATAACGAAATAGATACAATCGACTATATACATATAAAGATAATTTTTTAAAATGAGTACTAAATAAAATGTTGAAATGTATATTTTTACGCCTATATGCCATTGTAATAGCCTTTATTTGCGTAACTCTTTTTATCATGCTAAAAGTATTTTAGTAAAAACTTGACAGCTAAAAAAAACAGATCTATCATATTTACATTAAAGAGATTGGTATGGTTAGTAGTATCTATGTATCAGAACATGCCATTCCTTTCTTGTTAGCTGAATAACATCATAATGTTGCCCTCCTGTCAGACATTTTACCAAGCGTACAGGAAACCCTTTAAGCAATTATGAGGAGGCCCGGTTAGTAATGCTGGAAGTCTATAATACACAGGCTGTCTCTCTTAACAATGTAATGACCTTTCGTGTGATGACTCCGAGAAATTATGAAACTTGTAATACTCAATATCCCGTGCTTTATGCCCATGATGGCCAAAATATATTTCAGGATGAAACCTCCGTAGATGGTTATAGCTGGAAATTCGAGGAATATTGCAAAACACATGAGAAGTTTCTTCCGAAGGTGATTATTGTTGCTATTGATTCTCCCCAAACTAATAACAAACGAACGACGTTATATACGCCATTCTCTAAACATTTCGAGGTAAAAAAAGGCAGCACCTTTCCTTCTGATGTTCACGGAAGAGGAAAGGAATATCTTGATTGGATTGTAAATGATTTGAAGCCCTGGATTGATAATCGCTATCGGACCATCCCTGAAGCTAAATATACAGGTATTTGTGGCAACAGCACTGGTTCAGTCATAAGTCTCTACGCTTTATTAAAATATCCATTTGTTTTTAGTCGAATGATTTCAATAAGCGGGGCTTTTTACTATTGGTATGATCTTCTAAAGCCTTGCTTTGAAACTGTCGTGCCCGAGATTGAATATATTTATCTGGATGTTGGGACAAAAGATCAGGGACGTATCACTAAACCAAAAGAATTTGTGGAAGGAAATACTATGATAGCTCAAGAACTTTCAAAACTCGGGTATAATGATAGTCAGATTGCCTATCATGTTTTTCCCGAGGACAAGCACACTAACTATTATTTTGGGAGAAGATTTCCCGATGCCTTGAGATGGATATTTCAGGATTGTAATTAATGATAATGTTTCAAGAAAATGCATAAATATTGGAGATAAACACCAAAAATGGGCGTAACGATAAAAGACGTAGCGAAAAGAAGCGGATTGTCAATTACTACAGTATCTCTAGTTCTAAACAATAAAGCTAAGGAGAATCGTATTTCGGAAAAAACAACTCGTTTGATTACAGACGTGGCTGCAGAACTGAATTATTCTGGTTCAAACTCAAGGAAAGCAAATTATTTAGAAAAACCTACAAAATACTATACGATTGGTTTTGTAGTTTCTTCATATACTTCTCTTTATACACCAGAGATATATCCCAGGATCGAAGCCTGCTGCAGGAAAATTGGATATTTTTCTCTCTTTGCCTCAATGTATACTTGTTTAGAAAACGAAGCTGAATATATAAAACGTTTTACAAAATATCACATAGACGGCATTGTGTTTGATCCTTCACTACTGTCCAAGGATACATCTAAACGTTTCATACAACTTGTAGCTGATGTGAAGATACCTGTAGTTCCTCTTGGACTCGTCAATGATTCGTTCCTGCCCAATTCCATTCAACCTGATCTGAGAAAGGCCGGCTATATGGCAACGGACTATTTAATCAGCAAGGGATTTAATAACGTCGCATGTATTGTTGGGCCGACCAAGGACACCGAAAACAATACGTTATTTTCGGCAGGATATATCGACGCACTTGAAAAAGCAAAGATGACAAATTCCATTAACATTATTCAATTCTCACCTATTAACAATGTTATTTCACCGGAATTTTTTGAATCAATATCATCTCTTCCGGCTTTCATTATTTCCTCTGAATGGCTGTTGAAAGAACTTTCTGTTTATGCAAACAAGGCGAATCAAAAAATTTCGGAAAACATCGTGTATATAGCTAATTTTAGACCTCTTAACTATGCGCAAAACAGTTTACCGGGATTCCCCGTGTATCTAAACATGGAGAGGGTGCTCAGAAAAGCTACAAACCGCATAGACGAAAAAGATAAAAAGGAGAAGGCCTTAGTTCCTGAGTTTATATCACCTACACATGGTTTCCCCGATGCATAACACTTGAATTCCCATAGTAAAGATTTCATCACGCTTTTGGTTGCAGTCTTCATGCACTCCAATAAGTCTGATACGACTTCGATATTACACCTATTGTGCACCTTATGCCCATGGAATATAATAATTGTATCTTTAAAAAAAGGTCGTACAGATGTCACAAAACAAGACACTTAATCCCGACCTTCTAAAACTATTGAAAGAGTCGGGAAATATTCTGGTAGTCACCGGAGCGGGTATCAGTACAAGCGCCGGTATTATTGACTTCCGAAGTCCCGGAGGGCTCTATTCTGTTGCAGTAGAAAGGTATAATCTTCCTTATCCTGAGGCTATATTCGATATAGCTTATTTTCATAAGAATCCTGCTCCCTTTTTTCGGCTTTCCGCCGAGCTTTTACTTGCAGATATAAAACCAACCCCGTGCCATCATTTTCTGGTGGACTTGGAGGCGAAGGGTAAGATTGGCATATTGGTAACGCAGAATATTGATATGCTCCATGAAAAGGCAGGATCGAAGCATGTCATTGAATGCCATGGATCGTATCGTACAGGACGTTGTCTTTCCTGCGGAAAACGATTTGAATATAAAGATTTCTCGGGGCCGCTTCTGAAAGGTGAAATCCCATATTGTAAGTGCGGAGGGATTATCAAACCCGATGTGGTGTTTTTCGGAGAAAGTCTGCCGGAATCCTTTATGAGCCTCTTTTATCGTCGCCCCAAAGTGGATCTTCTACTGGTTTTGGGCACATCACTTACGGTACAACCTGTTTCAAGTTTTGCCTTGGATTATGCACCGCGAATTCCATCTATTCTGGTAAATCGTGACCCCACCCCCTACGACGGCCGTTTTAGCTACGTTCACCATGGCGAGCTGGACGACTTCGCGCAGCAGGCATGGGACAATGTGCTAAGGTAAAACGGTACTTTCCTACTGCAAAACAAGGTTGTGGCTTGATTTTTTTTAAAAGCGTTATGGACATTTTGGGATTAATTTACTAAACTCTGAAATTAACTATATTTGCAGATTATTAGATATTGATCGCTAATCGCTACATTTTTCTATAAAACGAAACAGGGGGCTCCTCTTGAAAAACGGCAAAGGGATAGGATTGCGGCTTGCAATTGGACTTTTCATTGCAATTCTGTTGGTTATTGTGTTTCTCGTACTCGTTTATTTTAGCATTAATGCCGTACGAGATAGGGTTTACCACGATAAAGCCCAGGAGCTCGAACGCCGTGTCGAAGAGCTGACACAATTGGTTGACGCCGAGATATCCAACAGAAAGCAGCAAGTACGTTATCTGGCCTATAGTTACCCGTTATTATCTTCCTTGGGCGAACGTGACAAGCGTAAGGCAACCGAATTCCTGCAGGGGGTTGAAAACGACGATCACGCAATTGATAGTTTGGTTGTCCTTGCTTCCGACGGTACGCTCTTTGCAAGTACTCTTTCGGCAAGCGCGGATATCTCTCTTTATTACAAAGCGGGTAGTATTGCAAAACTGGGTACATCAGCCGAATCGATTTTGATCAGCTCGCTTCCGTTGCAGGATCCCGTATCCGGAAATCACATTCTTAGCTTTGCGGTTCCACTTGTCGCTCAAAATAAAAAAATCGGAATACTTATCTACAACTACAATTTCGGATTTTTTTCAGGCAATCACATCATCAATCGAAGCTATAGCAACGGAGGCTATCCCTTCATTTTCAGTCAAGATGGCATCATGGTTACCCATCCATCGCAGGAGCGGATTTATCAGGACGCATCAAATGACGGGGTTGCCAAAAAGGTGTTGGCGGCATCGGAGACAAAAGGTTTCTTTCGCTATGTATTTAAAGGAAAATATAAATATTCGGCGTACATGAAGATGGGCATGATGCCGTGGTATGTGGCCTCAACCATCTATGAATCAGACCTTTTGAGTACATCGGTATTTCTTCGGAAGCTTATTATGTTCATAAGCCTTATCAGCATTCTTGTTATTTATATAGCGGTTTCACTCTTCCTGAATAAACGGATTGTTAATCGCCTACAGACGATGGAAAAAGAGTTGGTGGAGGCTTCGGGAGGAGATCTGACGCATAGACTTGTGCCAAAGCATAATGATGAAATCACTTCTATGGTAACTCACTTTAATGGAATGCTTGGCAGCTTCTCTGCCTTTCTTAACAAGGTAAGAAACGGAATAGCGAACGTGCAGATTTCAGGTTCGGATATGAATGCCAATATAAGCGAAGTTGCTGCAGCCATAAATGAGATAAACAGCAACATCGAAAGTGTAAAACAGCAGATAGAGCGTCAGGCCGTGAGTACCGATCAGACTGCCGCGGCCGTTGAAGAACTTACGAGGAATATCGATTCACTGAATGATTCAATCACCGATCAAACCTCAAGCGTTACGGAATCCTCGGCGGCAATTGAGGAGATGACTGCAAACATCGGTTCGATTTCCAAGACGGTTGTGAATGCGAAGGAAGAAATAGAGCATATGAACACGGCCTCCGCCCAGGGAAATGTAAAACTGGATAATGTGCTTCTCCTCATGGATGAAATTGTCAAGCAGTCCGATCAGCTTATGACGGCGAATGAAGTGATATCGAATATGGCCTCGCAAACCAATCTGCTCTCAATGAATGCCGCCATAGAAGCCGCACATGCGGGTGAAGCCGGCAAGGGGTTTTCCGTCGTAGCCGACGAAATTCGAAAATTGGCAGAACAGTCTTCCGATCAGTCCAAGATCGTAGGGAAAAATCTCATGAGTATCAAAAATTCAATCGAAGCGGTTATGTCTGCGGCAAAGGAAACAAATCAAGAGTTTATAGGAATAAACGATGCTGTGGAAACGGTCAGTACGATTTTTAATGTAATTGAAAGTTCCATCGAAGAAGTTAATGCAGGAAGTTCTCAGATCCTTGAGGGATTGGAACGGATGAAGGAGATTTCGATCGAAGTAAACCAGGGTGCTACTGAAATGCGCGGTGGAAATCAGCAGATTATCGACGCGGTTCATCATCTTAAAGAAATCAGTTCGGTAACCAGCAGTGCCGTTGAAGAAATAAGCGTTGGGATGAACCAAATCAACATTTCGGTAAATGAAATCGAAAACCTAAGCAACGGGAATGTCGCTGCTGTCGATCAAATCCTGGTATCGGCTGGAGCGTTTGAAACCAGAGAAGAGGAAACAAAAGCCATTACAGGATAGACGATGCCGTTATTCCAGGGAGGCGCTACAGCTCGGCCCTCCTCGCATTTTCGGGATCGTATCCTCCCTTTGTACGTGTCAGCAGTTCGGCCATAAGCTCGTTTCTATTGCTGACACCGAATTTTTTATAAATCCCGCTGAGGTGTTTTTTAATCGTAATCTCGGCTAAATTCAACTTGGAACTGATTGCCCGGGTCGGAAACCCCTCAACCAGGTAATCAAGGATTTCTTTTTGTCTATCGTTTAGTTTCCCCATTTCCTCAAAGGTGCTCTGCTCGTCAAAGCTTACTTCATTGTCCACACGCACAACACCAAGATAACCAAGATTTCTTTTAGCCAATCTGATTGGAACAACAGCGAAATCTAAGAGGCGACGCTCTCCCCCTTTTACGAAAAATCGACCACTCACTTGAAGAATCTCGGCATTAGTCTGCCTAAACTTCGTTTGTATGTGCCGAAAGAGTTCTTCCATGGACTTTTTGTTTATCTCCAGGGTTACATGAAGAATGTTTTTTCCAACGTAACAAGAGGCTTTTCTGCCGGTAATATCTTCGATACTCGCTGATAAGAATCGTATAATTCCCGCTTCATTGATGATCCATACACATTCCTGAAAAAGTGAGGCCATGCTAACATTATCGATATGCTCTTTTTCGACAAGTGTCTTCTCTGAACGCTCCAAGAGATCTATGAGATATGTCTCTGCATAGAACTGTTCCGAAGCCAATAATTCGATCATGCCGCTTTTAGCCTTTTCAATTTCTTCGTTCCATTTCTTACAAATAGCAATAAAGGGATCGCTTTCATTGGAAAAGAAGACCTTCCGATGATGCTGTATGAGCCGCTTCCGTTTTATCTCATTACCACAGAATTCAAAGAAGATGGTTCGGAAGGCAACGGTTGAAAGCTCTTCGTACTGTGCATCAAGGGTAAGGATAAAATCCTCTATCTCGGTTTCACTCCCAAGTGTCAAGATCGGAAAATTTAAATCGATACAGCTGTACATCATCTGCGATGGATGATTTTGCAGGCTCTCGCTTAAGGATGATAAGAAGGATTCTCTATCGAAGAGATAATTTTCATCGAGAAACTCTTCCTGGGGCACCATCCTAACCGCTATATGTTGTTTCTTTTCATGAAAATTCCAGAATGAGAGAATGCTCTGCATGACATTACAGGCCTTCTCTGGACCGTAGTAGATAATTTTTGCATCTTTTTGGAAAATAGCCTCGTAAAAGAGCTGCTCCAGAAATCGAAGATATTCCTGCTGATTTCTGTAAATAAAAAGATCCTGCTGGCCATCTATACTATGAGCCGTGTACATTCGATTAATTGACATAATTTAAATTCTCATCTTTTTTTCAACAAAAAGTAACTATACAATAGTATATATTTTTCAAATTTCTTCTTAAAAATTGATGCTTTACTCTCATTTTTATACCCCTGTATCTTTCATTATACGTCATTATTATTTAGAGTTAAATAAAGAAATTGTTTTATTTGGAGATATTAATGCATAGATTGAGAAAGTGCAATTCTTTTTCTCAATCGGGAGACAAGGCCTTATTGCTTGAGCTTCTAGTGTCGCATTATCCGAACGGTAGTATGGGTCTGTTCGATAGCTCCTTACGATACTGCATTGCCGGCGGATCGCCTGTTGCCACGGATGTGAACTCGATTGAGGATTTCATAGGGAAAACGGTAAGCGAAATTTTCGATATCGATCTGATGAGAAAAATAGAACCGCCATTCAAGGCCGCTTTCGATGATCAGCCTTCACATCTACAAGTCAGCCACCATGAACATACCTACGAGATCCACATCGAACCGATAAAGATTGATGAAACCATACCCTATGGGATCGTGCTCTTTCAAGATATTACAGAAAAGCAAGCTGAACTTGAAAAGAAAGAGAAGGCCCTACTTTCTTTGAGAAAGCTTCTTGAATCTTCGTATAATACAATCAACGATATCATGTTGGTAATGGATAAGGATCATCAAATTATCTTTTCAAACTTGGACCTCGACCATTTGCCAAACGGAATCGAAACGACCTGTCATGCCGCTCTCTTTGGAAATGAAACGGCATGTGCGGATTGTGATATTCATGAAATCTTCAAGGACGGAAAAGAGTTTAAGAAGATACGCAGCAATACCGATCAGAGGAAAATAGAGGAGATAACGGCCCTTCCCGTCTTCGACGAACATAATAATGTCCAATACATCGTAGAGCATATAAAAGACGTCACAAAGGAAAAGCAGTTAGAGACTATCAGGAAAAATTTTGAGCTGGAGTTGGAGAGAGCGGTAACGGAAAGGACCAGGCTCCTGGATGAAGCAAATAGGGAACTACGTGCTTTCGGTTATACGGTTTCGCATGATTTGAAAGCGCCTCTTCGCCATATTGCAGGTTTTTCCAATGCGCTTGAAGAGGATTATGGAGATTACCTTCCTCCAAAGGGGAAGCAGTATCTCAATAAAATAAAGGCAAGTGTAGCAAGAATGCAGACCATTATTGACGAGTTGAGTGTGCTATCTCGTATTTCCGATCAGAATCTTAGCATAGCCTCTGTTTCGATGAATACACTTATCCGATCGGTCGCTGCAGAGGAACAAGAGATGGCACATGCCGACGTGGAAATAAAAATAGATGTCGAAGAAAGCAATACGCTACGGCTTGATGAAGAGATGTTCAGAATCGCGCTTAAAAACCTGATCTCCAACGCCCTCAAGTATACAAGTAAAACGCAAAATCCGAAAATCATGATAACGGGACAGCAGAACGAAAACTCCTACCTTTTAAAGATTACGGATAATGGTATCGGTTTTGATATGGATAAAAGTGATCGTCTTTTCCAACCATTCTCTCGTTTACATAGCGATAGCGATTATCCCGGCACGGGTATTGGGCTTGCCACCGTACGAAGAATACTATTACGACACAATGGCATTATCTGGGCCAATTCACATCCCGGTGAAGGTAGTACCTTCTTTCTTTCCATTCCTCTCGAAAAAGCTGAAAGGGATATGGTATGAGCGAACTGCTTCGCGTCTTGCTGGTAGAAGACTCCGATGAAGACGCAGAACTCTTTCAAAGGGTCTTACAGCGAGAAGGGTTTGAGCTGGAAATCACTCGAGCCGTGAATGCAAAAGAGTTTTCAGCTTTCATCGATCAAAAAAAATATGACATTGTTGTCAGTGATTTTCAGCTGATCGATACCAACGGATTTAAAATCCTTGAAATTTTCAACACACGGCACCTCGATATCCCCTTTATCACGGTCTCGGGAAGGGTAGGAGAAGAAAATGCCGTACGGTTGATGAGAAAGGGAGCCCGTGACTACGTCATGAAGGATCAACTTTCCCGCCTTGCCCCCGTTATACGAAGAGAACTGGAAGAGTACAGGGCCAGGCGGGAAAATGAGTATTTTGAACGGAAATTAAAGGAGAGTGAGGCAAAATTCAGTCAGGTTTTCCGTTTTAGTCCTGACCCCGTAGTGATTACCGACGACAAACTTATTATCCGCGAAATAAACTACTCATATCTGGCTATGTTCGGCCTGATGATTGATGAGGTGGTAGGACGGAAAATCGATACGCTGGCAATGTGGGAGAAACATGAGAATTTTATTCACTATTTGCTGAAGATGCATTTGGGAGCGCATAGCCCCTCTACGGAATGCAACATGACAGATGCCGAGGGGAAAGAGCGCACCATCCATTGGAGCCTGAAATCCATACAAGTAAATGATGAAGAGCTGCTTCTCTGGAACGGCCGTGATCTTACCGAGTTGAAGCAACTTGAGGGGAAGCTACAGCAAACCGAACGGATTCATGCCATCGGTACCCTTGCCGGAGGTATAGCACACGATTTTAACAATATCCTTGCGGTCATCTATGGCTATGCCGAAATGGGGCTGAGCAATAGTGAGGGCAAGCCCCGTTTTCATCGCTATTTTTCGGAAATCATTCGTTCCTCCGACCGTGCAAAGGAGCTCATTAAGCAAATTCTTACCTTCAGCCGCATGGAAGAGGGAAAGAGGGATATAATTGATCCGGCCCCAATCGTGAAAGAAGCATTAAAGATGATCAGAGCAACCATACCATCGACCGTCGAACTGAAGGCACATATCGAGTCAGGACATCATATTCTCGCCAACATATCTCATATTCACCAGATCATTCTCAATCTTTGTACCAATGCGGCATATGCAATGAAAAAGAAACCTGGAACCCTTCGCATCAGTCTCGACAGCATAGAGAATTTCTGTAGATTGCAGGTACAAGATACGGGGGTCGGTATCACTCCCGAAACAATGAAAAGAATCTTTTTGCCCTACTTTACGACAAAAGATGTAAATGAGGGAACAGGCTTGGGCCTATCGGTCGTTCACGGTATCGTAGAAAAATATAAGGGCAGTATCGATGTCGCCAGTAAACCCGGCGAGGGGACATGTTTCACGATTCTTCTTCCCTTATCACACGGCGACGATGAGAACAATATCACCGATGAGGAACCTAATAACACCTTAAGTAATATCCGAACGGATCAGAAGATTTTGATTGTTGATGATGAACCCTCCATCGTCAATTATCTGCAGGAATTACTTTCAAGTTCGGGAATCTCTGTCGATTCAGAGACAAAATCGATAGAGGCCCTAAAGCGATTCTTATCTGTACCGCCGCAAACCTATGCAACAGTCATTACCGATCAGTCAATGCCGACAATGACGGGGACAGAGCTCGCCTATCGCTTACGTAAATACGATCCCGCTATATCATTTATCTTTATCACCGGAAACGAAGAAAGCATTCCTGAGTCGGTTATCCGCGATCTTGGGCAAGGCATTATTTTATCTAAACCCGTCTCTTCGGGAGATCTCTTGCAAACCCTGAGAGGTTTTATGTCATAGGAGGAAAAGATGAGCACCATCTTAGTTATTGACGACAACGACTCATATCGTGCAATGCTCACCATGTTTCTGACAGAAAAAGAGTTTATGGTTATTCAGGCCGATAACGGAAAAAGCGGATGGAAGCTCTTGCACAACCAGAAGCCTAACCTTGTCATCCTTGACATCGTCATGCCGGATCAGGAGGGCATTGAAACGCTCATCCAGTTACGCAAAGAGTATCCCCGTCTTCCTGTTATTGCAATCTCCGGCGGGGGAAAAATCGGTCCCGATAACTATTTGAAGCTGGCAAAGGCCTTCGGTGCCGATGAGACATTCGAAAAGCCGGTGAGTAATACCGTTCTTCTTTCGGCGATTCGAACACTACTGGAACCGTAGCACATGGTACCATGATCTTGACAACCATATTTCTCCATCGTACTCTTCTTTTTATGAAAGACGATTCTGATCAATTTACTTTATATGATCTTCGTGTCGACGTGGTAGAGGGAAACCAACCAATGGTTTGTAAGCATCGACTGGGCACGGCGTTTCTTGTCGAAGGTGAGGATCTTGTCTTTCCCGAGGGAGGCCGTTTCAGTCTTTACGCTTTGGCTGCGCTTTTACCCTTATTGCCGGCAAAACAGCGTTATACCCACGCCGCAGACTGGATGACGACAGATGACGACATTGCCTGTCCCGACCCGAATTGCGGAGCGCGTTTTCACATCGTACGCACGGGAAAACGAACCTTTACCCACGATCAATGTACCGTTGTACCGATGGAGGACAAACATGAATAAGCATTCTCTGGAAAAACTTCCTGTCCTGATAAATGGTGCATGGCAGCTTTCTGCTGGCCATAGTCCCGATTATGCGGAAAAGAATAACAAGGCACTTGGGGCCTTCCTCAAACTCATTGATGCCGGATTTACAAGTTTTGACGGCGCCGATATTTATACCGGGGTCGAGGAACTTTTTGGAAAACTTCTTTCCATGTATCTATCTGCCTCGCCGCAGCATCGCAGGGAGGATTTGCGTTTTCACACCAAGTTTGTTCCCGACAAATCTCTACTCCCTCAGGTGGATGAGAGCTATACCCGTTCAATCATTGAACGGAGCCTTTCACGAATTGGGACCGATTACCTTGATCTTGTACAATTTCACTGGTGGGATTGGGAAGTCCCTGGCTATGTCGAGGCTGCCCGCTATCTTATGAACCTTGTGCATGAAGGAAAGATCAGACAGGTCGGTACCACAAATTTCGATACGGAACATCTTCGTAATTTGTGTGATAACGGGATAGCCATCGTTAGCAATCAGACACAGTATTCACTTCTCGACAGACGGCCGGAACACGGCATGGTATCTTACTGTCTTGAACAGAATATCGCATTGCTCTGCTATGGAACCCTGGCAGGAGGCTTTCTCACCAACAAGTGGCTCGGAAAGCGGGACCCCGG
>JGI2924J29684_1076867_pt1 | contig 11856 bp, 14 predicted proteins | sample BenlonsequencITS_FD_29684 | JGI IMG/M metagenome (IMG submission 29684)
CTCCCCCAACCGGTCACCGTCTCTTGATCTATGGCTACATACAGAGGATACCTCGTATGATGCTCGTTAAACCATTTTATATTTTGTTCAATGGTTCGTTCCTCAAGATCAAAGGTCGCGACGGTATTCTTTACCGCCCAATTATAAATCTCTCGTATTTGTTCCAAATCGTGACTTTCTGCAATACGTATCCCAATTTTCATTTGTTTTCTCTGGACCCCTCTCCGTATCTTTTGCACTGAAAACCAGAAAAAATCTTATAATATTAAAGTATCGTGAATAGACAACTTTTACAAGGGCAGACTATCATTAGATTTTCTGAAGGAGGGTACATAATGATTGCTGAAGTAGACAAAGATACGTGCATTGGGTGTGGTGCTTGCCCTGAATTCTGCCCGGAAGTGTTTAAGATGGAAGACGATGGACTTGCAACAGCTTATACCAACCCGGTTCCCAGTGAAGTCGAAGACGCTGCCAAAGAAGCAGAAGAAGGCTGCCCTGTTGATGCTATTACTGTGAAATAACTGCTTTATAGCAAATCATTCATGGTGTCGTTTTAAACAGCATGGGGGGTCTGATAGTATAAAGAAAACTTGGCTGACACCAAGCCTACGGCGCAGGCGGCTACCTAGTTGCACTTATGCTGGAGGACGAAGGCACTGCCTTCGCACGTATTAGTCCTTCTTGCAGTATACAACCGAAAGTTATACTTTCTGATAGTACAAAGAAAAACTCGGCTTATGCCGAGTTTTCTTCTTTGCTATCTTTTACAAACCCAATTCATTGAACATGTTTTTCCGCATATTCACGAAGACCATCAAGTCCTATCCGGTCAATTAGCCGGCCAATTCGTTCTTGGGGTCTTGCATTTTCTTTGTAGTAAGAAATAACTGCATCCACTGCGGGCAGTACCTGTTCCTTTTGCAGGTTTTCTAGGAGGATGTCACCTTGCCTTGGCTTAACACCGCCATTTCCACCGACATACAGGTGATAACCTTTACTGGTTCCCATTAAGCCAAGATCCACTGAAGCCGCATCGGTACACTTATTCGGGCAACCGGCAACGCCAATTTTGAACTTTGAAGGCAATTCCAAGCCATGATAACGTTTATCAATTTCCATCCCTAAAGCTAGTGTTTCCTGAAGCCCTCGTTTACAGAAAGTATCACCCGGACAAACCTTGACGCTTCTTACACACAAACCCACCGCATGACCCGGATCCATACCTAACTCGTCCCAAATTTTCGGAATATCTTCCGGCTGCAGACCAACAATGGCAATTCGTTGTGCAGAGGTCACCTTCAGAGCTTGGGCCTTATATTTCTCGGCAACATCAGCAATCTTGCGCAAGATATCCGGAGTAACAACTCCTGCCGGAATATGGGGAGCAATTGAATAGGTTTTTTTATCCATTTGGAGAATTGAACCGGATGGCTGTGCCTTTGCTGCTGCCTCAGGGGAGAGTTCACCCTGTTCCACCGCATTCACTTTTTCTAACAAGAGGTTAGGATCTAAATGGTGCATTTGTGCCGCATTAGCTAATGTTTCGTTCACCGAAAATGCACACCCCAGGCAATGCAATCCTAATTCCTGCATTGCTTCCGCTGTTTTCGGGTTAGCCGCCATTATATCTTTTAATTTCATATCAAGTGTAAAGCGCATCGTATTCTCCTATCCATGAATGAGCATTGGCAGGCAATGCGTACAAACATGTTTTTCCTCACCTTGGTGAACATATGTCAAGATAGGTGTTAATTCACTCGTTGTTCCACATTGGTCACACTCAAGTTCCGGGGCCTCTTTTTTTTCATTCGGCATAGTTGTCTACCTCCTTCTTTATATGGGTTAGTCTACCATGATAACTTTCCAGGAAGTGTGACTTAACACACATTTTTGTGTGCTTTTACGCACCTTAATTAAACAATTAGTTTAAGTTTAAACGATTCACCGAAAAACTATGCAAACTTAGGAATAATATAGCCCGACTATAGAACTCAGTAGTAAGGCGTATTGGCTCTTTGACTTTTATTGCACTATCGCATTCTTAAAATCGAAGCAGGCAAGAGGAGATACTATGACTCCTTTTATGTTGTTTTTAAGGAGATAGTTTTGTTCGTAGTAATAAATCGGGATAATCGGCATTTCTTGCATTAATATTTTTTCGGCATCATGCATAGCTTTCATGCGTACCGTTTGATCAGGACTTTTTTGGGCGGTTTCGACAGCTTGGTCAAAAACTGGGTTAGACCACCCGGTTTTGTTGTTTCCGCCATTCGTTACAAATATGTCTAAAAACGGCATCGGGTCGACGCAGTCACCAATCCAACAAGCTTGGGCAATGTCGTACTGTAATACTTGTTGACTTTTTTGGTAAACATCCCAATCTTGACCTTGCAGCAGCACATTAACACCCAAGTTCTTTTTCCAATAATCTTGAATAGCTTCAGCCGGCAGTCGATGGGAGCCGTTCGTATTATAGAGAATCGTTAATGTCGGAAAATTAACACCCTCAGGATAGCCGGCATCCTTCAAAAGTTGTTTTGCCCTTTCAATGTCTTCCTTGATTAAATTACTGCCCGCAGTTCGAAAGGTTGTGCCCGGAACGGCATCAGGTATCGCACCCGGCACAAAGGCATAGGCAGGAAGCTCATCACCTTCTAAAACATTATCCATAAGATCCTGACGATTTAGGGCAATAGACAAAGCTTGGCGAATCCTCAGATCATTGAGGGGCTTTTTAGTCGTGTTAAAGCAGTAGAAGTATGTACCCAACATCGGTGCACATTTGAGTGTGCCGTTCTTTTTAAAACGCAAGGTATCTTCAGGCACCAGATTATTCAGTCCATCTAATTTTCCGGCTTCAAAATCGGAAGCAGCCTCTTTTCCGTCTGCACTCAAGTTGAAGTCTAGCTCCGCTAATTTCACACTTGCTTCATCATAATAATTGGGATTTTTGACCAATACCATTTTATCCTTATGACTCCATGACTTAAGCATGAAGGGACCGTTCCCCACAAACGTTGCTGCACCATTACTCCAGTCATAATGTACTTGAGAGTTCAGTTGATCAACAGGGAAGTACGTCGGGAGAGCTAAAAGAGATTTAAAGAAAGGACAAGGAGACTCCAAAGTTATTTCCAGCGTTTTATCGTCCACTACTTTAATACCTACTTCTCCTGCTTCAGCAGTTTGGGAATAATACGCTTTAGCATTCTTGATATAGAATAATTGGTAGGCAGACGCTGCTGCCGAAGATGGATTAAGGGCATGCATCCAAGAGTCTTTAAAATCTGAAGCTGTTAGAGGATCTCCGTTGCTGAATTTTGTGTTTTTTAAGGTAATCGTATAGTTCAATCCATCGGAAGAAACTTCAACGCTCTTAGCAACTGCCAATTGAGGTGTATTTTCTTTGTCCAGACGCATTATGCCTTCAAACAAAGCTGTTTCGATAATCGCTTCGGGGATATTATCAGACATCTGAGGATCCAGAGTCTTTGGTTCTCCTCCAGGCGCAAAACTCATTTTCATTTTTTTGGGCAGTTGGATTCCTTCACTGCCTTTTGTGCTATTACTTCCGCAGCCCGCAAGAATCAACTCGAGGATCAGAATAATAGCAATGACTGCCGCAAAACCCCTTTCTCTTCTCACGTTCATATCCTCCTTAGTGGAATTTACTGAATGTTCTGTATATAATTCTGCATAAAGACCTTAATTCCCTGCATTTTGAAACTTTTCCTCAGACAAGAAGTCTGCTATCTGTTATTTCAATTCAGCTAAACTAGCGGCAAAATAAAATCAGGACCCAGTCCCTAGATTTTAGAAGACTGCGTCCTAAAAATTGCTTCCCTATTCATTCTACGCATAGAACTTAGGAGAGGGTATTTATCCGCTTAAATTTCTGAATTCGCCATCCATTTTCAGTTTGTTTTAATCCCATTGCAAAGGTCGCACTTTGCACTTCTTGGTTTGGCGATAACCAGGAAACCCTCACGATAACCTCTTGCCCTGCAGTTTGCTCTGAATTTAGTAGTTCAACCTTTTGCAACGATAACAAAGGATCTTTATTTAGCGTTGCTGCCCAGGTCTTAAACTCTTGGTCATCTCTTGAACCTTTGGGCAAGAGTAATAGGTCTTGAGCAAGATCCGTTTGACGCCTATCCATTAAAGACCAGAAATGCTGAATAGTTGTTCTTGGATTGCTTTGAAAATGAGGATCTGCCATGGTTGAAATTACTGTTTGCGGTGTCTGGAACATAACAATTGTAAATAAGCAAACGATAGACAGACCCAAGATCCATACGTAACGACTCTGCCGCATTGTTTTCCCTCCTTGCTTGTCTCTATTACCATTTTAGGAGGGAATTGCATTTTTATTCCACTTTAGCCAAAAACTTTTCTCAATACATTAAGTACGAACTCTGGTAATCGTACATAGTAGATCCGCATGAATAATTCCTCCTTCGCCCCGAAAATAACCTTTCCTAGAGGTAATGTATGCTCTTAAGCTTCGAAATTCCAAATCAAACAGCCTGGTAATTTTTAACTGCTTCTTCAAGCTGGGCTACAAGTTGACGTTCTTCTTCCGTATTGGCAGTAAAATATAAGCGGCCAATAATGCCCGTAATAAGTTTAATAACATCTTCCAGTACTAATGATTCTTTCATTGCCAATTGTGCGCTGGTTTCGATGAGAGCAATGCCAAACTGATGCCCTACGCCCTCTTTGACCATCCGGGTACAACTCTTCCCTAATAAACGCATAACCAAAGAGGCTTCTTGAACATCCAGTTGGCGTACGACATCAATTGTGGTGGTCAGACCTTGAACTATCCGTAATCCTACGTTATTCCAACTAACTTGTTGATTATCCATAAAATGCTTCCCCCTTAGTGTTCACAGTCCTGTGCCATACTATATGCCGTACTGCCTTCAAGGGTGAAAAAACGAGCAGGAGATTATGATTCCTGCTCGTTTAGAAGATATTTAATTAAACTATAAGAATTAGAAAATAAGGCCGGTAAAATAAACACTATTTGCCTAGTTTCGGAACCTTGAACGTTGAAACCATTAAGAAAGCAAGGATAACCATGCTAAAGGGGTAAAGGTACCAAGGCAACATATGGCGTAAAAACATTAATAAAGCCATGAGCCCGCCTGCGAAGGTAATGGGTACCCCCACAAAATAAGTTGTGATGTTCAGCATATTAAAACGTGCCAGACGTACCGCACCACATAAAGCAAAAATCACAGCAATTCCTAAGCCGATATACCTCATATAGCTAAACTGAAGAGGTTGGATAATACCTTGATAGGTTAATATGGCTGGTGCAACACCAAAAGATACTAAGTCGCTGAGGGAATCAAGCTCCTTTCCGAAATCGGAACTAACCGAAAGTCTTCGAGCAACTTTACCATCAAGACTATCCATGAGCACTGAGAGAAGGATCATCGTCGATGCTAAATCAAAATTCGCTTCCAAAACCCATATTAAGGCAAGGAAACCAAATAAAAGATTTGCAAGAGTAAACATGCTCGGGATCATACGAGCCGGGATTGGTTTACCGCTACTCATTTTTTACTCAACCTCCCTATCGCATTTACTCCAACAACCACATCGTCTTTATTCTTCAAAACATTGTAATTAACAAATAAGGCAACCGTTAAGACTAAAATAAATAAAGATAATAACTGCGGCCTATACCAATAGACTAAAACGGATAAAACAGGTAATATCGCATAATGAGACCAATCATCACACGATAAGGAATATTGTTCCACCGAAAAAGTAACCCCCTCTCAATCTTCTCTAGTTTACCATTTTTATAACGATTATTAAAGCACCTAATTAATCCCTAATTGCCATTCCTGTATTTTCTCATACAGCAAATTATCATCTCCTCGAAGATGGGTCTTAATAGGCAACGAATTCAAAAAGTATCGTCCATAGTATTTAGCAAGCACCCGATCATCCAATAATACAACGAACCCCCGATCCTCTTTCGAGCGAATTAAACGTCCGAAGCCCTGCTTAAATCGGATAACGGCTTCCGGGAGAAGGAGTTCCTGAAAGGGGTCTCGCCCTTGTGATTTCAGGAATTCTGACCGAGCCTCAATTAAGGGCAGGGAAGGAGGCCAAAAGGGCAATTTAACAAGAATAACACACGATAACGTTTCTCCAGGGATGTCTATCCCCTCCCAAAAACTATTGGCACCCAACAAAACACTCCTTGAGTTTCTCTTAAAGGTTTCCAACAAGGAAGTACGTTCTCCATGAATTCCCTGAGCTAATGTATCAATATTAATGTTTGTTAGACGAGGCTGCAATAACGTATAAGTTTCTTGCAGCAATTTGTGGGCGGTAAATAAAACTAACGTGCGTCCCTGCATCCGCTTAACAATCTCCAAAATTGTCTCAGACAAACGTTCGACCTTTTCTTGATCAGAAGAAGGCAGAGAATGAGAATAGTTTTTGAGGATATAAAACTTCATCTGCTCATCGAAATCAAAAGGTGAATCAACAACAGCGGTTTTTGTTGATAAGGGTAAGCCAATATCCTGCAAGAAATGATTAAATGAATCAGCGATACTTAGTGTCGCTGAAGTTAAAATGACCGTATCAAGGCGTTTAAATATTTTCTCCCTTAGAATTTCATTAACTTCAATGGGAGACGATTTTAAGTATAGCCTGGCACTTTGTTCCAGCCACGTTACTTGTTTGGGGTCATTTACGTTTACCGCCAGAGCTAGAGTTTCCTGAATTTGCTGAAGTTCCCTTAGATGAGTAGCGAATAGGTATCTTAGTTCTTCGGCTTCATCAGCTTCTTCTCCGTTCAAGGCGCTCGTAAGATTTTGAAATACGACGGATAACGATTTTATACGTCCCGTTAAATTTTCAATTTGGATCAACAGCAGTTCCCACCAAGAGAGATTTGTATGTTGGGGAACGAAGCGAAATGTACGATTAGGGCCTAAGATACGTTCAAATAACTGGAATAACTCTTTCGCTTGTTCTGACACCTTAAGACATAACTCAGGTATCGTTTCCAAATGTTTTGCGAAGGTATCCCAAGCCACTGCAGGCACTCTTTCGCTCAAGGAACCCAAACGAACTTTTAGTGAGCTATAAAAACTCGGGCCTGTCTTTCGGTAAATTGACTCTGTTGTACGCAAAACCATTTCCAGACTTAGTTCGGATCCCAAGTTTTGCAGCGCTGTTTGATATATCTGATGGGCTTCATCAATAACCAACTGATGATGTTCAGGTAATACATTATAATCCGTTTTTAAATCAGAAAATAATAAGGAATGGTTAACGATCAATACATCTGCTTCTTCAGCCTTTTTACGCGCTCGCAGCAGAAAACAAACTCCGGCTTTAGAACATTTACTCGGATTACACATTTCATGATCTGCATTTAAATTCGGCCAGAGCGCCATCAGCCCCGGGACTTTGGAAAGTTCTTGGATATCCCCCGTATGTGTTTCCCTCAGCCAGATCAAAATGCTTAAGACCGCTAACTTTTGGTCTCGAACGCGAATTTCGCTTGGGTTGTTCAAACAACTCAGCCAATTCTTAAGGCAGCAATAATTACCTTTCCCTTTTAAAACTGAGGTTCGGAAAGAAAAAGGAAGGACTTTTTCGAGCATTGGGATATCTTTTTTCTGTAGTTGTTCTTGCAGCGGTATGGTATGAGTTGCGATAACCACTTTATTGCCAGTTTTTCGAGCAAACCATAAGCTTGGAAGCAGATAAGCGAAGGATTTCCCTGTTCCAGTGCCGGCTTCAACAACGACATGATGGGCTGAAGTAAGTCCTTCTGCGATAAGTTTTGCCATTTTCATCTGGCCGAAACGACATTCATAACCTGGGAGAGATTGTTCGAGAATACCACCCTGGGAAAAGCTTTTGATAACCCACTCTATAGAATCCGGTATTTGACGATGGGAAGTTTGAACTTGAGCAAATAACCCTTCCGGCGCGGGAGCAAGCACCAGGTCGGTCTGTATTCGCCGCTCGGGAAATTGGGTTCTAATCTCTCGCCGTAAATCATCAAAAAAACCCTTCCCAGACCACCCCTCCAAAAATACCTGAGCTTGATCAAAAAAACTAAGATCATATTGCCGTCCCTTATCCTTACAGGCCTCAAAAACTCTCCACGTTAAATAAGCCTTTCTCTCTGCAAGTTGAAGGTCTTCTTCCTCATCATTGCCAAGAGAAAGATACTCTGCCAAATAGGACAACTGGTAATCTTGCATCATCGGAAAAAATATCCGAGCTAATTCGTAAGTATCCCAATAGTCGTTCACTAAATAACTATTGATTGTTTTCTCTAAAATTTGTAAATTAAAGGTTCCTTGATGACTGATCAAAACTGCTTCTTTTAAAACATCAAGGATTTCTCCACGTTTGCCTGAAAGTGAAATCGCACAAGTTCGATCATTTTGAGAAAGTTCATCGTAATCGTCATTATTTATTTCTATTTTAGGGTGTTCCTGAAAGAAACATGATTTTTGAACTTGTCCATCGTGAATTCTAAGGGCGGCGAACTCGCGGATTTTTTCCTGCCCGCCCTCTAAAAAACCCGTCTCTATGTGAAAAAAAACCATGTCCTTATGCACACTCTTGACCCCTCTCTTGAGCCATTGTAACCAATCTTTCTGCAATAAGCAATAAAGAAAACTCGATTTGTGCCGAGCTCGCGAGACAGAAACCGTTAGTTGCACTTATGCTTCCGAAAGTAATTAACCAAAGGTTATACGTTCGGCTAGTATAAAGAAGGAAAATTACACCACATTAGTTTATACGTTCTGACAGTACGAAAAAAGCAGGATTTCAAGTTTAGGCAGCGAATATACATAGAGTAAATTTTTAAACATGCAAGAATGGACAATCTTGTTTAAGGAAGAAGGCTAACCCATTGTTGTTGAGGCGACGATTTTCAACACTGGCACTCAGCTTAACTATTTTGTTCTCAGTTTTGTTTCTTGGCGGTTGCTCTGAAAAACCTTTTTTGTCTGAAGACGGATCCTATGTTATTCTGACTGTTTCGCCATCTGGTATGACCCAATCAGAAGTTATTCAATTACCTTGGAATTCAAATATGGCTGTCATGCAAAATCTACTTGACGAATGTTCTTTTGTTTTGAGTGATCTACATACCCCAAGTTCTCAAGAATTAGCAAGTACTGATCCTGCCACCACCATTAGTTTACAGGCTACGTTTCCCCAGCCAAAACGGATGACCTTAGTCGTAGATAAGCACCCTGTTACCCTGGATGTTGAATCCCTGCAGATAGAGGTTGAAGGAGCAAATGTTGGGCGAGTTACTATTAATCGAACAATGATCCTGCAAGGGATAAATGACTCTAACCTCCAGCCCGCCTTTCAAGAACTTGAAAAAATACTCCATGATCAAAATAGTTAAAATCAATGCAGCTTGTCCTGTCATGACCAGGCATCATTTATCCTATGCCAGAGGTAAATACTATCCGAATCTTATGCATTCTTGCCCTCAAAATAAAAGATGTCAGGTTATACCTGACACCTTCTCTAATATTTCTCCTCAAGGACTTCAAATATTTGGGGAGTTGAAGACTTAAAAGCATTATTTTCGCCAATGGTATTTGCCCAATTTTCAAAAGCACGGCGATTTTCCCATTTTGAAAAGAGCATAATTTCTGAAGTATCTTGTTGTTGATTTACCGAGGCAAATTTGAATCCATCGAAGTCTTCGCAAGTTCGAATTCCGGTTCTTACTTGTCCCAATAATCCCTCGAGGTCAGGACCATCAAAGGTATGAATCACAGTGAGCATAAACTTTACCTCCAAAACTTCTTATTTAGAATAGTTTACCCTAAACTGAATTTTAGCATACTCTAAACTATGAACCTTCATCTCAACATTAGCATACTTTAAATTGCGTAGATTTTAGGCAACACCAATTTCTTAGTTTTGAGCTTTGAGTGTATTTGTTTGTAGTTCATGCTATACTACATTTACCTTAGAAGCTCAACTTGAAGTGCACAAAGGGGGATTAAATGAATGAAGCTTACTTATGGACGTACTGATTTCCCTAATGGCCGTTCACACATACTAATGCGTGATTCCGAATCTCTAAACCCTCAGCTTGTACATTTTTTGCTGGTTCTAAGTAATAAAGGGACTTTATGGGTTGATGTTTTTTGGCCCTATGATGAGGAATCCGAACGAATTACTCGTCGTATTTCGGAACAGCAGTTTTGGCAAACCTTTCGTGAATGGCGGTTACAGGGAATTAAGCTTGGTGACAATAGTAAAGTAGCAGATATGTTGGCCCGCAAACAACTCCTAACCAGGAAACATAGGGAAAAAGACGCCTAATCAAAGAAGCGGCAACCGCCGCTTCTTTTTGTTTAGTGAAAATAAAGACCTTCCTTAATTTTTTGCAGCTGCTTCAAATGATCATGTTCATCAGCAAAAATTGGTTCCAGTAATTCTTTCTCTGCAATGCTTAAATTACGCTCAGAATATTGGACTGCCCGTGCCAGACCTTTATCTTCACCATTATAGAGCCGATCAAGCATTGCTTCAGGATTTTCCTTCCCTAAGTTAAGTATTCGTTGTTTCCAATTTTCAATTTTCCCAATGACCCCCGCGCCTTCGCGAACATGTCCTCCATTCGTTTGAATATGATAGGCTAGTCTTGTCGCGTGATTTTTATGATCCGTAAGAATGCTTGTAAGATGGTTTCGGAGGGGACCATCAGAGAGAGTATCTATACATGCCTGATATTGTTCAATGGCCATATGCTCACCTTGTAAAATAGTATTTAATACTTCAAAAGATCTATCCATTTTCCAATCCTCCTATTCATTTTTGAATAGTTTGTTCCATAATCCTGCTATTATGTGCTTGAGGATGAAATCTTTGCTTGTTTTGCCTCTTCCTCCAAGGAATAAACAAAGGCTAGTATTTCGGCTACGGCCCGATAAAGCTGCGGAGGTATCTCTTTCGTTAATTCTATCTGAATTAAGGCTTCTACCAAGGCTTCATTTCTCTGGATCGGTATCCCTTCTGCCTCAGCGACCTCGATCATTCTCCGAGCTACGTCGCCTCGCCCCTTGGCAACAACACGCGGCGCTCCTGTCTGGTCGTAACTTAAAGCGGCAGCCATTTCAAGTTTAGTATTCTTGATCGTCATTGTTTAACATCTACCCCACTTCTTCTAAGGCCTCGGAGGAAATCTTCAAGCTCTGAGCTCTCCTTCAAATCGTCTGTTCCTACCTTCATAAGTTGAAATCCTAATCTTGCAAATCTAGCTTTTGCTTCGGGCAGAACCTCTTCGACTAACTCAGATACGTTCTCAGGGTCATGGGAAAGAATATTGAGAGTTAAGGAATCTTCATTAAAAAATGCATCCACCCCTATAAGTCCCAAGCCTTCGGTTTCCATCTGGATGGCTATTCGGCAATGCTTTTCATCCATTTTTGAACCTTTGCGAGCGCTTTCTATGCCTATTTGAACGGGTAGACATTGGTCTTGATACATAACTGGCAAATGGAGCAACATATACCCATTATTTTGTGTCCCCGTTTTATACCACAATTGCTGTCCGGTAATTGTATTAAGAAGACGTTGGAGCGGCTCTTTTAAATGGTTTTCCTCTGCTTGTACAGTTCCTTGCCCTGTTCTTGGCTCGATACCTTCTTCTTTTCTTGGGCCGGTTCCTTGTTCTAGTCTTGGGCCGATACTTTGCTCTGTCCTCGAGCCGGTTCCTTGCTCTGTTCTTGATCCGGTACTTTGCTCTGTTTTCGTGTCGGTTCCTTGCTCTGTTCTTGGGCCGGTACTTTGCTCTGTCCTCGGGCCGGTTCCTTGCTC
>JGI2924J29684_1076866_pt1 | contig 11854 bp, 10 predicted proteins | sample BenlonsequencITS_FD_29684 | JGI IMG/M metagenome (IMG submission 29684)
CCCCTGCCTTGTTGAGGATTTTGGCTGTGGCAACAGCTACTTTCTTTAATCTTGCGTCATAGCTTAAGTAACAGCCGGGGAAATATAATATTTCCATCCCTTCTTCGAAGGTTTTTACAGAGTGACCCTTGGCCCATTGGGCCCTTTTGGTGCGATCTTCACCGAAAGGGTTACCATCTGCGGTTAAGCCTGCGCTTACGGTGCGGACAGGCTTGATGGCGGTGGGAAATACACCGTATCCCGTGGCCATCCTGCGCAATGCAATCATATTTTGGATCTGCTGTACGTCCCTGGGGCATCTCTGAACGCACTTGCCGCAGGTGGTACAACGCCAGATCTCTTCGTGTTCTATCTCGGTCAAACCAAATGTCGCTTCCCGGATTAGTTTGCGCATACTGAACTTTCTTACCTTGTTCCAGGGGCAAACAGTATCGCATTTACCGCATTGGTAACAGAATTTGACGGCGTCTCCACCGCTCTCTTTTATTTCTTCGACGACCTCTTTGATCGGGGCTTCAATCTCCACGAATTCTACTCCCTCCCTTCACATTAGTGTTTTAAACCTTCTGTGCCATTTGGACAACAGTTTCCACTACCTTCTGTAAGCCATATTTGTCTACCAATGCTTGCAATCCTATTTCCATCTCGCCCAGTTTTACTTCTTCTTCGACTTCCTCTTCTCTCTCTTCGTAAGTCAGGGCTTTAGGCAAGCACCACTTAACACACAAGGGCTCACTTTCGCCTTCACACATATCGCATTTGAGAGGAAGACCGGAATCGGGTTCTTTGAAAATGTCCCTGGATGGGCAGGAAGCCCTGCAAAAGGCACACTCGTCGTATTCCTTTCCATCAATTACATATTTATCTCTGCCCATACATTCGGCTGCAGCAAGCTCACCCGCATATACAGGAACATATATATCTTTTAGCGGGTCACGAATCAGCCGGATACGGGACCTGGCCCGGTTAGTGGTGCCATATTTCGGCGCAGCGTGAAAGGCGGAGCAAATTACCTCACATGCCCGACAACCACTGCATTTATCAGCATCAATTTTTATTGTTTTGATAATTTTCTTTTTTTTCTCACCCATATCTACACCTCCCTCTCTTTTACCGCCGGGATCTCTCCGGAAGGTGTATCACCATTATTTGAATAGATTCTTCTCTTTTCGAAATCTTCGATAACGTAATCTAAACCCAATTCATGTAAAAACTCTTTCGTAGGAATACCCTCTTTATCCCACCCCTTGTATTTGTAATACTCATCTAAGAGCTTGGCTTCAAGCTCTGGAAATCTCTTTTTCCAATGGTCCTCCGGCGGTTTCTCATCTTTTCTCCTCATGCCTCTTCTTACGTTAATGGCTCTAATCATAGTTCGGTTTCGCCTGGTTATTTCCCATAATTTATCTTTATCAATATCCAGTCCGGTCGCTGTTGAGATTAAAGCCGATAAATTGTGTATATTATAGGGAGGTTTCAGGACAAATGATGACACAGCTGCGCAGATGCCGGTGGCGTCATCAATGTAATGCATCGCCTCTTGCCAGTCTACGATATCACAAACTGCTTCAGGAGGTGGATAATGAGGGAAGGTGCGCGGTTCCCAATTTACAAAATATTCCTTAAACTTTTCGTCAGGAACCTGGGTCCAATCCTTTACGAACTCCTCCCTGTCCTCTCTGCTAAGATGTGGGGACTGAGGGAATTGCCCTTCAATTTGGGTAATGTTTATCTTCTCATTGGTACAATACATGAGGTAATAAATGGGATTCAGTATCCCCAGCTTGAGAGGCAGCTGCTCATGTTTCTTAATGTTATTATGAGCAAAAGCTTCAGCACCTTTGCCAATCTTTTTGGCCGCCCAATATGTGCCGTCTGCTAAAATATCTCCTATCCCCTCCCGACGGACAATTCTATCAAGTAACCAGTAAAATCTTCCCTCGTTATCGGACGGCATTCCCGGCATATCCTGGTCAGTCAAAATGCCGGCTTCATAAAGCTCAAGGGCAAATGCCATAATCTGGGGGGTTGTGTATCCGTCCACTCCATACTCCTGGCCTTGAGCAACAATTTTAAAACCAAAATCCAGATCAGACATGGCTGCCATGGTATAAGTAAGTTTCGAGTAACATTTCATCATGTAGCTGCGAATTCCCCGCTGAGATATGGCTCCACCGCATCTAACCGGGCAGTTATAGCAACCAACTAACCGTGTTACTGCTTTTTCCTGAGTCTCCTTCCAACTCTCTTCAATTTCCTTTGTCCAAAAATCTTTTCTACGATGGCGGGCATTACCCCAGGCAAAATTGGTGGTATGCCACTCCTCATCATGTAATGACATCTCTTGTATCCCAAGATATCCTAAAATGACCGGCATGCCCTCTGGTAGTTTAAGTGGATTTTCCAACCGGTGTCGTATGTATTCCAGTACTTCGTTGCTTATCTCCATAAATTCAGCCGGCCGGGCAATATTGATGTCCTTTGTTCCACGAACTGCTATCGCCTTCAACCTTTTATCTCCCATAACAGCGCCTATCCCTTGTCGGCTGGCGCTGGATTTGTCTGACTCGATGGAAGCATAAAATACCCTATTTTCACCAGCCAGACCAATGGCCGCTACCTGGGCGTCCGGCTCCTTCAACTCCTGTCGAATAAGTTCTGCAGTTTCAATAGTGCCTTTCCCTTGAAGGTGACTGGCATCACGTATTTCCACTTTGTCATTGTTTATCCATAAATAAACAAGACCAGGGGACTTGCCACGAATCACTATTTTGTCGCAACCGGCATGTTTCAGCTCCTGTCCCAAAAATCCCCCCATCATTGAATAGGCCATTAATAAAGTCTGAGGAGAAATGGTAGTAACAATGGTACGATTAGCACAAGGAGCCGGTGTGCCACATAAAAGACCGGTACCAAATATCAGTAAATTATCAGGAGAAAAGGGTTCGACTTCAGGAGGAACCCTATCCCATAGTATTTTGGCATTAGTACCCAGCCCCCCAAGGTGAAGTTCGGTCAATTTGGGGTCGGTTTCTACTTTCTCAATGTTTCCTTGGGATAAATCTATTTCCAGATTATACCCTGTCTCTGCATACCTCACTTTTTGCACCCCCTCTGGGTATCTCACAGCCATAGCTTTGCAACGCAGCTTGTTCATATTTGCAAGAATAGCCCATATAAGGATGGTACACACTACATCCTGCAAATTAAACAATACTAACCGAGCTGCACTTCCGACGCATCAATACTATTTTTTTGCGGAGTCAGGGCATGGGATGTAACATTTTTGGTTAAAATCAGTTTTATTAATACTTTTTCCAATTCTACTTTACCATTTCCTGTGTCATTTTGAGTTCTTTCGTTAACTTTAAATCCATCTGTTACTCCCCGCCCTTGTTAACCCCATATTAAAATTTTCTTAGCTAAAATGTTAAACCCTAAATACGCGACGAGCATTATCGTATAAAACAGCTTTCTTAGATGCATCTTTAATTGGCAGTTCCAATAATTCTTTTTTACAACGGGTAAGTCCAAGACCATTGGTGCCCCAAAGAACCTTCTGCCTACCTGGACCATCCATAAAGCGAACCAGGGCAGGATCAAGGGATGACGGCATATAAGCACCAATATTCCCATAAACGTTCGGGTGCCGCCAAACCATAGATATCCACTCACTTACCCAGGGCCAACCGGTATGAGTAAGCACTATTACAAGATTGGGGAAATGAATGGCTACTTCATCGGCAAACATGGGACGTAATTGATCAGTTGGCAGAGGTTCCGCTGACTGACCCGTTTGCATACAAACTGGAATACCTAATTCCAGGCATTTGGCATATAGGGGATAATATCTTTTATCATTTAACTTTAAGCCAAAACTACCTGTTTGGATCCAAACATACTTAAAGTTATAATCTTTTACCGCCCGGTCTATTTCTTTAAGGCTTTCTTCTATCTTTAAGGGATTGTAGCCCACACCACCGACAACCTTGCCCCCGGATTCCTTAATCCATCCGGCAATCTCTTCAATGGTGGCGTAACCGCTTACATATTTCTGATCACGCTGGGACCATTGCACCATCTGGTCAATAAATACATACTCCACACCTACTTGCTCCATCTCTGCCAGCATACCATCCATTGAGCCTTTAACACCCATGGCAAGCATAGCTTTCCATGCTTCTTCTAATTTATCTATGCCTGCTTTTTTCAGCACACCACCAAACGTAGTAGCCGCCATGGTTTGGAACTCATAACTTTGAAACATGGCCTTAAGGTGTTCCGTACTGGGGTAAAATGGACGACACATAGTATCAATTGCCTTTATTTCTTCCAATGAAATATCTTTCTTCTTATCTTTATCTGACATTTAAAGATACCTCCTCCTAATATTTACATTGAACTTCTAAATACCAGCATTTTATTTAACACGCCATGGTATGCCACGCTCGTGCTTCGCGATAACGAAAAAAATAAAGTTACAAAGTACCGGTAAACCGTGGCTTGCGTTTTTCAAAAAAGGCTCTGACCCCTTCACGGTGATCTTCGGTTTGCAGGCAAATATCCTGAACCAGTGCCTCTTCTTCCAGCAATGTTAAGAAACCAACTTCAGGGCTACGGTTTACAAGGTTCTTAAGCATACCCAGGGCCAGGGGCGGACCTTGGGCCAGTTCACGTGCCAACTCCATTGCCGACGTAAAGAGTTGCTCCGGCGGAACCACTTTATTTACCAAACCCAAGTTGTACGCCTCCGCAGCATCTATAGCGCGTCCCGTCATCATTAACTCCTTGGCCTTTAGTAAACCAATCATTCGGGGCAACAGATAAATGCTTCCCCAATCAGGGACTAGCCCTACTTTGACGAATGCAAGGGAAAAGCGGGCCTTTTCCGAAGCAACAATTAAATCACACAATAAGGCCAAGCTCCATCCAGCGCCAAAAGCAGGCCCGTTAACCGCTGCAATGATTGGCTTTTCCAGATTGCGTAAAGTCATTACAAACCGGTGGACGTTTTTCATACGTTCGCGACCTTGGGTTGGTTTAAAGTTACCCATCGTCCGTATGTCCCCACCGGCGCAAAAAGCCGCCCCCTTACCGGTAATTATAATTACTTTTACCCCTGCTTCCCGTGCCCAGCCTTCCATTGCCACCCTTAATTCTTCCCGCATCTCCAGACTTAAGGCATTACGGGATTCCGGTTGGTTTAGGTAAATTACCCCAACAGAATCTACTATCTCAAGTTGAATGGTTTTAAAATCCACAAGAACTACCTCCTAGTCAGAAACTAACTAGTTTTTGACTACTACTGTTTCCCCACCTATAACCAGTTGCCGGATATTGCCGGCAACTGGTTATAGGTTATAGTTTTATGGTCAAAAGAACGTTTAGGCTTATTTTGCAGAGTAATCATAAATACCACGACCGGTTTTGCGGCCCAAGTGACCAAGTGCTACCTTCTTTCTCAGCAAAGGCGGCGCAAAATAACGCGTGTCTGCATAGTTGGCGTATAAGTCGTCCATAATGTGGAGCAAGGTGTCTAAACCAATGAAATCACATAACTGAAGTGGCCCAAACGGGTAGTTAAACCCTTCCCTAAAGGCTGTATCAATATCTTCCGCCGTAGCAATCCCCTCGGATAAAGCACGAATTGCTTCGACCAGTTCCGGTATTTTTACGCGGTTGGTGATAAAACCGGGCACATCCTTGACTACCACCGGTGTCTTATTTAGCTTGCGGACGAATTTATCTGATATTTGATAAGTCTCATCGTCAGTCTCAAGGCCTCTGATCAATTCCACTATTTTCATGACCGGCACAGGGTTATGGAAGTGAATACCGATAAATTTGTTTTGTCGCTTGGTTACTGATCCCATTTCGCTGATGGGCAGCGCCGAGGTACAAGAGGACAGGATTGCCTCCGGCTTCATAACTGCGTCAAGTTCGGCGTGAACCTGCTGTTTGGCCGCCATATTTTCGACTACTGCTTCAATGACCAGGTCAGCTTCCTTGGCTTCCTCATAATTGGCAATCAACTTGATATTATCCATCATTGCTTGTTTCTGTTCAGGTGTGTACTTACCTTTATTCATTGAACTGGTTAAAAACTTGTCGATGATAGCCACACCTTTTTTCATAGCGTCTGGGTTACTATCATAGAAAAATACCTGGCAACCCCCTTGCACACATACCTGGGCAATACCGCTACCCATTTGCCCCGCACCAACAACCAATACGCTTTTTATTTCCATTACTAACCCTCCTAATAATTTTTTATAGATGTAAACTTACATTAACATCCTGTAAAAACAGGCTTTCTTCTTTCTTTAAAAGCGGCCAAACCTTCACGACTATCTTCCGTAGCACTACACAGAGCAGTCAGTCCGGCCTCTAACAGTTCACCACGCTCCCCTGCCAGTTCATACCCGCCCTGGACAGACTGGAGAATAAAACGCACAGCCGCAGGTGACTGATTAGCAATTTTGTTGGCCATTTCCAGCGCTTTAGAGCGAAGTTCATCTATTTTAACCACTTTGTTAATTAAACCAAGGCGATAGGCCTCCTCCGCGCTTAATTTGGACCCTGTCAAAAGGTATTCCAAAGCCACTGTTTTCCCGATAGCCTTTGGTAGTCTCTGGGTTCCGCCAAACCCCGGCATCAAACCCAGACTTGCCTCCGGAAAGGCAAAATAGGACTTCTCCCCGGCAATGCGGAGCGAACAGGCCAAGGCCAGCTCAAAACCGCCACCCAGAGCAATACCGTTAATGGCAGTGATCACTGGTTTACTCAATCCTTCAATAAGGCGCAAAACATTCTGTCCCTGCCGGAGAAAGCTCCATAATTCGAAAGGTGAACAAGCGGCAATCTCTTCCAGGTCAGCGCCTGCCACAAAGGCCTTTGTTCCCGCTCCAGTAATAACAACTACCCGTATATCGCTTTGCTCAATGCGTTCCAGGGTAGAAGCCAGTTCCTGGAGTAAACTGATATTTAGGGCGTTTAACTTGTCCGGACGGTTAATTGTCAGCACGGCCACTTTATTTTCTAATTCTTCATATAAAAGCATGTTACTCAATGTTTTCACCTCCTTTAGAAAACCAACCCGGTTAAATTATTTTTTAATACTTTGTTAATTCAAAAAATTCTTTATACTTATTTAAGGTCTGTTATTTACCTGTGAACTTAGCTGAGCGTTTTGATAAAAAAGCTTCCATGCCCTCTACCCTGTCCTCTGTTCCCCATAAAATCGTTTGCCCAAATTGTTCAAAAGCCAGTGCTGTAACAAAATCAGTTCCCGTGCCCACATCAATTACCGACTTGACCACACGAAGTGCCACCGGACTTTTGCCGGCCATTTTTCTGGCCATATCCATGGCCGTACTCATTAATTGTTCCGCCGGCACTACTTTATTGACCAGACCAATTTTCTCGGCTTCACGGGCATCAATTATATCCCCTGTAAAAATAAGTTCCTTGGCCTTGCCCTTGCCCACTAATTGTGACAGGCGTTGTGTGCCTCCGCCCCCGGGCAGAATTCCCAGGTTAATCTCCGGTTGACCAAATTTGGCTTTTTCACATGCTATGCGAACGTCACAAGCCATGGCCAATTCGCAGCCGCCTCCAAGGGCATAACCGTTGATGGCAGCGATTACCGGTTTAGGCATCCTTTCCAACTCACACATGATGGCCTGTGGGCCGCGTTCAAGCAGATCCAACGGGGGACGCTCTTTTAACCACCTAACATCAGCCCCGGCGGCAAACGCCCGTTCTCCGGCGCCGGTAATAATCAGCACCCGAACGCTTACATCTGCCTGAACTTCTTTGATAGCCTCACCTAACTCGAGCCAGGTCTGTCGATCCAGGGCATTATTCACCTCAGGCCGGTTCAGGGTAAGCAGGGCTATGCCATTTTCTTTTTCTAACAGCAAGTTAGAGTAACCCATCCCTTTACAGCACCTCCAAAATCACAGTAATTTATTTACTGCTGTAGTCATAAACACCCTGACCGGTCTTTCGACCCAACCGACCTGCCTTTACATACTTCACCATCAACGGGCAGGGTCGATATTTTTCTCCCAGGGTTGCGTGCAGGTGCTCCAAAACTCGCAGGCGGGCGTCCAGGCCCACCAGGTCGCCCAGTTCCAGCGGTCCCATGGGGTGGTTTAGTCCCAGTTTTATCGCCTTGTCGATATTTTCGGCACTGGCCACTCCTTCTTGCAGCATGTAAAAAGCTTCGTTACCAATCATAGCGTTGATACGGCTCGTAACCAAGCCGGGAAATTCGTTAACCTCTACTGTTTCCTTATTCATTCTAGCGGCTACGGTTTCACTGGCGGCCACTGTGTCGTTGGAGGTTTCCAAGCCCCGTACGATTTCAATTAGTTTCATCAGGTGTACCGGGTTAAAGAAATGCATCCCAATAACTTTATCCGGCCGCCGCGTGCTCGCGGCAATCTCGGTAATGCTTAAACCTGATGTGTTGGTTGCCAGTATGGCGTGAGGCGGACAATGGCGATCAAGATCCTGGAATATTTCCATCTTCAGGCTAATAATTTCAGGGACAGCCTCGATTACAAAGTCCGACTTACTTGCCGCCAGTGCACGATCAGTGGTAGTATTAAGACGGTCAATGCTCGCTGCCTGCAGTTCCGGTGATACTTTACCCAGTTCCACCCCCTTTTGTAAATTTTTTTGGATTATCTGGTAAGCGTTTTGAAGGATTTTTTCTTCCGTATCCACTAAAGTCACATCATAACCGCCCATAGCAGCCACCTGGGCAATGCCACGCCCCATGATACCTGCTCCCACAACAGTTAACGTTTTTATTTCCATATATCTTGCGGCCGGAAACAAAAAGCGGCCTTCCTCCTTTCTCTAAAAATCAACTAAACATTTAGTCCTTTAGTATTTCTCGAGCGATAATAGTTCTCTGAATCTGGCTTGTACCTTCAACGATTTGGGTCATTTTGGCATCGCGCATCATCCGCTCCACCTTATAATCCTGAATGTATCCATAGCCTCCCAGTACTTGCACGGCGTCGGTTGTAACCTTCATAGCCATATCAGCTCCATAGCGCTTGCCCATGGAAGCGTACATACCAGCCCGTAAACCCTGGTCTTTACGCCAGGCCGCATACCGAACCAGCCATCGTGCCGCTTCAATTTCGGTGGCCATATCAGCCAGCATAAATTGTATCGCCTGTAAATTAGCGATCGGGTTTCCGAAAGCATTTCTTTGTTTGGCATAATCACGGGCAATCTCGAAAGCTCCTTGTGCAACACCCACAGCCAGTGAACCGTTGGTTAGTCGCCCGCCCTCAAGACCCTTCATTAACATCGGGAAACCTTTGTTTTCAACGCCTCCCAACAATTGAGCGGCCGGTACTGCGCAATCTTCCAGAACTATTTCACAAATGTGTGTACTTCTAACCCCCATAGTTTTTTCCACCTTCGGCACAGACAGGCCCGGTGTACCTTTGGGCACAATAAATATACTTACGCCCCGCGCTCCCGCCCCCGGGTCAGTTTTGGCTGCAATAGAAAGCACGTCTGCCACATCAGCATTGGTGATAAAACATTTTTGCCCATTTAAAATATAACGGTTACCATCCTTGACCGCCCTGGTTCGAATATTGGCGGCATCTGAACCGGCACCCGGTTCGGTCAACCCAAACGCCGCCAGCATATCACCGTTTGCCAATAAAGGTAACCAATACTCTCTCTGCTCTTGGGTCCCAAAATCATTAATCAGTTCCAGCACCAGGTTATGAATAAAGATGAAACCCAGGGCTCTTTGCACTCTACCAAATTCCTCCGCAATCAAAACAGCGGAAACTCTATCTAAATTCAAACCACCGTATTCTTCGGAACAGTACATACCGGTAAAGCCCAATTCAGCCATCTTTTTAAAAACTTCCCTTGGTAAGTACGCACTATCCTCCCACTCGTCGACGTAAGGCGCCACTTCCTTTTCGGCAAACCTGCGGGCCATCGCCTGGATTTGCAACTGTTCGTCATTTAACTGAAACATTAGACACCGCCCCCGATAATATTTGCCATTGCATACTTATAATGGATAGCATAAAACTGAAAAATAAGAAGTTATTCATTACTGTAAATATTCACGCAACTTAGTTGACCAGCCCCACCGATATTATGGGTCAACCCCAACCGGGCATTTGACACCTGGCGCTTACCTGCTTCACCTCTTAACTGTAAGAAAATTTCATTGGCCTGGGCTACGCCGGTCGCCCCAACAGGGTGGCCTTTGGCCTTTAAACCGCCACTAACGTTGCATGGCTTTTCACCATCCAACATGGGACCGCCGTTGTCTATCCACTTCCCTCCCCGGCCTTTTTCGCAAAAACCGAGGTCCTCGTAAGTAACCAGCTCTGTACAGGTAAAGCAGTCGTGTAATTCCGCCAGGCTAATGTCTTGGGGTGTAATACCGGCCATTTCATAGGCCTGCCGGGCGGCCTGGATATTGGCCGGCCATTCCGTATAAGTGCTTCGCCAATGTGAATTGGCCACATCTACTCCTAATCCTGTACCGATCAAGTATATTGGCTTATCAGTATACTGGCGGGCACGCTCCGGAGTGGTCAAAATAACCGCTGCCGCGCCGTCTGTGGTAGGACAGCAGTCTAACAAACCCAGCGGCCAGGATACCATTGGAGCGTTTAAAACCTTCTCGACGGTAATTTCGAACCGGAAAAATGCATGGGGGTTTAATGTTCCGTTGTGATGGTTTTTGACCGCCACCTTGGCAAAATGTTCCCTTGTAGTGCCATAGGCGTGCATGTGAGCAGTACCGATCTGACCAAAGACCATTGGTGCTGAGGCGCCCCGGGGATGCCACCATAGATGCGACATAATCCCCCGGTTAGCCACCAGGCTGGCTCTGGAAGGTACATCGCGCATTTTTTCCGCACCTACAACCAGCACTGTCTCGTACAGCCCCGCCATTATAGCGCAGGCCGCATTGCGAATGGCATCGCTTCCAGCTGCACAAACGTTCTCAATTCTGGTAACCGGTATAGAAAGCCCAAGGGGTTCGGCCAAAGATGACCCGGATACCAGCTCGCGGCGGATCAGGCTTCCCTGGACGGTACCCAACCAGGCAGCCTGGATATCATTTTCGTCAATCCCCTTATCAACGCTTTTTAAACATGCCCGGTAGGCTTCAACTATCATATCTTCATAGCTCTGATGGAATAATTCGCCAAATTTGTTCATCCCAGCACCTACAACAGCTACTTTGAAGTTCTTCTTACGCGCCACAGTCAGGTACCCCCCCTTCACAACTTTTTGGTTCGGGTATTGGCTTAAATTTATAGCCGTATTTAGGCATTCCCAGTTCCTCACCACACCGCCGGAAAACCAATTCAACCGGCAAACCTATTTTTACCTGCGCCGGGTCAACCGCCACCATCGCCCCGCTCACCTTGCCCCCGCGCTCTCCACTCGCACCATCCAGCCTTACCGTGCAAACTACTACCGGTACTTCTTCCGGTCCGATGGGAGAAACATATTGCACATTATAAGTTACAATACGACCACGACGGGGCAAATTAACTTTTTTAAACGATTGACCGCGACAGTCAATGCAATAATCCCGGTATGGGTAATTTAAGGAACCACATTTCTCACACTCCAGGGCTTTAAGCCCGATCAAGTACTCTACATCCCTGATCATTCCCGGCTGACTACTGTACCCGGAAATTGGATCAGGCAAGGCTGGAGGCACATTTAGCACCCCTACCCTCTTTGCATAGGCTGTATAACTCAGGTAATTTTTTTCAGCTGTCACCTCAGCCAGAGTCATCGCTTGTTCCATTTTAGCTGCAATATTATCCGTTAA
>JGI2924J29684_1076865_pt1 | contig 11847 bp, 13 predicted proteins | sample BenlonsequencITS_FD_29684 | JGI IMG/M metagenome (IMG submission 29684)
CCCGTAACAATGTCCCCGCCGGCAAAAACACCGGGTTTCGAAGTCATAAGCGTTTCAGGATCTGCAACAATATTGCCACGTTTGTTTAATTCCAACCCCGGAGTAGAGGTGGTTACTAAAGGATTGGGACCTTGGCCGATTGCCACCACCACTGTATCCATCTCGATCTCAAATTCCGAACCGGGAATCGGCACTGGGGATCGTCGTCCAGAGGCATCCGGTTCTCCCAATTCATAACGCAAGCAGGTTAAACTCTTAACCCAACTGCGTTCATCTCCCTCAATAGAAACCGGATTCGTCAGAAGACGGAATTGAATCCCTTCTTCTTCAGCATGCTCGAGTTCTTCTTTCCGAGCCGGCATTTCATCACGGGAACGGCGATAAATAATGTAGACATTTTCAGCCCCTAAACGTAAAGCAGTGCGAGCTGAATCCATAGCTACATTTCCTGCGCCAAGCACAGCCACATTCTTGCCAACTTTAACGGGGGTAGCATAGTCGGGGAATTTATAGCCCTTCATTAAATTAGTTCTTGTCAAAAACTCATTGGCAGAGTAAACCCCGTTGAGATTTTCTCCGGGTATATTCATGAAATAGGGAAGCCCAGCGCCGGTCCCAATAAATACCGCATCATAGCCGTTTTCCATGAGTTCATCGACGGAGGTTACTTTTCCTACAACTTGATTAGTGAGGATTTCAACCCCCATCTTTTTTAAGGTATCGATTTCCGTTTGCACAATGTCCTTTGGCAGACGGAACTGAGGAATTCCATACATCAGAACTCCCCCGGCAACATGCAATGCCTCAAAAACAGTCACTGCATGCCCTGCTTTGGCTAAATCACCGGCACATGCTAAACCCGCCGGTCCGGCACCGATAATCGCAACTCGTTTACCGCTGGGTTCAACTTTTTCTATTTGAGCAGCTTTCGATTTCATGCCGAAATCTGCGGCAAAACGCTCCAGACGTCCAATGGCCACAGATTCTCCTTTAATGCCCAGAATACACTTACTCTCGCACTGGCTTTCTTGAGGGCAAACACGTCCGCAAACGGCTGGCAATGAATTTTTAACTTTTAAAATTCTAGCGGCTTCCTCAAAATTTTCCTCAGCAATTTGTTTAACAAAATCCGGAATAAGCACTTCGACAGGGCATCCAGTGCGACATAAAGGTTTTTTGCACTGCAAGCATCGTTTTGCTTCTTCTACCGCCATTTCTTGAGTATAGCCCAAAGCGACTTCTTCAAAGTTGTGTGCTCTGACCTTAGAATCTTGGCAGGGCATTTCGTGACGGGGTATTTTATTCGCAGCCATTAGTGATGCCCCCCTTCATGATGACATTCTAAGCGAGCCTTAGCCCGATTCTCTTCATCCTTGTAAAAAGCGAGACGTTTCATTGCTAAATCAAAATCTACTAAATGGCCATCAAACTCAGGGCCATCTACACAAGCAAATTTCGTTTCATTGCCGACACTGACGCGGCAAGCACCACACATGCCGGTTCCATCAACCATGATCGGGTTCATACTGACAATGGTCTTTAACCCCAAAGGCCGAGTATACTCCACAACTGCTTTCATCATAATCATGGGACCTATTGCCCAGATGGCATCAACTTTATGTCCGTCACTTAAGACTTTAGCTAAACCATCAGTGACAAATCCTTTAACGCCGGCACTTCCATCATTGGTAGCTATGACTACTTCATTGCTCACAGCACGCATTTCGTCTTCCAAAATCAAAAGATCGGCACTTCTGGAACCCAAAACTGAAATCACATGATTTCCGGCATCTTTCAGACCCCGAGCAATTGGGTGAATTGGGGCAATCCCAAGGCCGCCTCCAATACAGACAACCGTACCATATTTTTCAATTTCAGAAGCAACCCCCAGCGGGCCGACAAAATCTTGAAACTCATCCCCTTCATTCATCTGGGTGATGATCGCCGACGAGTATCCCACATCTTGGACAACAATCGTAATCGTACCTTTTTCACGATTAAAATCCATGACGGTCAGCGGAATTCGCTCGCCAACTTCATCAACCCGGACAATTACGAACTGTCCGGGTTCAACCTTAGCAGCCACAGCCGCAGCTTCGACTTCCAGCAAGGCAATGCCTTGAGCCAAAAGTCTTTTTTTAACAATGCGGTACATTTGACTCCTCCTCAATGTCCAGAATATTTAACTAGCATTTTATTTATTTATTCGATATGTTCTAGGCAATATCCTTCCGAAATATGTTAGTTAAAGGTATATAAAAAAATCATTGATTAAAGTATTAAAACTCATATCTATTATTTACATAATCAGTTTAGAACATTTATTTTATTGGCTATTAGATCCTTCATCAAGCCCTTTAGTATTTCCTTTCGCCACACTGTCTACAATTCTGTCAAGGATTCCATTAACGAACTTGGCTGACTCTTCCCCGCCAAAACGTTTTGCCAATTCAATCGCTTCATTGAGACTGACTCTGCCAGGGATATCGGGACGAAAGAGGATTTCGCAAGTAGCTATACGCATCACATTGCGGTCAACATTAGCCATTCGCTTAATTCCCCAGCCTTGGGCGAACGAAGCAATGGTTTCATCAATCTGTTCTAAGTGGGCAATGGTTTCATCAACAAGCTCCCGAGCAAAAACCTTACTACTCTCAGGGACTTCAAATTCTTCCGCCCAACGTTGAACTTCTGCTGAAGGAGATAAAGGTTCTTTCGTTAAGTCTCTTTGGAAAAGAACCTGCAATGCTGTTTCACGGGCTAATCTTCGGCTCAAGGATATTCCTCCTATTATTTGTTGATAGTTTTTTTCAGCCAGGCCATGATATCCTGATGGTCATCTTGGCGTTTTCCAATGATAAATCCCAGAAGTACAAATAAAGTGAGTACCATTGTCCGCCAAAAGCCAAGGGTTACCGCCAATAACCCCGTAACAAATCCGATTGAAGTTCCAATCAGCTTGCCGGGATGGTTATTTAAAGCCCAAACGATAAATCCAGTGAGTTTCTCTCCCAAGTTGTGCCAAAAGTCACTCATCGAACGCGTGCCGTGCGTACTCTTTCTAATCGCCGCACGAACACTTTCACCTCAATTACACTTATACCGGTATATAATTCTACATCTTGCTTGACCTTTTCTTTCAGTTTCTTTGAAGTCTGGGGTATTAGGATGCCCTGCTCATATTGACATGATACTATTATTTGGAGGCCTGATTCTCGTTCTCTAAGCTTTGATTGAACTTGCATAACTCCTGAAATGGCTGTCGCACTGCGGGCAATAATCTCTTCGAGTGCTTCCTGAGAAATGCGCACCTCCCCATCGCTGCCGGAAGAAGTGCGAAAGGTACGATCATTATTATCTTGCGGTCTAACGAGTAGGAGTAATCCTCCTAAAAGCAAAAAAACGGCCACAACTAAGCTCTCCAAGGGATTCCATTTTAACCAGTGGAGCCCCTGAAGCAGTAAATCATAAGGGAGCCCCCACCCTGTGGCCATGGCAAATATCCAAAGTGCCCCCAGAACCATGAGAACTCCCAAAATAAAGGCTAACAAGTGTCGTCCTCCTTTCAGAAGCCCCCCCTGGAATTTCCAGAGGGGGCATTTTCTTTACTTCAGACGAAAGTCTTCTTCTTTGCTTTCCAATACCGGTTTAAAATTAACTCCTTGCACATGTACATTGGCCTCAACAACAGCAAGACCTGTCATACTCTCAATGGCTTCCTTTACTGCTTCTTGTACCTTATAAGCAACTTCTGGAATTGATACGCCATACTCCACAACAATAAAGAGATCTACGGCAACCTCATGTTCGCCAACCTCAACCTTGACCCCTTTGGATAAGTTCTTATTTCTGCCTAACATCTGAGCAAGGTCTCCCACAAAACCTCCGCTCATGCCAACGACACCCTCAACCTCTGAAGCTGCTAATCCGGCAATGACCTCTACAACTTCGTCGGCAATTCGGATAGAACCGAGAGAGTTTTCCGTTTCCAGACTTTCCATTTCTTCACCTCCAGATAAACTGAATCTAATATAGTTCCAATCCGAGTTAGATTAGTCCAATATAATATAATACAAGACAAGATAAAATAGAATGATATGGCAAAAAATCATCCAATTCCCATGGTTCGCTAATCGTTGCTATTATAACAAATCAAGGGCATTCTGGCAAAGATTATTGTAATAATCTTTAAGAATACCCCTTCGTCATTCATCATTGTTTCTGCCTAATCTTTAATTCTCAACCTACTCTCCGAGAATCCGCCGTTGAATAAAATTCGTATAGACTTCCCCTCGGCGGTAGAAAGCATTTTCTAAAACTTTCAAATGAAACGGAATTGTCGTGTGAATTCCTTCAATCACGAATTCCTCCAGGGCACGTTTCATTCTTTGTATAGCTTCTTCCCGAGTAGCACCCCAAACAATCAGTTTTCCGACCATGGAATCGTAGTAAGGAGAAACTGTATAGCCCTGATAGGCAGCACTGTCAACCCGTACTCCCGGGCCACCCGGTGCATGATATATTTTTAGAGTACCCGGTGAGGGCATGAAGTTCTTATCCGGATTTTCAGCATTAATTCTGCATTCTATAGCCCAGCCGCGAATTTCAATGTCCTCCTGGGTATATCCTAACGGCTCACCGGCTGCTAAACGAATTTGTTCTTTAACCAGATCAAGTCCCGTTACAAGTTCTGTTACCGGGTGCTCTACTTGGATTCTTGTATTCATTTCAATGAAATAAAAGTTTCCGTGCCGGTCTAACAGAAATTCAATGGTCCCAGCATTGGAATAGTTTGCTGATTTAGCAGCTTTTACTGCTACTGAGCCCATTTTAGCTCTTAACTCAGGCGTTAGGGCGCTAGACGGTGCTTCTTCCAAAAGTTTCTGGTGACGGCGCTGTAAAGAACAATCCCTTTCACCGAGATGTACAACCTCACCGTATTTGTCAGCTAATATTTGAATTTCAATATGCCTGGGTTCTTCAACGTATTTTTCCAGGTAGACATCGGAATTGCCAAAAGCGGCCTGAGCCTCTGTTTGAGCCGCCTGAATTGCTTTACTCAGTTCCTTAGCATTCTGAGCAACCCGCATTCCCTTACCACCGCCTCCAGCTGAGGCTTTAATCAAAACGGGATAACCTATACTATCAGCAACAGTTTCCGCCATCTGATCATCTTTAATGATGTCTTTAGATCCGGGAACCACCGGCACTCCGGCATCAATCATAGTTTTTCTGGCGATGGCTTTATCTCCCATCGTCTCAATGGCATGGGAAGACGGTCCAATAAACGTTATCCCACAAGACTCACAAATCTCGGCAAACCGAGCATTTTCTGATAAAAACCCATATCCGGGGTGAATAGCGTCAACACCCGTCAATTCAGCAGCACTAATGATGTTAGGAATATTCAAATAGCTTTTGACGCTTGCCGCTGGGCCTACGCAAACTGCCTCATCGGCGGCCTTTACGTGTAAAGATTCTCGATCTCCTTCGGAAAATACAGCAACCGTCTCAATATCTAGTTCATGACACGCACGAATGACACGAAGGGCAATTTCTCCGCGGTTTGCAACCAGGATTTTTTTAAACATGCCTTTTCTCCTTATTTTTCAATGATGAACAGCGGCTGACCATACTCAACGGGTTGCCCATTCTCTACTAAGATTTTAATTAACTTTCCTTCAACATCGGACTCAATTTCGTTCATTAACTTCATAGCTTCTATAATGCAAACAGGCTGTCCGATACTAATTTGCTGCCCCACTTCCACATACGGTGCTGCATCCGGCGAGGAAGCATGATAAAATGTTCCGACCATCGGAGCAGTTATAGTTTCCGTATTTTGCTGGCCGACAGGATCTGAAGATGCAACGGGAGCTTCCGCAATTAGTTCAGCCTGAACATTTGAGGCTGCGGCAATAGTCTTAGATTCCTGACGGACAGGAGCCGCTGCCGGAACGCTTGGAGGAAAATTCATCCCCTTGCGGATGGCAATTTTTACACCATCACTTTCCAGGTTTAACTCACTTATTTCTGTTTCATCAATTATTTTAATTAATTCTTTGATTTCCTTTAAATTCATTTTTGAATCCTCCTTAGCTAATCCCGTGGTCCAGATTTCCTTCGCTGCTTTCGTTTCCTTTACTGCGCTAGCTGCGGTTTTAATTTCGCTGTTGGGTATGATTCCATTTTTCCTCTCTTCAAAAAACTTCTTAGCGATTTGAGGAAAAATAGCAAAACTCATAATATCTTCCGGAGAACGGGCTAATCCTAAGCTATCACGTTTGGCCTTCTCCATCCCCGGTTCTAAATTGTCAGCCGGACGCTCGAATAATGGCTTCTCATTGCCAATAATCTTTTTCTGAATATCATGATTGATGGAAGCCGGCGGACGTCCATAGAGACCACGCACATAAGCCTTTACTTCGCCAGGCACTAATTTATATCTTGCCCCGCTCAAAACATTTAATACAGCTTGGGTCCCAACAATTTGACTTGTCGGTGTAACTAAAGGCGGATAGCCTAACTCTGCCCGAACCTTGGGAATTTCATTTAAAACATCATGAATGCGGTCAAGGGCCCTTTGTTCCTCCAATTGAGACACCAAATTCGAGATCATTCCGCCAGGAACTTGATGTTCAAAAACTCTCATATCGGATATCCGGGTAATCCCACGCTCAAAGCCACGGCTTTTGCGCAAGGCTTCAAAGTAATTGGCTATGTGGAATAGATTTCTAAGATTTAGACCACTGTCATAGTCCGAATCTTGAAAAGCCCTGACCACTGTTTCAACAGGAGGTTGACTTGCTCCAAAAGCTAAAGGAACACTGGCCGTATCGATGACATCAACTCCCGCTTCCGCCGCCTTCAGATAAGCTCCTACTGCCATTCCTCCAATGTAGTGACTGTGCAAATGAATCATAATCCCCAATTTCTTTTTTAAGAGGGAAACTAACTCATAGGCTCTAAACGGCGTAAGCAGTCCAGCCATATCTTTTATACAAATGGAATCCGCTCCCAGTTCAGCAAGAGCCGTCGCTGTTTCCAGATAATGATCTATCGTGTGAACCGGACTCATGGTATAAACGACGGATGCTTGAACATGAGCTCCGGCCTTTTTGGCAGCTTCCATGGGAACAACCATATTTCTCACATCATTAAGAGCATCAAAAATCCGGATAATATCAATTCCATTCTTCACACTGAGGGAAACAAACTCTCGTACCACATCATCCGGGTAATGCTGATAGCCTACTAACGACTGGGCCCTAAGAAGCATTTGCAAGGGAGTTTTATGCACACGACGTTTAATCTCACGCAAACGTTCCCAGGGATCTTCGCCTAAAAAACGCAAACAGACATCAAAGGTTGCTCCTCCCCATACTTCGAGAGAAAAATACCCTGCCTCGTCGATCTCTTCTAAAATCGGCAGCATATCCTCTGTACGCATACGAGTAGCCCAAAGGCTTTGATGAGCATCCCTAAGTGTCGTATCAGTAATCTTAATCGGTTTCACTGCCGTTACCCCTCTCTCTTTACCCATTAACATTTCTCAATAGGGTAAGATTTTTCTTAATCTTAAGACAATACTTTACCTAAGTAAAACATATGTCTTATTATATGGGGCAACGTTTCCATTTTCAACGCACAGATGTTAAGTATATTGTATTTTGCGCCGGCCTAGCTGTACTGACCTTAGGTACTGATCCTTAAATTGATGCTTGCATTGTCTGTCTCGAAAAATTCCAGATGGAACTTTGTGCTCCTTAACTTAACATAGAGTTTAGTCCAATTCTACTAATTCGAGCTTAATGATAATTTTCCTGCTCAAAGACAGAACTTTAAATTTTCAGCCAACTTACTTCTTCGCTGATATCATAATCTTATCCAACCTTACTTTGGTGACGCGGACAACAACATCTTGGATAATGCTTATCTCATCGGGCGTTAAACCTGAAGAATAAACAATCACTGTGACATTGTCCGGACAGACGTCGGTTACAAGATCTTTAAACCCCTTGATTTTTAGGAGATTTTCGATTTCATCCTCTTTTTGGATTTTCCTGCTCAATTCGAGCCATTGTTCCTGAGCCTTAATCTTAGTTTTTTCCACGCTTGAATTTAGCAACTCAGAGAGCATTGATTTCGTTTCCTGACGAAACTGATCGCGCTTTAGGCGATAATTTACGAAGTAATTTTCTCCAGTGCCATCCGGTTGGATGGGCTCATATTGAATTTTGACAGAAGAATCAATAACGGAATTGCCAGGATATTCTTCAAAATTTGCTGCAGACTGAGAGGGGGATTTTGCCCATACCCATAAGGCTCCTATGATCAGTACCAAACCTGCGATTAATCTCAGTAATTTCCACAATTTGAAATTATTATTAATTAAAATTACGGGCTTTCTTAACCCTCTGTTCATTGCTCTCCCCCCATTGGGACCACAGTGATTTTGGCGCTGGGAATACTAAGGAGAGTTTGAACTGCGGTGTGGATCGCTTCCCTTACCTTGGGATCCCTTGCTCCTTCGGCAATCACCAGAACTCCGGCTACCTCAGGACGGTCTTCCATCACCATGACAGGCATAGAGGAACCGTTCGGCATAACCACCTGATTGTTCTCAGTTTCCTGGGTTGTTTCTCGGGTTCCCCCAGTTTTATCCGTCTCTTTAGAGGTGTTTTTGGTGACACTTTGGTTGCGGGCATATTCTGTCTTCAGCCCGGTTGAGAGACTTACGGATACTTGAACCTTCCCCACTCCATCCATTAATGACAGATTGGCCCGTAGTTTACTCTCCAACTCTTTTTCTAAGGCAGAAATTTTCGTACCCGAGGTGGCAACCAAGGAGCTTGCTGGCGCGGTTTGCGTACTTTGAATTTGATTTCCCGGTCCTCGGCCTAAATAGATAAAAGACATCCCCACAGCCACTAAGGCTACTAATCCTATCAAAGTTTTTTCCGAAGAAATGAAATTTGTTAATTTCACAAATAACAGCCTCCTCTCAAAATAACCCTGCTTTAATTTTCCCGAGCTTTCAATGTTCTTGAACATGGATTAATTCTTTGGACAAGCTCATCAAAGTAGAAATCTTATCTCGTACTTCCTCACATCGTGTCGATTGTGATTCAGCAACGGACTCAGAACCGATTTTTATGGGCTGAACAGATTGTATTTCAGCGTTATCCGGCGTCAACGTCACCTTAATGTTGGAAATTTTGGGCTGGTCGGTAATACCTCCTCCCCCATCAACAAAATCAATGTCCACTACAGCAGATTTAACGCCTTTAGTTCCTAGGGCTAATGCCTGGACCTGGTTTTCAAGTATCTGGCGATATTGCCCTTGTACAGCATCACGTCCAACATTTATTCCTTGTCCTTCAGCAATGGTTGGAAGATCTTGGGGGACTACAGTTGACCACGCAGGGACCTCCATGGTCAACGGAACGTGTAAAAAAGAAGTTATCGGAGCAAGTACTGCTGAAATCACAAATAGTCCCATAACCATCTGGACAAAACTCCTCATGGATTTATTGGGCAGAAGCATTTCCAGAAAGGTAGCCACTAGTAAGATAAAGGCTAGATTGCGCACTAAGTTTTGTAACGTCTGCATCATGCACCTCCTCAATGCAACATCACAGATAAGGTTCCCGTTCCAATGACCACTGCTATGGTCATAAAAAACATAATTCCCACCGAGGCAACGGTTACTAAGATAAAGATTAAACTTTTCGACATATCCTGGAGGCTGTCTGCCAGACCTTTTTCGCCAAGCGGTTCAATCAAAGCGGCAGAAATCCGAAACACAAGGATCATGGTTAGAAGTTTAATCAGCGGGCCTAGACAAATGATGATGATCGCTAACAAAGCAATGATGCCCACTGCATTTTTTAATAACAGGCCAGATGTTACGACCAATTCCACAGCATCTTTAAAAAACTTCCCCACAACCGGAACAAGATCTGCAGAATATTTGGCAGTCCTAAAGGCAACGCTGTCGGCTACCCCGCCCGTAACTCCCTGGACACTCATAACTCCAATGAAAATGGTCAGAACCACTCCCAGAGATACTTTGCCTACGAATTCAAAGAGCCCTGCTAACTTACTGAGTTTAAATTCCTTGGAAATTTGATTAAAGAGCTTTAATACTGCCGCCAGAAAAAAAAGTGGGAGGATAACCGTTTTAATGATCGTGGCCAAGACGGTTAAACTGCCCAAGATGAGCGGTTTAAACAGCGCTGCACTGGTAATATTCCCCATCGTAATTAATAAGGTCATCATGACCGGAAAGAGTGTTTGCATCAAGCCAACCATTTGGTCAATAACCCCGCCGGCAATGGTCAATGCCTCGCGAAAAGACGTAAGGGCAATGGTGAGTAGAACAAGATAGGTCATAACTTGACCCGTTTTGCCGACATTGCCGCTGAAAGCTGTTTGCAGCTGTCCTAAAATTCCGCCTAACGCCGCGAGCACCAGCAGTTTTCCGATAAGGGGGACATTTTTAGAGATCTCCCGTACTAAAACTCCAAGGAGCATCTGGCCGAATTTTTCCGGCGACAAATTTAATTTTCCGCTCTTTAAGTCTTCAAACATTTGACCCAAGGAAAAACCGGACACCCCCCTTTGGGTATCTTGATCCAATTGATCTAAAAATCCCCGCAGCTGACTCAAATCAATCTGTTGGGAGAGGTCCGGCTTGGGCAGCTGTGAGGGATTATCAGCCGCCAAAACAGGAGAAGTTGTCCCACCTAGTAAGACAATAAAAAAGAGAATCACTTTGACAATAGATACCCTCAACTGCATCACCTCACGGAACGAGTCTGACTAAGGACTCTGTTATGGCTACAATGATGGGAATCGCTAATACAACAACCCCAACTTTGGCCGCTATTTCAATTTTTGTTGCTAAGGCTCCCTCCCCTGCATCTCGGCAAATTTGTGCTCCGAATTCTGCAAGATAGGCTACACCGACGATTTTCAGGACGATCAGCAAATAATAGGAACTAATGTTAGCTTGATCAGCCAACGTTTGAAGCAGATTAATAATTACTTTGATTTTGCTGAGAATCATTATAAATATTGTGGCACCGGCTAGAATTGAGAGTTGTAAAGCTATTTCAGGGCGAAACTGTTTTAAGACTACACTTATTACAGTCACAATAAGAGCTAGTCCCACGATTTGCCATATTTCCACATTTTGGCCCCCTAATATAGGTTAAAAACGCTTTTAACTAAGGTGAATAATTCCCCGATGGATTGGACTACGATGTAGAGTACCACGATAACCCCAATAATCGTTACGCCTTGAGCCATCTCACTCCGGCCGGATTGATTTAAGACAGAAGCTAACACGCCGACTAAAATTCCAATTCCCGCCACTGTAATGATTAGGTTAAAGCTCATTCTTTCGACTCCTCTCTTGGTTATATTAAAATCAGCACTCCTGCAACTCCACAGAGAAATCCCAAATAAGACCACATTTTTGCCTGTTTTTCAGCCCATATTCCCACTTGATCTTTTAACATAGAGAGCTGACGCGAGACTAGTTGGAGTTGTTTGTGCTGCTCATGACTGTCTGATCGTCCTAAACCTTTGCCTATGTCGCGAATCACCCTCCAATCCTCCTGCTTTAGGCAAAAGCGGGAACTTTGAAGAACAATTTCTTCATTCCATGCAGTGCTTGCCGGTTCCCCTCGTTCCAAACGTTTCTGAAGTTCGGAAAAGAAACTTTGCCAGGGAGCACCGGTTCGTTCTTTTAAGACTGAAAATGCTTCCGGCAAAGGGGTTGACCCCCAAACTATTTCCGTATCTAAAAGAGTGAGAGCAACCAGAAATTCCCGCAATTCC
>JGI2924J29684_1076863_pt1 | contig 11842 bp, 10 predicted proteins | sample BenlonsequencITS_FD_29684 | JGI IMG/M metagenome (IMG submission 29684)
CGGACTACCTTCCCCCTTCCCCCGATCGGACCACCTTCCCCCTTCCCCCGATCGGACTACCTTCCCCCTTCCCCCGATCGGACCACCCCTCACTCGAGGGGCTCCAAACTCCGTGACAGTCAGGAGTGGCCCATAGTCACGGGGCTACAGCGGATCTTGCGCTCTGGGTGACACCATTTTTGCCGGTGCAATCGGCAGCCGCCAGGTGAATCGGAACAACGTCACGACGGGGGACAAACAGAGTGCCGAGTGACTCGAGCGCGTCGAGCGTGTGCCGCCGAGCGGTTTTACAGTGTCTCGAGGTGTTGCCTCGAACTCAGCTACCGACTCTGTTACCGGGTGGCTGGTGATGCGGCTTCCTGGCCGTCGTTTCCGACACAACCGCATCCGGACGGTTCCACCGATACGTCGTTACAGCGAGTGGTATGAAGCGACCGAAGAGATAGTACGGGCAGTGGTAGAGACACTCGCTGCGAGTACAGATTGCATGTTGTAACTACTGTTAGCGCGACAAAAAACGGCTGAGACTCCGGCACAGCAGACGCCTCCGGAGCCACGTCGAGTCACTGCTGACACGACAGAGGTTGCCGCTGGCTGTTTTCGGCGAGACGCGGGCGAATACTGGCCAGTTGAATCCGGCTCTCGTCTCGGTGGTGGGCTTACTGGGCTGGTCGAGCCTGTGATGGGGCCACGATCTTCCACTCACCGTCTTCGATTTCGACCTCTAGAACGCTCTCGAGGTCGGTTTCACCTTCTTCGGGCGTTTCCCAGCGGACCTGCTCGGTGATTGTCGCGGTAGTGTCTGTATGGTATGCGATTTCTCGGTCCTCGACGGTGACGGTCAGCTCCTCACTAACCCAGTAATCGTCTTTGTCCCAGGTTTCCTGGTTTCCGTAGGACGATTCCGAGTGGAACAGTTGTGAGTACTGGTCGGAGTCGCCGTCTTCGAAAGCCTCCCAGTACGCTTCGGAGAGTGTGGCAAGCTCTTCGTCGTCTTCGTCTCTGTCTTCGTCTACAGGATCTTCCGCTGCCCCGTTTTCGGTCTCTTCTTCGCCGTTCCCGTCCGGGTCAGCAGTCTCACCGTTTTCCGTACATCCTGCAAGTGTCAGTGCCGTTGCAACTGCTGTACCCTTCAGTAGTGTTCTGCGATCCATCAGTTTATATGATACTCCATCAGTGGATATACTTTACGGCAGAACACCTACTGAGTTTGTGAACTGTTGGTGTTTCTCACTGATAGCATCTCGTCTGTCACGGATTTGCGCCGTACGGTCACTATTCGTCGGAGATTTCGAGGTCGGGCACTGTTCCCGGTAGTGATACGGACTGCTGTACCGCTGTCCCGGCGCGACCGCGCCCTGCGGTCGCGCTGGAACTGACTTCCAGCAAACCGTATGAGCGACGGACTCACGACAGAACCGATAAGAGAAGAACTGTCGAAGCGTTGAGTCAGGTGTTGAGACGCCGTTTCCACGAGAGTGGACTGTCGATAGGTACTGCGGAGTGACCACAGTCTGATCAGAACGTTGCAGTGTTACGACGGTCGATCAGGCTCACGGAGGACGACTGTAAATACTGGTCGTCGGTGAAGACGTACGGACTGCTGTAACGACGTTTCGGCACGGCCCCACACGAGCCCGGTCTCGTCATCACTAGACTGTCACAAAGGCCACCACGTAGTTCTCGTCGATCACCGTGATTCGGCGGTGACCGATTCCGAGAAACCGAGACACCTGTGGCGGATCAGGGCCACACTGTTGGGTCGCATCTAGTCGTGTCGGTCGATTCTGCTCGTCAGTCGGCGGGTGGGACAGTATTGGTCCGTTCGGCCTCTTCCTACACGTTTCAGATGCTTTTGCGTGGTAATTGCTGGCAACGACTGCCCAACTACCTGTTTCGAACTGTCTCTTGGCCCTTTATTATCGGCCAAAGAACTTAACTACGTGTTATCACCATCTTTAGTTGGATCGATAGCAGAGCATCGGTGCCAAACCAATCTAAATCCAGACAACCATCCAAATCAATGGACAGAAGAACCTTCATGAAGTCCGTGGGAGCCGCGTCGTTCGCAACTGTTGCTGTACCAGCAGCTAGCGTGAGAGCGGAAGCTGCCGTCTCGTCCGACGTCCACCACCGGTACGACGAAATCGAGTTGGGGGCCGGCCCAACGCTTACGAACGAACAACTGGGCGAGCGACTAATGCTGCTGGCCGAAAAGAACGATCGAATCAACCTCCGGCAGATTGGCGCTTCTGCCGGCCGGAAAGACCCGATTTGGGAGGTCAAAGCCGGTAGTGGCGATACTAGCGTCCACATCATCAACCAGATTCACGGCGACGAACCGTACGGGACCGAAGCACTGCTCAGTATTTTCCGCCGACTCGTCGACGAAGATTCGGAACTCGTCGACAGCATCCTGAACAACCTCTCGCTTACGATTCTCCCGCGTGTGAATCCCGACGGTGCGATGCACCACGGCGATCTCAGCGGTGATGGGAACGATCAGCGGCTCGGCTCTCGAGAGAATCAACAGGAGTGGGACTCCTCGTACTCACACGAAACACCGTACTACTACAACGATAGTCTCCACGCAAGTGACGTTAGCGGATACGACCCGAACCGGGACTTCAACATTCGTCCGGACTTCATCTCGAAATTCCACGACGATCCCGAGCAGTGGAACGATGACGGAGAGTTGACGATGGAATACAAAGGACACACGTTGGAGACCTGTGGTGCCCGGCTGACGCCGGAGGTAAACGCCATTACGCGGTCGTTCCTGGAAGCCGATCCGGACTACGCCAAGACGATCCACTCGCAGAATATTCCGACTGATCCGGATAGTGGTGACCCCACGATTCTCAGCGTTATGGCGTCTTACGGCCCATCGCATGCTGAAAAAGCGCCGTTCCGGGACGAAGACGCACCACTGGCGAGTTACGCGAACCCGTTCATCGACGAGGATACCAGTACCCGATCGATTCGCCTCAATACGCTGGTCACGCAGGCACTCGACGAAACCGCCGGCCCCTGGTCGACGTACGAAACTGGGACCCGATTTGGCTACGCCTCACTCTGGGGATCGTATCTCGACACGCTCTGTCCGCTGACGAACGCCGCCGGAATGCTGTACGAACTCCCCGGCCAGTCCGGACAGGTCGGAACTCGAGCGTACTACAAGAAGGTCGAAGCCGCCAGAGTCGGTGTTCTCGAGAGTCTTGCAGCGATCGCAGAGAATCCGTCGCTCTCGCACGTCGACGAAGACGATTACTTCGATATCCCCCTCAAGGGCGGTCAGTACGAGTACGACGCCAGTCGGGGCTACCAGGGTCGCGGCGGTGCTGGCACTCGGTAGGATAGTTGCTGTCGTCGCACACTCGACCCCGCTTCGTTCCCGTTTCGATTGACGGTTTGTCCTCGAGACCCAGTTAGACACCGATGGCTGCTGCGAAGCGTCAGACGGTCTGTTGTCATTGATACGGTTTGCTGTCAGTTATTTTCGGAGCGACCGCGCGCTCCTGCGGTCGCGCCGGGACAGCCGTACAGCAGTCCGTCTGCGGGCGCGCCGGGTCGAGAGGATTTGGTGGCGTAACTGTAGTTACCACGACAGATCCGTCTGTCGTCTGGAGGGGACAGCATCGATTGCGTGGTGTACGCGTGGAGGAGACGTTCCCGCTATTGATCGGCTGTTCGACCGGCAGTGGGTCGTTGTGTCGTCACCGCTGGACGTAACTGCTGTCGATTCGGCTGTGTGATTCGACTTCGTTGTCGGCGTCGTTTCGGCGATGTTGGGTCAGTGAGACGATCGTTTCAGTGGTGAGAGACGTACGAGGGTGGGCCGCGTGTCGTCTTTTGCTTGTACGCCTAAACTCACTATTGGCTGGCACTTCGTCGAGTCGAAATAGGGTGTTGACCGAACAAGTGGGAGACAGCTCCAACGGTAATACACCGGTTTCAATTCATCTCGCTTTCAATACCTCCAAATGCTGCATACGGGCAATTTCGGCCGCACAGGACTCATGATTGTCAGTACCACCCATATACCATCTCGGGAATCAGCGGTAGTTTTAACCTAAGCCAATTCCAACTCCCCGTTGTCAAGGAGAGGTTACAGCAGGGAAACTAGTGGGAGAATCGTACCGCAAAACGAGACGTAAACAAAAACATACACAACAATGGTAGACTTCGAACCGAAAAGTTACGAGGACTTCGACCCCGAGCGACGTCCGTCGCTCGGTGAAGCACTGCTTCCGATCATCGGGATGATCGCATTCCTGGCGTTCGGTATTATTTATCTCGGGCTCGACGCCCAGATGCCGTTGCTATGGGGGATCGCCTTCATCGGCCTCATCGCACGGTACCACTGGGGTTACTCGTGGGACGAGATGTTCGACGGCATCACAAACAGTATCGTCATGGGCATGGGGGCGATCTTTATTCTCTTCGTCATTTACATGCTCATCGCATCGTGGATCGACGCAGGTACGATCCCGTACATCATGTACTGGGGGCTCGAGGTCCTCACGCCGGCCGTGTTCCTGCCGCTCGCCGCGATTCTCTCGTTCGTGATCGCGTTCGCGGTCGGTTCGTCGTGGACGACCGCCGGTTCGCTCGGTATCGCACTGGTCGGTATCGGTGCCGGTCTCGGTGTTCCCGAAGCAGCGACGGCCGGTGCGATCCTGTCCGGCGTCTACATGGGTGACAAGCAGTCGCCGCTGTCCGACACGACGCTGCTTGCCTCCGGTGTGAGTAACGTCGACCTGTGGGACCACGTGCGGGGGATGGCACCGAACACGATCATCATCGGTACGATTTCGGTCGTGTTGTACGCCGTCATCGGTCTCATGGCAGACACTGGTACTGCAGAAGGTGCTGCCGGCGACGTCGCCGAAATTCAGGGCGCGCTCGCTGGAACGTACGAACTGTCCTTTATCGTCCTGATCCCGCTTATCATCACGTTCGGTCTCGCCCTCACGGGCTACCCCGCACTGCCAGCACTCGGCGCTGGTGTCTTCGCCGGGGCAGGTATCTCGGTGCTCGTCCAGGGTCGAGGCTTCGGTGAAGCGTGGGAGATCATCCACTTCGGTACCGCTCCCGAGACCGGCGTCGAACTCGTCAACGAACTGCTCGCGACGGGTGGTCTCGACGGCTCCATCTGGGTGATTACCATCGTCTTCGGTGCACTGTCGATCGGTGGCCTGCTCGAGGTCACTGGCGTGCTGGCAGTGCTTGCCCACAACACCGCCAAGGCCGTTCGCGGCATCGGTACCGCAACGCTCGCGACTGCCGTCGGTCCGATCGCGATGAACATCCTCACTGCCGACCAGTACATGTCTATCGTCGTGCCCGGTATGACGTTCCGTGACCTCCACGACGAGTACGACCTCGACGGAACGACGCTGTCCAGAACCCTCGAAGAGACTGGTACGGTGTCGGAAGCGATGATTCCGTGGAACTCCGGCGGTGTCTTCATGGCGGCCGCACTGGGCGTCCCAGTGGTGAGTTACCTCCCGTACTTCTTCGTGGGACTGCTCTCGCCGATCCTGGTCGTCCTTATGGGCTTCACTGGCTGGAAGATGTACATGAAGGACCCAGAAGAGCCGACGGAAGCTGGCCAGCCGGCTGAAGCGACGGCCTAACGCTCTTCGGATATTTTTTAGTGTGTGTCGATCGGTAGTGTCGACTGCAGCCCTCTAGAAACGAATGCCCTGCTGTGGGACCAGATTCGACGCGGAACGCTCCGGTCTGGTAGCGGCTCGGACTGTCGCTGTGAAACGGGACGATCGAAGTCAGTTCCGTCCGCCTCGTAGGAGCCAGCAGATATGTAACACAAATTTACATTAATTTTGAAGTACTGTAATTCGACGCGATATAGCAACCGTTCTGTTATCGGCTCTGGAAAAGGGCGCATACACCAGATACAGTAGCATAAATAGAAAACGTGTTTCTTATTTCTTCGTCAGTGTCGGGAGATATAACTGATAGTAAAACAAACTTACATCCATACAGTTTGAATACTGTGAGGTCACAGTTGGATTTATCTTGGATAGCACTGCTGGGCCAAACCCATCCCACGACCAGACCCGCCCCAGTATCGAAGATCCGAACACGCTAAAACACCAACGACAACCAGTGCACACACTGATCGACCCGTTGCCGTGCAATCGAGGATAGAGTGACTACTGACAGCACAAACGACGACTGGACCGGTCCCGACTGCTTTCCGCGAAGGCTGCCGAAAATACGTGGCCGAACGGTTACATCTGCTCGAGGACGTCGATACCGAGCAACTCGAGTCCGTTCTCGAAGACTTGCGTCGTCGCTTCGGTCAACACGAGTCGTTCGTCCCTTGCCGTCTCGGACTCAAGCACCTGGTTCTTGTGGTAAAAGGAGTTGAAGACGTGGGCGAGTCCGAGGAGATAGTGAGCAAGCGGTGCCGCGTCGTAGCGCTCTTCGCAGCGCTCCAGGACGAGCGGGAACTGGGCGAGTTCGTACAGCAGTTCCATGTCCGTCGCGTTGAAGTTCGACGGATCGACGTCGTCGACGGCCGGAACGGTTTCCGCACCGTCGAGGATGCTGTAGCCACGGGTCGCTGCGTACTGGACGTATGGCCCCGTATCACCCTCGAGTGACACGGACTCGTCGATGTCGAACGTGATATCGCGTGCTCGTTTGGACGCGACCATCTCGTACTTGACCGTCGCCAGTGCAATCTTGTTCGCGACGTCTTGTACGTTGTCGTCGGCGCTGCGGCCTTTCTCTTCCACGATCGCTTCGGCGCGATCTCGCGCACGGTCGAGTACTTCTCGAGCGGTGATGATCTGTCCCTTGCGGGTCGACATGCTCCCCTCGGGCAGGCTAATCAGGCCGTAATCGATGTGTTCGAGTTTGACGTCGCCGTACCCCATCTTTCGGGCGGCGACGAACAGTTGCTGGAAGTAACGGTCCTGTTCGTTCGCGACGACGTAGACGGACTGGTCTGCGTCGTACTCGTCGAGTCGGTACTTGATCGTCGCCAGATCCCGAGTTCCGTACAGCGTCGATCCGTCGGACTTGACGATGTAGAACGGCTCGAAATCGGCGTCTTCGATGCCGTCACTCTCCTCGAGTAGTTCACGTGCACGGTCGAGCGACGGGTCGACGTCGGCTGCGTCCGGGTTGCCGACGTTCTCGTAGTCGTCCGGGTAGATCGGAATGTACACCGCCCCGTCTTCGTCCCGCATGGCAACGTCGTCCTCGAGTGCCTTCTCGATGACGGCGTCGTTCCAGCCTTCTCTGGCGTAGAAACTCTCACCGATCCAGACATCGAACTCGACGCCGAGGTCGTCGTAGGTCTCTTCGAAGCGGTCGATGCTCACGTCACGGAACGTCTCCCAGAGGTCGACCGCCTGCTCGTCTTTCTGCTCGAGGCGGGCAAACCACTCTTTGCCATTTTCGGTGTGGTGGTCGCGTTCTTCTTCGACCGCTTCCGTGAAGCGATCGGTCACGATTTCTTTTTCTTCGAGATCCGCAAGCATCGAGTCACGCTGTTCGAACTGCTGGTACAGATCGAGCAGATGGTCGATCGGGTCCGACTCGAGTGCCGCTTCGTCGCCAAACTCCGTGTACTCGTGCATCAGGTTCCCGAATTGGACGCCCCAGTCACCGAGGTGGTTGTCACGGATGACGTCGTGGCCTCGAGTCTCGAGGACGTTCATTACGGCATCGCTGAGGATCGTGTTCCGAAGGTGGCCGACGTGGAGCGGTTTGGCGATGTTCGGGGCGGAGACGTCTGCGAGGATCGTATCTGGATCGGAGACCGTTTTGGCTCCGTACTTCGTTCCGCCGTCGACGATCTTCGAGAGGGTTTCGTTTGCGATTGCGTCTTTCTGGGTGTGGTAATTGATGTGGCCGCCTTCGACGCTTACGGTCTCGATTCCGTCGGGGAGTCCGTTGGTACGGTGGGCTTTGGCGATCGTTTCTGCGACGTCGACGGGTGGTTCGCCGGCTTCGGCGGCGATCGAAAACGAGAGCGGCGAGGAGAACTCTCCTTTTTCCTCGTCGGTGATATCTTCGACTTCGACGTCCGAGATATCGACATCGTAGTCGTAGCCCGCCTCTACCGTCGCCTCGCGGAGCCCGGTAATCAAATCCTGTCGAATGTGATAAAGCATTATACGTGGCCATTCATCCCCCAGAAATATAAGTTCAACTACGACCGATACGATCTGTTGATTGATACGTTTCGGTGTGGCTCGTCGGCAGAGAAGGGCGCGACCCAGTGTGGCAGCGCCTACTCGGGATCGATCAGCGACGGGATGTCATCGCTGATGATCTGCTCACAGTACCGACATCGCGTCCCGTCCTCGAGGACGTCGAACTTGGAGGTGACGGGCTCGTTGTTGGCGGTAATGCAGTTAGGATTGGGACAGGAGAGGACTCCCTCGACGACGTCGGGGCGGTCGACGCGACGTTTTTCTGCGACTTCGTAGTTCCGGACGATGTTGATCGTCGCGTTCGGTGCGATCAGCGAGAGGACGTCGACTTCCTCCTGGCTCAGCTCTCGGCCTTCGATCTTGACGATATCTTTGCGGCTGTGACGATCCGACGATACGTTCATCCCGACGGTAATCTGTTCGTCGTTCGCTCCGTCGATCCCCAGGATGCCAAGGACCTTGAGTGCCTGCCCGGCACGAATGTGGTCGATGACGGTCCCGTCCTTGATCTTGCTGACGCGGAGGTGTTCGTCGTTACTCATCGTCATCACCTCCATCACCGGAGAGAAGCAGATCCAACAGTGCCATCCGGACCGGAACCCCGTTGTGGGCCTGTTCGAAGTACGCCGCATGGTCGGTTTCGTCGATCGACGGTGCGATCTCGTCGACCCGCGGGAGCGGATGCATGATCGTCAGATCGTCGCTGGCCGCCTCGAGATGGTCGGGACCGATCTGGTATTCGCCGGCGACCTTCTGGTACTCGTTTTCGTCGGGGAACCGCTCGCGCTGGATTCTGGTGACGTAGAGGACATCCAGTTCCGGCAGAATCTCCTCGAGGGAGTCGTGTTCTCGGATCTGGGCTCCCTCCTGTTCTTGGTGGAGATCGTAGACGACCTCTCGAGGGAGTTGGAGGCTCTCGGGACTGATGAAGTGCTGGTCGGCGTCGAAGTTCGTCAGCGCGTGAGCCAGCGAGTGGACGGTCCGTCCGTACTTCAGATCCCCCATGACCCCGATCGTCAGGTCCTCGAGGCTGGCGTTCTCCCGAATGGTATAGAGGTCGAGCAGTGTCTGTGTGGGATGGTGGCCGGCACCGTCGCCCGCGTTTACCAGCGGGACGTCGACGAACTCGCTTGCCATCTGGGCCGACCCCTGCTGGGGATGTCGCAACACCAGTGCGTCGGCATATCCTTCGATGACTCGAACCGTATCCGCGAGCGTCTCCCCCTTCTTGACGCTCGAGGATTCGACCGAGCCCATGTCGACGATGTCACCGCCGAGGCGTTTCATCGCGGTGTCGAAGCTCATCTTGGTGCGCGTACTCGGCTCGAAAAAGAGGAGACCGAGTACGGTGTCGGTGTAGCGGTCGGCAACTGACGACGGATCGGCGTCGATTTCGGCTGCGCGGTCGAGGACGGTCTCGATGTCCGTCCGCGTAAGTTGCTTGCTCGTGACGAGGTGGTCGAGATGCATCACTCTGGGTCTCTGTTTCGTGTGACTTGAATCTTCCTTTCCATCGTGAACCGACGCGGGAGTGTTTTATGTGTATGGTCGAGACTGTCTCGATACAGGTTTAAATAGTAAAGATCACGCTCGTACTCGATCCGATATGCCAGCAAACAAAGGTTTCACCCGGGTTATCGGATCGAAATCGGATGGGAGCCTGACATTGGTAGAGGCAGGGTTGATAAGGACGGCGGGAGCAACGGACATATGAAGGTCGCCGTCGCCGGCACGTTCGGTCCGATCCACGACGGTCACCGCAAACTGTTCGATCACGCGCTTCGCTTCGGGACGGACGGCATCGTCGTCGGACTGACCAGTGAAGCGTTCGCGACGGCAACGCGGACCGAGCCCCGTGAGATCCCGCCCTTCGATCGACGACGAGAAGCCGTCGCCGACACCTTCGCCGCACTCGACGACCGAGGCCGGGACGTCGAAATTCGCGAACTCGAGAGCGAACACGCCATCGCCGCAGACGAGCCATCAATCGACGCACTGGTCGTCTCGCCCGAAACAGCAACGGAACTCACGATCATAAATCGGCTTCGGCGCGGGCGAGGGTACGAGCCGTTGACGGGTATCGTCGCCCCGTACGTGCTCGCCGAGGACGGCGAGCGGATCTCTTCGACGCGCGTGGTCGCAGGTGAGATCGACGAGCACGGATGCTTGCTCGAGTAAGTAGCGTGTGAAGCGGATCGTCGTATCATACGGTTTGCTGGAAGTCAGTTCCGGCGTGACCGCGCTCCTGCGGTCGCGCCGGGACAGCGACACAGCAGTCCGTATCAGGGCCGGTACCTGCGCCTGAACGCGTCTCCTCGAGAGGGCGACGTACGTGGACGGTCCGGACAGTCCGGCTGTCGGCGCTTCTCCCGAGCGAAACCGATTCGACGAACGATCGTCCCATCGTATATATGTCAACCCCTCGAACAGCAGTGTATGCACGTCCTCGTCCCGATCGACGACTCCGATCCCGCCCGCGAGGCGTTCGAACGCGCAATCACGACTGCCCCCGACGCTGCGATCACCGCACTACACGTCGTCGAACCGTCGGTCGCCGCGTACCGAAGCGACGACGGCCCGTACGGCGTCCAGTTGCCCGTGACAGCCGAAGCTGATCATCTCGAGGCAGTGTTCGACCCCGTGCGGGCACTCGCAAGCGAACACGACGTCTCGCTGACGACTGAGGTTCTCGTCGGCTCGCCGGCCCGGTCTATCGTCGATGTTGCGACCGAGGCTGATGTCGACCGGATCGTCATCGGTAGCCACGGGCGGACTGGTGTCTCGCGTGTCCTGCTCGGAAGCGTCGCAGAGCGGGTCGTCCGGCGCGCGCCAGTGCCCGTGACCGTCGTCAGGTAGCGTGTGGTGAGCGAAACCGGACGGCTTCGTTCGAGCGGGGTCACGTCCGGCCGAAGCGGTCGATCGGTCCGTCGAGTCGTTGGAGACGACCACGACGCCCGGATACGTACGGAGCGACCCAAAACTCGAGATCGGGGCGGGAGGCTGGCCAGTTCGACGTGTGCGCCGTCGACGCCGGTCGTCAGGCGGTCAACACTGGCCGATCTGCCGTCCTGACGACGCGTTCCGCGACGCTACCGATCTTCCCCGACCGTGTGTGGCTCTGTCCCTGGAAACCGATGACGACCAGATCCGCGTCGAACTCGTCGGCTTTGTTTTGGACTTCCTCCCACGGACGACCGTGACAGATGGTGTACTCACAGTCGATCCCCGCGCTGTTTGCTCGGTCTGTGACTTCCTCGAGCATCGCCTGGCCCTGTTCTTCGAGTCTGTTGAGGACGATATCGGCGCTACTCAACGCGTGTTCGCCGTACCGGTGGGTTTCGACGCAGTACATCACGTACACGTCGGCATCGTATCGATCCGCAAGTGTTAGCGCGTGCTCGGTCGCCTGGTTCGCCGGATCACTGCCATCCGTGGGGACGAGTATCGTGTCGTACATCGGGTACGGCTATTCACATCGAACGCAGTCAAATAACTTACACTACGATCGCTGATACGTTCCACGCCGGCCGAGCGGGCGTGGCGCTGTAGCCGGTTCCGACAGGACTACTGATACGGATTACTGTAACGATTTACCGGCGCAACCGCCGCCCGGGTCGCGGTTGTGCCGAAAATGACTGACAGTAAAC
>JGI2924J29684_1076862_pt1 | contig 11831 bp, 4 predicted proteins | sample BenlonsequencITS_FD_29684 | JGI IMG/M metagenome (IMG submission 29684)
CGTTTATTTTTGTAGAAGAAATAGTGCTTCCTTCATACCCGACATCGATAACAATATTCTCCAGCGGATTCATCTGGATACCCGCCCCCCATGCAAAACCCGTTTTCCTTGAAGACATTTTATATGAAGCCGACATACCATCCTGAGTGGATTGTTCTTTAAATGTAGCCTTCATTGTACCAACACCCGCCAGTGCGTATAATGAAAAATTGTCAGACAGGCGATAAGCTGGCCCGACCATTAAAGAGCCATACTTTACGTCAAACTTATCATGGTAATAAATACCCTCAGGCTCAACAGAATCCGAATTCTGTCTATCTCCAGATAAATAGCTTAATGAGGTGATGAAACTTACCGGGGAGTCTGTCTCATAACGGTATTTCAAATTGACCCCACGAATATTTTTAAAATCCTGAACTTTACTTTGTGCATACCCCACGGAAAGCGAATTCGTATCGGCTTGTGCAACATTCGCAGCCAAGACGCCTGCAGAAACAACTAAAGTGGATATAATAAATTTTTTCATAACAGCTCCTTACTACTACTTCTTATTTATGGTGCGTTTAAACACCTGCGGTACCGATCCGACATTCAGTTATCGCCACTATGCCGAATCGACAAACCTGGAAATTCACCTTTATCGCTCCCGATGCGTTTACTCTCAAAAACACTCAAAATTTGATACAAATGTTTTATTATTTACGCTTACAGACAAGTATCTTGCCTGTCTCGTATTCCTAAACTCTAATTTCTGTCGACTAAAATATGTCCAGCAAGCATATGCTCCAGATAACCAGAACATGTCGCACTGCACAGTCTTCGCTTGATTTACCAGTAGTAGTACAGTTATATGCCATCGTTGGCGCTGCAAACGTACTCAGTATGCTCCACATCATCATTGGCAAAAAAAACAACACAATACAATTAATTACCTCTCCAGTTTAATTATTTTAATATACCTATTAATTACACCATTTCTTGATATAAGGATAGAATTAGTGTCACAAAGCCTACATAAATATCCTTTACGTTTAGGATATATTTATATTTCAAAACAATAATGATATATAAAAACATTAAACCCCTAATCATTCCACTCAACTTCGTTTAAAGAGCGTTAATAATGCAAGTGATTAACTCGTCGTTTAATAAATAATGAAAATTATGACCTATAATTCAGGCACCACAGTATATAAATCATTGCATATGACAGGAGGTGTTATGAAACATCATGTTTTTATGCTTTGCTCATTAATTATTTTTTCATTTCCCACGCTGACCAACGCATACTGTGCTCGTAGTGTACAACAGGCGTCATGGGAGATTTTTATCTACGACTTTGGCAGTAAAACCCCGCCACCACCGGCAACCTCCGGGAAAAAACACGCAAAGAAGATCAATTTGCCGCCCTGCTCTGCGATGCCGCCCAGGGCAACATGTCCAGTAAACGAGACGAAAAAAAATACTACGTTCTCCAGAACGTAATGCTTTTCCTCTGGAAAGGGAAATAGCTCTTATCTGCCCATTTTTGATAGAAATTTTCTTCACGCGCCGCTTATGTTGTGGCTACATTATTGATGAGAGGGAGCCTGGTAGAACATTCTGACCCTGTGAAAATTCACCTTACCATGAAATATCAGTGGTATTATTTTCCCTGGCGTGTATAGTGCATCTCGTTATCACTTTAAGGAATTTGTTTGTCTCGTAAAATGACAGGAATTGTCAAAACTTTTGATTATAATAGCGGGAAAGGTCTCATCACTCCCTCCGATGGACGTAAAGATGTCCAGCTCCACATTTCAGCATGTAGCCAGCAAGAAGCAAAAGCGCTTATACCCGGTATACGCGTTGAGTTTTGCCGTATCAATGGCCTGCGTGGGCCCACTGCAGCCAACGTTTATCTTTCATAATTCGTTATTCTGCTTTTGCAACAATAATGAAGCGTCAGAATAAGCTGTCTGGTCACTCAGCACATTTTCTCTCGACTCCCCCCACGTTCATCCTGTGCGCTGCCCCCAACCCGACGTCGGTAGCGCGTACGAACACTTGAGAAATATAGCGTTAATACGCATTCATTTTTAAAGAATTTATTTAAAAAGATAATTCGGGCTAATATTTATAACAGTATGATTGTTCGTAAATTTTAATAACAGAAAGGCACTTATCGTATCCAGACTGACGATGCGTGCCCCTGGCTTCCCTTAAAATCGATATTATAGATGTAAGCCACAAACCTCACATGTACAGATTATTAGCCTAAAAAAATGGTCTTTTTTTGACAGACAAACAAAAAGAATATCAGGCATCTTATGCTTTTCCATGTCATTTGATGGACGACACCATGTTCGATATAAATAGCGCACACGTCTCAATCAGAAGCATAAATATCCCCCCCCAGCCCTCATCAACGCGCTCTCCTGAAGAAAGTGTATGGGGAAAAATTCATCTTTTTTTCCCGACTGAGAATCAGAGTGCTGCGCAGCGTTGTCTCGCTGAAATTTGTCAGCCAACAGAAGACATATCGCCAGAACATGTCGGCAGCAAATTTGAGTATCTGAAAGGCCTGGCTTTTCCGGCACAGATGGAAAATATCCAGCGCAATAGAGAGGGCTTAAATCAATTTTGTATCCTGGATGCAGACAGTAAGGAAGCGTTAGTTGTTACGATTGAGCCTGAACATTATCTTATTGAATGGGAAGGCGTCACGATAATGTATGGCTACGCTCAAGAGCGCCTGTATGGTGCCCACGCTATGTCCGGCGCAACGTCGTTAGCGCAACCAGAAGCGTATGACGCCATCTGGTCTGAATGGCAGGCTAACGCTCCCCCTGAAGAAGCGCGAAACTGCAGTCAAGCGGTAGAACGGATGCGAGATTGCCTGGCGACATCAAAGGCCGTACTGGATTTGAGTGGTCTGCAACTCACCACCTTACCGGCACTGCTTCCGGAACATATTACGGTGCTGACCGTTATCAATAACTGCCTGACCCGATTGCCAGAAACTTTGCCAGGTGAATTACAGCAACTAAACGCTTCCCAAAATCACCTGACAGCCCTCCCGACAACGTTACCTGCGAGGTTACAACGGCTGGATGTTTCCCATAATAGGTTGACTGTCATCATTACACTACCAGAGGGTATAGATGATCTGAATGTCTCCCATAATCACCTGTCTCAACTACCATCATCACTTCCTCCAGGGCTACGCCAACTGGATGCCTCAACGAATCAACTGACATTACTATGGGATACTCTCCCACCGACGCTGGAATGGCTGGATATTAGCAATAACAAGCTAACCTACCTGCCAGAGGCGATGCTGGCGAATTTCGGCGCAGTCGTCGCAGAAAACAACCCCTTCACCGAACAGGCGATACAACAGTTACAGAGGCTGACATCCACGCCTGATTACCGTGGGCCTCAACTCTATTTCTCAATGAGTGAACCTGCGGCATCCCATAGCGCGGCCCATACATGTGAACCACGACAACATGCAGAAGAATATGAAGCCGATTGGTCTGAATGGATAACCAGCGCTCCGCCTGAAGAGGGTGGAAATCGTCGTATCGCAGTAGAGAGGATGCGCCAGTACCTGGAAAATGGCGCCTTCAATCTTGATTTGAGTCACTTAGGCCTTACCACCTTACCTGACTATCTCCCTGAAAATGTTGACTTCCTGGTAATCAGTAGAAATCAATTAAGCAGGTTGCCGGAAACGCTACCGAAAAATTTACGACAGTTATATGTTTCTTATAATCAGCTGACGACCCTGCCGGAAAGATTGCCCGAGAGTCTACGAGTCCTGAATGCCTCTAATAATCAACTGGCCCGGCTACCAGAAAGGTTGCCCGAGAGTTTACGTATACTGGATGCCTCTAACAATCACGTGGTCCGGCTACCAGAAAACCTCCCACTCAGGCTGCTGTTGCTAAAGATTAAACAGAATCGGCTAACCCATCTGCCCCCCTCTTTCCTTCGTCTTCCTGGGACACTGAGAGTAGAGGTACAAGGGAACCCACTGCCAGAACGAGTGATACAATATTTACAGCGAATAACATCAGCTGATGGTTATCAAGGCCCACAGATAGAATTTTCAATGGCCGCCTTCTCTACCCACGGAGAAACCAGGCCACTTTCCCTGGCGGTGGCAGACTGGTTAATACTGACCCAGCCGAGTGAGCTTGAGCGATGGGCAACGTTTGCAGAAGAAGTGAATGCAATGGCCTTTAGCGGTTTTTTGGATCGACTGGGCCGTACAGAGAATACTAAAAATAATCCCCCGTTTAAGAAGCAAGTGTCTACCTTGCTGGAACGCGTGGCGCAAGATGAGGAACTCCGGGAAAAAATTTTTACCGTTGCGATGGATGCGACAGAAAGTTGTGAAGATCGGGTAACGCTTGCGTATCACACGATGCAAAGTGTAGTACTGGTGCATGATGCCGAAAAAGGCGCATTCGATAATTCTTTAGCAGAACTGGTGAGAACAGGCCGGGAAATGTTCCGTCTTGAGCAACTGGAGCTCATTGCGCAGGACAAAGTAAAAAAACTTCCCCTTGTTGATGAAATTGAAGTCCACCTGGGCTTTCAGAACCGTCTTAGAGAGACGCTTCAATTAGAGACAACAACACCTAAAATGCGCTTTTTTGGCGTCTCTGGCATCACTGAATCAGATATTAAAGAAGCGGAAATACGGGTTAAAACGGCTGAAAATAGTCGGTTCCGGGAATGGTTTGCTCTGTGGAACCCATGGCATAAGGTACTGGCCCGTATAGCTCCTGAAGCGTGGAATGAAACCATCGTTGAAAAATGTCGCATTATGGATACAGGAGAGTTCGCGACACGTGTCAGCGACGAATTAAAATCTCTGAATATAAGCGACGATATTGAAGCCGAAACAGCAGCTGGCAGCAGAATTATGCAAGACATTGATCACCTGTTGTTTACGACCACAACGGATAATGTGCTGGCTAACAAAGGCCAGGAGCATCTGTTGAAGGCGAAATGGAACAACACAGAAATGTAACGCAACGGTATACCGGACAGCAAGCGCTATTCTTTGCCATGTCAGCACTGTTTTAACATCGATTATCACCGCAGCTATGGGAATACTGGCCCGTGATTCAGCGTTGGCCCTCTTCACGGCTTGTCGCCGTTGGCTATTTTTACTGTCATATTAATATTACTACTGATAGTGCTCACAAATATCATTAGCCCTCTAACCTGGTAATATATTTTATCAGTCACTCGCTGATTTTTCTTTTACCGAATGTCAGGGGCATCAAATCCCATCTTTCTGTTTAACGCCGAGAAATGTACAACCGTTTTCCGCTGTGATAGCATTCCACACTGAAAAGTATCTGATGTTATATACTCATCATTAATTTGCGTCGTTTGTGGATTGACTGCATGCGTTTGCCTGTATTATTTCTGTAAAACTATCGGAATTTTCTTCATTACAGCTCCGACGCATCCCAAAAGCGGACGGATATAGATTACCCAATAAACTTATAATGCTATTTATTTTTATGGTAATAATTGAATGACTTTACTTCCAGGAAAAACCGCGCTGGTTCTTTGCCTCTCCTCTATTTTATGTGGATGTACCACTAACGGTTTACCCGCGCCTTATAGTATTAATTTATCGTTCCCTGTCATTACGCAAAACCAGATTAATTCCGGTGGTTATTATATTAAGAATGCTGAACAGATTCGGACTACCGATGGCCTGTGTCTTGATGCTGGCTCAGGGCAACAGAGTCATTTGACGCTTCAGGAGTGTAAATCTGTGCCCTCTCAGCTTTTCTCATTTCACCGGGACAGGATAACACACCGTGAGAAATGTCTGGATGCCGCCGGCCAGGGTACAAAAGAAGGCACGCCGATCATTCTGTATTCATGCACCGGTAATGATAATCAGAGCTGGCTTGCTGATGATAACCACATTAAAGGGAAGCAAAGCCGAAAATGCCTGGGCACAACGAGCATTATTGTCAGAAAAGGCGACCCTGTGGTGTTAGCCGATTGTGATTTCAGCCGCGCGCTGGAATTTACCCTACCGTAGTTGGCAGCGACCGGGCGCCTGCAGGCGATCATGCCGCTACACACACGACACTGCAGCAGCTTAGCGGCTTTTCCGCTCATGTTGTATGCTTTTAACATTCCCCGCCGTCATGATAAAAGAGATCAAAACGGCGACTAACTCTTGACACTGGTTATTTAGACAGTTTAAATACTGTTTATTCAACCAGTAAAAAGGAAAGTGTGATGTTCGTTGAACTCGTTTATGACAAGCGAAATGTTGAAGGCCTGCCAGGCGCACGCGAAATCATCCTCAATGAACTCACAAAACGCGTACACCAACTTTTTCCCGATGCGCAAGTGAAAGTTAAGCCAATGCAGGCGAACGCATTAAACAGTGACTGTACAAAAACCGAGAAAGAACGGCTGCACCGTATGCTGGAAGAGATGTTTGACGAGGCTGATATGTGGCTGGTCGCCGAATAACGTCCCCTCCTGCGAAGCGACATGTCCGATAAAAAACAGCGCCCTGAGGCGCTGTCTGTGACGATATAATGCAAACGCCACCACTCAGAACATGTAGCGGAAGTTGGCGTTTATGGCATGGTCAACATTATATTTGCCAAATGCCGACTGCTCCAGCTCCAGTCCAAAGCGCACATTGTCCTTCACCTGCGCATTCAGCCCCACGTTGTACAGCATTCTGCTGTCTTTTTCACCAGTGAAACGTTTCTCGCCGGAGGCATCGCGTAGCGCCGTCTCGCCATTGGCCACCAGGTCAAACTGGTAATCCACACCTGTACGGGCCGTAACGCTCCAGTCCTTGCCACTGAACGTTTTGCCCAATGCCACGCCTGTACGCCCTATCAACGGATTATACGTTTTGCTGCGCATCGACACATCCATACCATTATCATTCCATTTCAGCGTTGTTCCGGAGACGGTTCCATATACCAGTTCCGCCTGCGGCTCAATATACAGGCTTTCTGTCAGACGGTAACGGTATCCGCCTTCCAGGCCAGCATACCATGAGTGTGTACCGTAATTCCGTTTGCCCAGACCAGCAAAACCGGCGTTATAGTCATTATCATGATGAATATACTTGCCGATAACATCCATATATATCCCCGAATCAAACATCACGGATGCGTACATCCCACCCCCGAGCGAATGCGTGTCGCCGCTGTAGGCCCGTCCACTGGCGCTGCTGTCGGTATAACTCATCAACACACCAGTGAACAAGTCAGCACCTGACAACCGGTGTTTTTTATCAAACCCCGTTTGCAGATGGGTGTAACGATCAGAATATCCGGCGTCACCGGTTCCGGCGCCGTTCATGATACGTACCCACATTCCGTCCTCGCCCTGAGTATCACGCAGATCCCCCATACGCTTGTTCAGGTTGTTGACTTCGGTCATGAAGTTTTTATATCCCATGCCCATAAAGCTGTTGGCCGAGGTGGCTGACCCCTTGTCCGGCGCGGACTTAAAGCCATCCAGTACCCACTGTATTTTGCCATCCTGTTCTGTCGTGTGCAGAGTCGGCGTCACCAGACTAAACCCGGTCACCCGCTCGGCGGCCTTAAACATCGCCGGATTTGTCCCCGCCGGGGCGCTGACCAGTGGAATATTCAGAGGCTCCTGCCCGGATGGTTTTTTCAGGAAATTCACAAACAGGGTGTTATCCCGGCCCTCTGCTTTCTGGTTCACCACAATTTTGTCGCTGTCCTTCAGGTCCGTTCTGAGCGCAAAAGCGGACTGGTTGGCCTGTAACGTATTCGTAGTCAGGGAATTAAATCCGCGACCGGTAAAGCCGGCCAGCGACCGTATCATACGCAGTGCGCCGGTATGAGAATCACCGGGCATTTGCCACTGCGTATCCGTCATTGTCATTCGCCCTTGCGGGACGCTGACATTACCCGAATAAACGTTTCGAAAGCCATTGAACAGACTGTACATCATCTGTTCCCCCAGGGGCAGGTTATCTGCCAGGGCAACACCGTCCTCACCACCAATAGAGATCCCTGTATCCCCCTTTGCCCGAATATCACCCGTGACAAAAGTGTAGGGAGAGAAGTGTAACTGGCTGCCGGTATCCAGTTGATAACCTGCGCCATAATCGGTGGAATAAAACGCCGGACTCACCTGCCCCGGCTGGCCGGTTACGGACGTACCGGCCAGACTCAACGTAGCGGCTGGTCCGACAATGACGTCTGAATCACTCCACCACCCACCGGTAGCGGTCAATCGGGCTCCCTCCTGAAGAGCCAGTGACGTGTTGCCGAACCGGCTGTAACCATCCAGTGTCGCATGGCGGGAGGACACCGTGACAGCGCTATCCTGACTTTGGATACTGCCGGTGAAAATTTCACGTACGTCCAGAGTTGATTGTTCGCCAAGCGTCACTTTCCCGGCATAGCGGCTCCTGTCCGTGTCTTGCCTGGCAACTGAGGTTCCCTTTTGTGGCGTTACTTTTGTGCCATTCCCGTCATTCAGATCGATATACACATTCGGCGTACCCAGCGTCACGGACGAATGCACTGCCTCAATATCTCCGTTCAGCGACGCGTTTCTGGCCAGGCCGAAATCGGTATTTTTCAGCAACAGCGTTTTCAGACGAAATGTCCGGCCCTCCCAGTCAGGCTGGTCAAAAGAGGTGGGTTGAGTCCTGACCGAATCGTCACCAAGAGATTTAAGCTTATCTGCCACTCCTTTATTATTATAGGCGTGGATAACCGGATGGCCCTGGAACGTCAGTTGGCCCCCAGACTGCATTAATCCGCCCTCAGGCGTATCTATATTGCCATCAAAAATAACGCCGCCGCTACTGCGAGAGGTATCAATATTAAGATCAATATTGCCAGCAAGATTACCATGATACATCCGATCATCGACGGGCCGCCGCGATTTTACCTGTTCAATGGCCTGCGTCTCATTGTGCCCGACATACTCCCAACTGTCGTTATCTGACTGATTGACAGGATAAAATCCATATCCTTTCCTCTTCTGGATAAAATAATCCACTGTATGGGCGTAAGGATTATTATATTTATACAATAACCCGGCAGCACCGCCGGAAGCTTTATTTTTATCCCAGTCATTAATCGTCACCGTCATGTCCGTGATGGGCTTAATTGAAACGGTGGCAAAGGTATCGCTGGCATTAATGATATTCGCACCATTATCCGCGGCGTTAAGTTTATGAAAAGTGACGTCATTGCCGTTTATATCAAGCCGGCCTCCCCTGAACCCCCAGCTAATGTTATCGGGATTAACCTGCCGGCTGTCGGTAAGAACCACCGTGGGTCGGCCACTGGCGATATTCACCGAACTGAAGGCCTGTGCCTTGCCGTCCTCATCCGGACGCTGAGCCAGAATAACCGTCCCATCCCCGACCTTCAGCCCGCCCGGGTTAATACCGGTACCATTGACCTTCAGCACTCCCTCGCCAATCTTATGCAGGTTGTCGCCCTGAACCCCGTTCACCTGCCATATCACCTCCGCATCCCGGGAAATATCCAGACCTGCGCCCTGCCAGGTAGAGCCGTTATTAGTGGATACTGTATAATTGCCGTTAAACGTCAGCGCCCCCGCCCCCTGGTTAACCGAGTCTTCCAGGACAATCTGGCCATCAGCACCATTAAATACCAGATTCTTACCCGCATTCAGGTCTGCGTCTTTCTGACCATGCATCTGATAAACAGTTTCTTGCTGGGTAAGAGTCCCCGTGCCGTCTGTCGAGTCAAATGCCCAGCGTAAGGCCCCCTGCCCGGCCACAAAGGTTACTGGCGCATCGGTATCTTCCTGAATGGACTGGTTTACAAAATCCGCATCAACCACCGTCCAGTTAGTTCCTCCGCCACCGCCGGAGCTATCCACGCCAACAATGACCCACTGTTGTAAAACAGAATCATAGGCAAATAAAGGTGAACCGCTATCACCACTGCGGGGATGGGTTCCCATTGGACCCTGCGCCAGGTTATACAACTGTTTATTGGTATTGGCACTGATCATCTGGCCCTGAGCATAGGACCCCAGTGAACCCGCCGTTCCTCCGGTCAGGTAATTGTATGCGCCGGAAAGGGAGATGATTTGCCCGTCTGTCTGTTTAATTTCCTGGGTCCCGGACCCTATCCGGTAGAATGTGGGATAGCGATTTTTATCACTATAAGCGCCAGACACCATCCCTGACTGCGTCATCAAAGAAGGTTCAACTTCTGTAACTAACTTATTTAAACGTGGGGCATGAAAATCTCGTCCCGGCTGATTATTTCTGTCAACAAGACGATATTTATTTTCGCCATCACCAAAACTGACGCTTTGATAACCGCCATTATGTTTTACGCTTACGATATACTGTGGTGAAACAAGAGTAGCAACCGCGGACTGATGATTGGCACTGCTGAAATCAGGCATTGGCGCTTTATTCAAATAGCCAATAATCGCGTCTGTTTTGTTGTAAATGGGAATATTCAAACTGCCCGGCGTGAATTGCCCTTTATTCTCAGAAAAATCTCTTATCGTCTGGTAAGGGAGATCATACCTGACTACTGAGGCCAACGATGAGACCGAATACCCTAACAGAATGGTATTAATGAGCAGCGACGGAATAATTTTTTTTATCAAACCTGTGCGAGATGATTTTTTTACGTGGGTTGCCAGTTCGGAAACAGGCACAAGCGCGCCTTGCCTGACGCTATACTTCAGAGCGTATATTTTATTCATGGATAATCCCTGTGTATTTTATTATATAAATACGTGTTGGATGTCAGTCCTGACATTGAAAAACGTACCAGCTATAAAAAGGGTTGGCAATAAAATATTATGAATGAAAAATATTTTATTACATTCGTAAGTTTTTACTTTCGAAGCTATATCAGGCACTACCAAAAATGGTAGCGAAATAGAATTTGCAATAAACCACCAAATCTACCCCAGAACTCTGGATAAAAAGAACTAATAAAAGCAAATTATCATCATACTATTTCACCCAAAACCACCACACCCCGGAGATAATACAAACTGCGTGTTCTGGCGCCTGGGCATATATTACACGTCACGACAATAACAACCCGACACGTTCTGTTGTGGGTATGCTATCCAGGCGAAGACAGGCTATCTCCCATGGACATAATATTAAAGAAAACGGCAATCAGCGATGTTAGCCTCCGGTTTACATTAAACCCATTAAACATCAGCAGGAGCCACTATGCGAGGGATTGGAACCATCATTCCTTTTCGCTCACTCACAGGCAGCGATCCTGAAATGCCAGAGTTCAGCGGGGCGTGGTCCAGCATTAAGGATTACTTTCCCCTTCACGTTCAGGATGAGGTCGCGTTGTGCTTTCGCGTTTTTTATCAGCCGGATGAAGGGGTATCGGCGCTGGACAGGCTGAAGCACTTTTTAAGGCTAAAGACGTTAGCGTTTCCGGGACGACAGGATAGCTTCACAGCAGATCGTATGCACGGTACCGGTGAAACCATCTGCGCCATCGCCTCCGGTAGCAGCAGTGTATTTCCGTCTGTCACGCTATCTCTGAGTGATCAAGAGTGGCAGTCGGTACAACCTCAGGAAGAGAAGGCTGACAGCTCGCTATCCTCAGTCAGTGAAGACAGCCGGGAAACAACCGCAACAGAGAGCACAGGAACACGTCCAAAAGGAACCCCTATTACCAATGAGCAGCTTCAGACATGGCGTGACCTGCCGCAGGAGGCGAAACGTGAGGCGGGCGGTTGGAAAAAATGGGCGCGGGCGCAAGGGATATCCACCGGAAGCGCCGGAGCACTTTTATCAAACATCGGGCTTACCGTCC
>JGI2924J29684_1076859_pt1 | contig 11827 bp, 14 predicted proteins | sample BenlonsequencITS_FD_29684 | JGI IMG/M metagenome (IMG submission 29684)
GGGCCAAGCCTGAACTGATGGGTCGAATCTGGCGGTGTGGCTCGATTCGACCCGTCAGTCGACGGTTGGGACGGTACTAGCCGCTGCTCTCGCTCGTCGAACCGGGTTCCGTCGGCCTCGAGTGCACCCCCGAAGACGCGAAAGGAGACGTCTCGATCCGCGGCATCGGGGAGATCGACGCTCGAGTCCGACTCGAGACAGACATCGAAGCAATCGACCGCGTTGTGGACGGCAAACGGCGCGTCCGACCTCTCGAGATCGAAGCGATGTCGCCACTCGCCGGCCACCGGGTCGGGGAGTGTCCCGTGCTGATGTTGGGCCTCGAGGTCGAGGCTGTGTGGACGGACGAAAATCTGTAACAGCCGCAGCGGCGGATCGTCCGGGAGTGTCTGTTTCTCGTGCCAGAAGTCCGTTCCGCGTCCGTGACGAGCAGGTGTCCGGGACCGGTGACGAGCTGGTTTCTCTCTCGGTCGTCGTGGCGCATCACGCCGGTCGGCACCCAGGAGACGATTTCGTCGTTCCGGTGAGGTGCATCGAGATCAGTGTGGCCGGACCCAGAAACGACTCGACGACCGTCGCTAGCAGCCCGTGGCCGTGATCGTCGTGAGCGAGGAGGAGTCGCCTGAGACGTTGACGGAGGTGCGAAAGAGCCGTGCTCCTGGGAGACGCCAGTCGGCGGAGCTTCGTGCAGTGTCGCGGAGCCGACTGACGTGATGTGACAGCGACTGCGGCGACCCAGTTACGTCCGCGGTATCCCTGGTTACAGCAGGTGACACCGGCGTCCGTTGCAGGACGAAGAAGATCAAAACGGCTTTAGCACGGACTCGGCGCGGTCGCGGGCGGTGCCGATCTTGCCGCCCAGTTTCGCTCCGTCGGCGTCTCTCGGTGCGTTCGAGAGTGTGCCTCGGTACCGCTCGCAGAAAACTGTCTCGAGACGGGCTGCTTACGGTCCGGTGGCCCGGTTGTCACTGTCTGTTCGCGGGCACGGGGTGTCCGCTCACGTGGTCCGACGAACTACCGTTCGTCGCTATCGAGCACGCGGATCTGGTCGCCACGCACCGTCACGGGGATCGGAACCGTCGCTTCGTACAGCTCGACGGTGACCTGGTCTTTGCCTTCGTCGATGCGCTGGACCTGGGCCTTCTCGCCTTTGAACGGACCGGCGATGAGTTCGACGAGGTCGCCCTCGGCGATCCCCTCGACGTCCGGCTTCGGCGAGAGGAAGTGTTCGACTTCCGAGATGTCTGACTCGCCGGGGACGATACTCTGTGCGTGAGGAATGTCGTCGAGCACCCGCTCGAGCACGGCGCTTCCCTCGGATTCGACCATCACGTAGGAGGTCAGCGAGTCCGGCGCGAGCGCGGCGTGAATCTCAGGTTCCTCGCGGTTGATGATCATGCCGGCGACCGTGCGTTCCTGACTCGCGGTCGTCTTGACGGCGTAGATGCCCATCAGAGGCCACCACCAGCTCCACCGGTCAGCACGAGCATGATCGCGCCGATGACGAACCCGATGAACCCGACGAGTAGGATGCCAGCACCGGCGATCTTCGACACTTGAAGGAACTCGTTCGTCGTCGGTGTCGTCGCCATTTTCAACACCCTGACGTACGAGGTGAGGTCGTACGGAACGTCCATATATACATGTTCACAACGCGGGGCCTTTTATCTGTCTTTCGTGTTTTCTCGGCGATCCGACGCGATCGCGTTCGTTCCGCGACGTTGCAGGCGACGGCCCGTTCCCCAAGCCGATCGCGCCCGTCCCGTCACGTATGGCCGAAGACGACACCGACCGAGTCGACGAGTACGAGGCCGAACGGGACGCCGAAATCGAAGACGAACTCGAGCGCATCGGCCGCGATCCCGACGAGGTAGACGCCGGAGACGACGACCTGGGAACCCAGAACGCGCCGCGGGCGGACGCCGAGGAGATCGAGGACCTCGAGGACGCCGAGGAGAAGATGGGGGACGACCTCGAGAACGAACCCAGCTGATCAGGGGAGGTCGACGTCCGGCCGCTCCTCGAGGGCCAACTCGACTGTCTCTCGATCACTGTCACGAACGACCTCGATCTCGATCGTCTCGCCAGGGGACGTCTCGAGTGCGAGGTACGACGAGAGTCGGTCTTCGTTCGGGATCTCCTCGCCGTCGATTGCGACGATCACGTCCCCGCCGACCGGGACGGGAGCGCCGTCGACGACCGTCACGCCGTCGGCTGGCTCTAAGACGCCGTCGGCAGGTGACTCCGGCGTGACCTGCCGGACGACGACGCCACCGGCCTCCGCGAGGTCGTTCGCCTCGGCGATCTGTGGACCGACGGGCTCGAGGCCGACCCCGAGGTAGGCGTGCTGGTACTCGCCGTCCTCGACGAGTGCCGGAACGACGCGATCGGCGAGTCGTGCGGAGATGGCGAACCCGATCGTCTGCCCCGCACCCGCAAACACCACGCCCAGGACGCGACCCTCGAGGTCGACCAGCGGGCCACCGCTGTTGCCGGGGTTGACTGGGGCGTCGGTCTGGATGGCAGCGGGAATCGAGAACCCGGTGGGGCTTGGCAGCGAGCGGTCGACGCCGCTGACGATCCCCTGCGTGATCGAGGCGTCGAGGCCGAGCGGGTTCCCGAGTGCGACGACTTCCTGGCCGACCGAAGGGTCGGTGTCGGCCAGCGAGAGACCGTCGACGGGATCGGGTAGCTCCCCGTCTACCTCGACGGCGGCGAGGTCGCTGTGGACGTCGGTTCCAAGTACCGTCCCTGTCCGCCACTGTTCGTCGGTGAACTGGAGTTCGACCTCGGCTGTGGCCTGGACGACGTGGGCGTTCGTCACGACGACGTCGTCGACGACGAAGCCGGAACCGAACCCACCGGGGGTGTCCTCGCCGGCACCGGCGGCGACGAGGACGACCTCGTCGATGCTGTCCTCGTAGAGGTCGACGTACGGGCCGTCGCCGGCGAGTCCTTCCGTCTCGTTCCCTGTTCCGTCGTCGGTCTCGTCGTCGAGCGTGGCACTCCAGCCGCCGATCCCGAGGCCGGCCGCGGTCGCTGCGGCCGTCTGGAGGAGTCGTCTGCGGCCGAGCTGGTTCGGAGTTGGCGTCACGCGGAGTTCCACCCCGACGAGGGGTATAAAACCGGCACCAGCAGACCCATCCCGCTGATTCCCACCCGGACGTTGCCGGCCGACGCTTCTTGCCTCGAGCGCCCGATAGTGTCCCAGTCGATGAAGTACCCGCCGCTTCGGGACTACGGGATCGTCGGCAACGACGACCGGTGTGCCCTCGTCAGCAGAGACGGATCGATCGACTGGTGTTGCTTTCCCCACCTCGAGGACGAAAGCGTCTTCGCTCGGATTCTCGACGTCGACCGTGGCGGCCACTTCGCCGTCTCTCCGGCCGCCGAGTACGAGTCGAGCCACCGCTATCGCGACCGGACGAACGTCCTCGAGACGACCTTCGAGACGACCACTGGGCAGGCGACGATCACCGACTGCATGCCGATCAGGGACGGTGACGCGGGCGGCGAAGACTTCCAGCAGGCGTTCTACCGGCTCCTCGAGTGCGATCGCGGGAGCGTCGACCTCGACCTCGCGTTCGCACCGCGGTTCGACTACGCCCGGACGAAGCCGGCGTTCGACCACGTCGAAGACGGCGTGATGGCACGCGGCGACGACGAGTCGCTGTTCCTGTCCGCCGACGGCGCGCTCGGAGACGACCTCGAGGTCGCCGACGCCGACGCGACCGTTACGGCCAGCGTCTCGCTCGAGGCCGGCGAGAGGTGTTGGACGGGCATCCAGTACGGCGGTCGTGAGCCGCTGGCGTCGATCGATCTCGAGGAGACGCTCGACGAGACGACCCGGTACTGGCGCGACTGGGTGTGCGAGACCTGCGACGCGGTCGATTCGATGCCCGAACGCTGGACCGAGATGGTCGTTCGCTCACAGCTCGTATTGAAGCTCCTGATCCACCACGAGACGGGAGCGATCCCCGCCGCTGCGACGACGTCGATTCCGGAAGAGATCGGCTCCGACCGGACCTGGGACTACCGGTACAACTGGGTCCGCGACGCGAAGTTCACGGTGCAGGCGTTACACGACACCGGCCACCAGAAAGAAGCCCGACAGTACTTCGACTGGTTCGCCGACATCGCCCGGACAGAGCCGGCCGACATCCAGCCGCTGTACGGCCTCCACGGTGAGGCCGACATCACCGAACGCGAACTGGCCCACCTCTCCGGGTATCGGGACATCGGCCCGGTCAGAATCGGCAACGGCGCAGCACCCCAGCGCCAGCTCGACGCCTACGGGACGATCGTCCAGGCCGTCTACGAGACCGTCCAGTTCGACGAGTCACGCGAACTCTCGGAAGACGAGTGGGACGCGATCCGCGACATCGTCGACTACGCCTGCAAGCACTGGGAGGAGCCCGACCCTGGCATCTGGGAGTTTCGCGACGAACATCGTCACTTCCTGCACTCGAAACTACTGTGCTGGGTCGCACTCGACCGCGGGATCGCGCTGGCGACCGAAAACGACCTCGAGGCACCGCTCGAGGCCTGGAACGACGACCGCGAGGCGATCCGCGAGGCCATCGAAGAGCGTGGCTTCAGCGAAAGGGCACACAGCTTCGTCCAGCACTTCGAGACCGACGAGGCCATCGACGCGACCGCACTCTTGCTCCCGATCTACGAGTTCCTCCCGGCCGACGACGACCGCGTCCAGGCGACGATCGACACCGTCATCGATCGGCTGACGACAGACGACGGGCTCGTCCTCCGGTTCGTCGACACCGACGTCCGGCGCGACGAGGCGGAGGCGTTCGTCCTCTGTTCGTTCTGGCTCGTCGACGCACTCGTCCTCTCGAACCGCCTCGAGCGTGCCGAGGAGTACTTCGAGAACGTCCTCGAGTGTGCCAGCCCGCTCGGACTCTACTCCGAGAAGATCGATCCCGAAGACGGCCAACTACTCGGGAACTTCCCACAGGCGTTCTCCCACCTCGGGCTGATAAACAGCGTGACGTATCTCGCGCGGGCACTCGAGCACGACGGCGACGTCCGACCCGAGGATTTCCACCCCGACAACGTCGAAACGCTGTTCAGGCGGGGGGACCGTCCCGAACCGTGAGGCTGTCGGCTCGAGCGGCAGATGCGAAAAACGGGCTGCAGACGACGGCTAGCCCCGCGACGGCGTCGGGAAACCGCCGTCGACGATGCCACCACGATTCCGGGTTTCGCCCTCGGTTTCCTCGTCAGGAGAGGGAAGTCCGGGATGCTGGGCACGGGAACCGCCTCCGTTCGGAGCTAGTCGCTCGAGCCGGGAACCCTCACTCGAGGTAGCCCAGTCCCCGGAGCTGTTCGGTGATCTCCTCGAACTCGGCTTCCGTGAGCTGGCCTTCCTTCTGGTGCTGGATGACGATGCTGCGCAGCAGGAACCGGACGAGGTCGCTCGTGCTCTGGAAGCTCGTCCCCTCGATCGTCTCGTCGACGCGGTCCGCGAGGTCTTTCGGGATCGAAACCGTCGTATATTCCGTCATACCCGTGGTTGGGTCGCGGCTCCCCAAATGCGTGTCGACGGGACGGTGACAGTTAGTTAGCGGAAGCCCATGACTTTAGTCGTGGGTCTGAGCGATAGGCATTTCCGAGTATTCAATGAAAACAGCAGGCTGGATTTCACATGTTATAGCGAATTATTCTCTTCAAGACGTTTTGCTCCCTGGAGCAACATTCCTTTCCACGTCACGCCGTGCTTTTTCTTCAATTCCTTGAGTTGCTCGTACTGTTCCTCGTTGTCCATTTCGACGTATACCCTTTGGGTATCTCCCATACATACCCATACTATACCCAACCTTCTTAGTGTTCTGTCTCCATACGACTACACGTGATGCAGCGCACTAACACGTTCGAGGTACGCCCTCTATCCGTCAACGACGAGGAGCTACTTCTCGACGTGTTAGATGCGTCCGCTGCACTCTGGAACGAGGTCAACTACGAGCGACGCCAGAACTTCTTCAACGGCGAATCCGTTTGGGAAGTTTCTGATTATCGAGAACGCTACAAAGACGTTCTCGGCAGCGCAACCGCTCAACAAATCATTCGGAAGAACAAGTCGGCGTGGAAGTCCTTCCTCTCGCTCAACGAGAAATGGAAGGACGGAGACCTCGACGAGAAACCCTCGCCCCCAGGTTACTGGGGAAACGAGGACGACGGTCGAGAACTCTCCACGCTCATCCGTAACGACATGTACTCGGTAGAGTTCGGCGACCGCTCCCGACTCGAAATTCCAATCGGAAGCAAGCTGAAAGACGAGTACGACTACGGGTACTACGAGCGGTTGCGCTTAGAAGTCGCTGGCGAGCCAAAGTGGACTGGCGAGCAAGGCCGCCTCGAACTCACGTACGACGAGACCACCGACACGTTCAGAGCAATTCAACCCGTAGAAGTTCCTGATTCTGCGCGGGATTCACCACTGGCTTCAGAAGAGGCTGCTCTGGACATCGGTGCGAACAATCTGGTCGCCTGCACTACCACTGCAGGCGACCAGTACGTGTACGAAGGGCGGTCCTTGTGCGAGCGATTCCGTGAGACTACGGAAGAGATAGCGCACTGCCAGTCCTTGCTGGACGACCAGCGTCGGACGAGCAAGCGCATCGACCGCTTGTACGATAAGCGGACGAAGCGTCGCAACCATGCTCAAGACGCTCTCGTTCGAGACCTCGTCGAACAACTGTACGAAGATGGTGTGTACCAACTCTACGTTGGCGACCTCGGCGACGTGCTGGAAACGCACTGGGTTGCCGAGGTCAACGAGAAGACACACAATTTCTGGGCGTTCGGACGCTTCGTCCAGCGTCTCGAAAGCGTCTGCGAGGAGTATGGTATCGAGGTCTGTGAAGAGTCTGAAGAATGGACGACCCAACAGTGTCCAAAGTGCAACGAGCGAGACAATACTCATCGAAACGAAGACTATTCTCGGTGCAATGAGTGCGGTTTCGAGGGACATGCCGACCTTGCTGCGAGTCGAGTGTTCCTTGAAAAAGAGACGAGTGAATCGGTCGGGCTGATGGCTCAGCCTGTGTGCTTCGAGTGGGACGACCACGAATGGTCGGAGGTATCATACTCTCCCGTCAGGGTAAGTCCCAAAGAAGCTCACACGAACCAGAGTACCTACGTTGTAGGGAAACTTGCCTCTGTGGATTCAGCATAGCCTGAAATCCCAGCAGAGGAATCCCACGGCTTCAGCCGTGGGAGGAAGTCAAGGGTTTCGTAGCGGTTTTTATACCCGACTGTCAATAGGGAGCTATGGGAGTCCGGCCACCATCGAACGGAGACGACGACGAACCCGAGAGCGTCGAGTTCGGCATCGCTGCCGTCGACGCTCGTCTCAAGCACGCTGATCTCTCTTTTCCAGCCTCGAAAGACGACGTCGCCGCCGAACTCGGGAACGAACGCATCCCGTACGACGTCCACGGCAACGACGTCTCGCTCGGCGAGATGCTCGCAGAAGTCGAGTCGACGGAGTTTCGCTCCCGTCAGGAACTGCTGAACGAACTCCACGAACCGTTCGAGGAGTACCGCCGGGAACACTCCGGCGGCGTCTTCCAGCAAGTACGGTCGATGCTTCCGTTCTAGCGGTCGTCGTCGGTCTCGCCCGCCTCGCGTCGCTCTCGCGTGATCTGCTCGAGGCGACGACGCTGTTCGCGGTGCAGGGTGACGAACATATCCGAGAGCACGCCGAACATCAGCAACTGGACGCCGAGCAGGATGCCGGCCGCGGCGACCACCGCCAGAATCTCGTGGCCCTGACCGTACTGGACCCACTGCCAGAGGACGTACGCCGCGACGACGCCGCCAGCGGCGATGCCCGAGACGCCAAGACTCCCGAAGTAAAACAGCGGGTTGTTGGTCTTGGCAAGCGAGTACAGCGCGAGGATGATCGTCCCACCGTCCCTGATCGGGTGGAGGTTCGTCTCCGACTCTTCGGGTCGGGCGCTGTAACTGATCGGGACGACCGTCGTGTCGATGCCGTGTTTCACACACTCGACGGCGAGTTCGGTCTCGATCGTGAACCCGTCCGAGTCCAGCGAGAGTCGCTCGAAGGAATCGGCCGTGAACGCGCGATACCCCGAGAGGATGTCGTCGTAGTCCGCGCCGTGAATAAAGCGAAACGAGCGGTTGATCATCCGGTTCCCGAAGCCGTTCAGCGCGCGCATCGCGTCGTCGTCCATGTCTGCAAAGCGGTTGCCGATCACGTGCTCGTAGCCCCTCGAGAGCGGCTCGAGCATCGTTTCGGCGTCCGTGGGATCGTAGGTGCCGTCGCCGTCGAGCATCAGGACGTAGGGAACGTCGATGTAGTCGACGGCCTCGCGAACGGCCTGGCCCTTCCCGTCGCCAGACTGGACGAGGACGGTCGCACCGTGCTCGCGGGCGATCTCCTGGGTGTCGTCCTCGGAGCCGCCGTCGATGACGACGACGTTCCCGTAGCCCTGTTCGTGGAAGCCGTCAATCACGTCGCCGACCGTGGCTGCCTCGTCTAGGGTGGGTATGAGGACACACACCTCTTCGGACGAAATCTCGCGCGTCGTCTCGGCCTCGCTCATGGCGATGACCTCCCCGCCACGGTCCGAGTGCGCGAGTGTTCCGTCATTTTCCATCGCCAGTCACTCTCTCGTGGGGCTGCAAAAGGTTACTGAAAGCCGTCGTGGGACCGATCGATGGTCTCTGCTATAATAAGGCCACACGTGCAAACGGACACGTATGGGGACGAAGACGGTCAGTATCCGGGGCGACGTCTACGAGCGACTACGCGCCCGGAAGCGCGACGACGAGAGTTTCAGTGCCCTCCTCGAGCGGCTACTCGAGGAGTCCGAACCCGACTGGGAGGCGACGTTCGGAACGCTCTCGAGCGAGGATACAGGGGGCCTCGAGGAGGTCGTCGCTCGAGTGCGGGCTGAATCCGACAGGGGACACATCGATCGGCAGCGTGGTGCACTCGAGGCGTTCGGTGAGGTGACCGACGAGGAAACGAATAGTGAGTGATTCGTCTCTGGTCGATTACGAGGGCCCTCGCCGACGTTTTTGTGGATGAGAACGAATACGTGTCACGTGAGCAGGGAGATCACCATCTCGGAAGACGTGTACCGGGAGCTGAAACGGGAGACGGAAGATCGGAGTTTCAGCGACGTCATTCGAGACCACCTCGAGGAGGGACGGCGGCTCGCCGACGTCACGGGTGAGGGAGTCCTCGACCGGAAAACGCACGGCGCCGTCGAGGACGACGTTCGAGAACTGAGTCGTGGAACGCTCTCGAGGGTCGACGAGCGGTGAAGTTTTGTGACGCGTACTGCCGTTACCAGGTCAGACCCTCGTACACTTCGAGGTCGTCCTCGTCGATGTCGACGCGCCGGCCGTCGACGAGGACCGCCCGGCGCATCCCGTCGAACGCGAGGTCGTCGAACTCCGGCCAGTCGGTCGCGACGACCGCGCCGTCTGCCCCCTCGAGTGCCGCTTCGGCGGAGTCGGCGAACTCGAGATCGAGGTCGGGATACTTTTCGCGGACGTTGTCCATGGCGACGGGGTCGTAGGCGACGACCGTCGCGCCCCGGCTCTCGAGGTGCTCGAGAACGTCCAGTGCGCGGGACTTCCGGATGTCGTCCGTGCCCGGCTTGAACGAGAGGCCGAGAACCGCGATGCGGGCACCCTCGAGGTCGACGTGGTCCGCGAGGAGAGCGACGAGCCGACGCGGCTGCTCGTCGTTGACCGCGACGACGGCGTCGAGCAGGTCGGGGTCGTACCCCTGTTCGCGTGCGCCCGCTCGAAGTGCAGCGACGTCTTTCGGGAAACAGGAGCCGCCCCAGCCCAGCCCCGAGCGCATGAATCGCTCGGAGATGCGGTCGTCGAGGCCGACCGCCGCGAGCACCTCGTAGGCGTCCGCGCCGTACTCCTTGGCGACGTTGCCGAGTTCGTTGACCAGCGAGACTTTGGCGGCGAGGAAGGCGTTGTTCGCGTACTTGATGAGTTCGGCCTCGCGGACGTCGGTCTCGACGAGGTGAGTGCCGTCGTTCCCGAGAATGGGCGCGTAGAGCCCCCGGAGAGTGGCGGCCGCCTCGTCGGTGCGGGTGCCGACGACGACCTTGTCCGGCTCGAGGAAATCGCCCACGGCAGTGCCCATCCGGAGGAACTCGGGGTTCATCGCGACCTCGAGTCCCTCGTCGAGGTGCATGCCGGCTGTCTCCTCGAGGATCGGTGCGACGACGTCCTCGGTGGTGCCGGGAAGGACCGTGCTCTTGACGACCACGAGGTGGTCGCCGCCTTTGTCGGCGAGGGCCTCACCGAGCATCTCCGTCCCGGCACGCATCGGCGCGAGGTCCAGGCTGCCGTCCTCGCTTTGGGGCGTCGGGAGACAGAGGATGGTGACCTCGGTGTCACGGACACTGGCGTAGTCCGTGGTCGCCCGGAGGCTGGTGCCTGCGTTGTCGGCGATGCGCTGCTCGAGGCCGGACTCGTGGATCGGCGCTTCGCCCGCGTTGATCGTTTCGACGATGTCTTCGTCGATCTCGACGTTGACGACGTCGTGACCCAGGTCGGCGAGGCAGGCGGCGACGGTCGTACCGACGTAGCCGCTGCCGACGATAGAGACGTTCATACGGGGGAAGTGTGGTGGTAGAAGGTAGACGTTTTGGGTTCGGAGCGAAGCGATTTCGCTACCAGTGAATCGATGCTCGAGAAAAACCGCGTTCGGTAGCGGACGATCAGTCGTCGACTTCGATCTGGGAGGCTTCGATTTCGTCGCCGTTCTCGAGTCGCTGTTCGGCCCGGTCGCGGTCCTCGGGGTAGCCGACATCGATCCGCCAGCCGTCCATGCGGATGGCGTCGATCGTGCGACCGGACTGGATCAGCAGGTCGATCGCGTCGGGGAGCTCGTACTCGCCGCGGTCGCTCGGTTGCACGAGATGACAGGCGTGGAAGATCGCCGGCGTGAACGTGTAGAAGCCGGTCATGACGAGATTGGAGGGTGGATCGTCGGGTTTCTCCATCACCTCGACGATCTCGCCGTACTCGTTGGTGTCGAGGACGCCGTACCGGCTGGCTTCCTCCCAGGGGACCTCCTCGACGAGGAACGCGGCATCGGCGCGGTCTTCCTGCTGGCGATTGATGACGTCGCCGAGATTCGACCGGAAGACGTTGTCCCCCAACATCAACATGAAGTCGTCGTCGACGTGTGGCTCGGCCTGGAGAATCGCGTGGGCCAGTCCGAGCTGCTCGCGCTGGTGGGTGTAGGTGATCGGCACACCCTCGTACTCGTCGCCGTAGCGGTCGATGATCTGTTCTTTCTGGTAGCCGACGACGACGATGAACTCGCTTGCGCCGACCTCGAGGAGGTTGTCGAAGACGTCCTCGATGAGCGGTTTCCCGTCGACCTCGACGAGGACCTTCGGCTTGTCCTCGGTGAGTGGCCGGAGGCGTGTTCCCTTGCCCGCGGCCAGTACGACTGCTTGCATGTCCGATACGTTTCGACCCGGAGCTATATACTTTGTGAGCAGCGCACTCGAGTGAATCCATCCCGTCTCACCAGTGACCGAATCGGGATTCCTCGTCGACTCATACGGCTTGCTGTATTCAATTACCGCCGATTGCCAGAACGGGGTCGGCGATCGGCGGTAAATAGTTACAGCAATCCGTCTCATACGGTTTGCTGTCTGTCAGTTCCGGCGCGTCCGCGAGTCCGCCTGCGGTCGCACCGGTACATCGGGACAGCAGCCCGTCTCACTCGTCGATCTCGGGCCACTCGCTCGAGTCTCCCGGACGGTACGGAATCGTCGCCTCCGGTCCGTACAGCAGC
>JGI2924J29684_1076861_pt1 | contig 11827 bp, 12 predicted proteins | sample BenlonsequencITS_FD_29684 | JGI IMG/M metagenome (IMG submission 29684)
GCCGGCGCAGAGGATGTAATCATCAAAGTCCCTGTCGGCACACAAATTTTCGAAGAAGACCAAGAAACTCTAATTGCAGACCTAGCCAAACTTGGCGACAAGGTTCTTCTTGCTCAGGGCGGAAATGGTGGTTGGGGAAATATTCGCTTTAAAACCTCTACCAATCAGGCACCTCGCCGTTTTAATCCGGGCTTACCGGGCGATGAACGCTGGATTTGGATGCGCCTAAAACTCATCGCAGATGCAGGTCTTGTAGGTCTTCCAAATGCCGGAAAATCTACTTTTCTAGCTGCGACTTCTGAAGCCAAACCCAAAATCGCAGATTATCCATTCACCACGCTCACGCCTAATTTGGGTGTTGTCAGCCTTGGAGTCGGTTCTTCTTTCGTACTCGCTGATATTCCCGGCCTTATCGAAGGCGCGGCAGACGGCGCTGGCATTGGTACGCGTTTCCTCGGCCATATTGAACGCTGTAGCGTCTTACTTCACCTAATTGACGCCTCTCAGGACGATCCAGACAAAGCCTACCAAACTGTTCGAAATGAGCTTGTAGAATACGGCGCAGACCTTGAAACAAAAATAGAAATTGTCGCTTTAAACAAATCAGACACCCTCGATGCAGAAATATTAGAGGAACAGTCTCAAAAACTTGAAAAAGCATGTGGCAAGAAACCATATATCATCTCAGGCGCAACAGGAGAAAATGTTAAAGAAGTGCTCGGACATGTATTCAGCGCGGTCAACGAGCAACGCCAAATCGAGTTAGACAAAGCAGCCGCCAAACAAGCACGTGAAACGGGAGAAGAACAAGAAGGATGGACACCATAACAAGCACTGAAGGCGTGGACTTATTAGCCAAAGCCGAACGTGTTGTCATAAAACTTGGATCAGCCCTTATCGTCGATGAGGATGGCTTGGCCGATGCAGCTCGCATTCAAGCTATATCTCGCGATGTCATATTTCTATTAGGAGAAGGCAAACAAGTTGTCATTGTCTCTTCAGGCGCAGTTGCTCTGGGTCGGGAAGCATTAAACCTTGGTTCTAAAAAATTAAAACTAGAAGAAAAACAAGCCGCTGCAGCCGCAGGACAATTACGCCTGATGCGGACATGGGAAGATGCATTCCTCGTCCACAATATTCCGGTCGCACAAGCGCTCCTCACAATTGATGATACAGAAATCCGCCGCCGTTGGCTAAATGCGCGCGCGACACTTGATACTCTGCTCGAAGCTGGCGCTGTCCCGATCGTCAATGAAAACGACACCATTGCAACAGACGGTATCCGCTTTGGTGACAATGACCGCCTCGCTGCACGTGTTGCTCAAATGATCAGTGCTGATGTTCTTATTCTTCTCTCAGACATTGATGGTCTCTACACAGCAGATCCACGCAAAGATCCCAAGGCCAAACACATCCCATTCGTCAGAGAATTAACACCCGATATCATGGCCATGGGCGGCGAGCCTAATGCTGAAACGGGTATGGGTTCTGGCGGCATGGCCACAAAACTAGAAGCCGCCCGTATCGCCATGACAGCAGGGTGTGCAACAGTTATCGCTCTTGGACGACCAGAAAGCGACGAGTTTGACCTCCCACTCAGCGCCATCAATAATGGTGCCTTGGCGACATGGTTTATTCCAAGTTTCACACGGGAAACTGCGCGTATTCAATGGCTCATGGGTGCCTTGCAGACATCCGGCACGGTTTATGTCGATGAAGGTGCAGCACGCGCCGTCAAAAATGGAAAAAGCCTCCTTCCTGCGGGTATACTCTCTGTTGAAGGCCATTTTGATCGCGGTGACGGCATTGATGTCGTCGGGCCCGGCAACGTATTAATTTCGCGTGGTTTTAGCGCCTATTCCTCAAGCGACTCCATGAAACTCATTGGATGCAATTCAAGCCAGATTGAAAGCATTGTTGGATATAAAGGTCGACCAGCCCTAATCCACACCGATGATATGCTCGTTCTTGAATCCTAAGATTCAACGACAATTTTTTACTCGATTCTAAGCCCCTCAAGGATCAAGACTATGACAAAGAATTTTAATAGCGCTGAATTAGAAAGCGTCATGCTGGACATGGGAGCACGCGCACGTGCCGCGTCCGCATTGCTTGCAAAAGCCGGCCCAGAAGCACGCACAAAAGCTTTAAATGCAATGGCGACACGTATCCGTGAAAACGCCTCTTCAATTTTAGAAGCAAACGCCAAAGACATGGTCGCCGCTCGCGCTAAAGACCTCACGCCCTCACTCCTAGACCGCTTAGAACTTTCCGCTGATCGCCTTGAGAGCATCGCGCAAGGACTTGAAAACGTTGCTAATGTTGCCGACCCAGTTGGCGATGTGCTCGCAAGTTGGGAACGTCCCAATGGCCTGAAAATTTCGCGTGTACGTGGCCCAATCGGCGTGATCGGTATCATTTATGAAAGCCGTCCAAATGTGACAGCCGATGCCGGTTCCCTTTGCGTACGCTCTGCAAATGCCACCATCTTGCGCGGTGGTTCAGAAAGCGTGCATTCCGCAACAGCCATAACAACAGCGTTGCAACAAGGTCTTGAAGATGCAGGCCTGCCCAAAGATGCTGTTCAAATGGTGCCAACCACGGATCGCGATGCTGTTGGCCACATGCTCAAAGGCTTGAATGGCAATCTAGATGTCATCGTTCCGCGCGGTGGTAAAGGTTTGGTCGGACGCGTACAAGAAGACGCGCGCGTGCCTGTGATCGGACACCTTGAAGGCATTTGCCACACCTATGTGCACGAGAATGCAGACCCACAAAAAGCAGTTGATATTGTCACCAACGCAAAAATGCGCCGCACGGGTATTTGTGGCTCCACAGAAACCATGTTGATTGATGCCAGTATCGCAAATGATCTTCTGCCCAAAATTGCCGCGTCTCTTGTCGCAGCAGGATGTGAATTGCGCGGCAATGACAAAGCTCAAGCAATTGTCGATATGAAAGCAGCCACGCAGGAAGATTGGAGCACAGAATATCTTGCACCAATCATATCCATCAAAGTTGTTGAAAATATTGACGAAGCCATCGCTCACGTGGAAACATATAGTTCTGGCCACACAGAAGCTATCATCACTGAAGACACTGCGGCAGCAGAACGTTTCCTCAATGATATCGATGCGTCTATTGTCATGCACAATGCCTCTACACAATTTGCAGATGGCGGCGAGTTTGGAATGGGTGCTGAAATTGGTATCGCAACGGGACGTCTACACGCACGTGGACCTGTCGGTGCAGAACAATTGACAATATTCAAATATCAGGTTCGTGGAACGGGCCAGACAAGACCAACATAATCAGGACCACTCAATGACACGCCGAATGAAGATAAACGCAATTGCATTGGAGGCACACGCTTGAGCCGCCATCTATTGCGTTTGCCTTCAGCGACGGATGGCATGAAAATTGGCTTGTTTGGTGGATCTTTTGATCCTGCCCATGCAGGCCATGCTCATGTCGCCGAAACGGCTCTAAAGCGGTTGAATCTGGATTATGTCTGGTGGATTCCTGCACGCGGAAATCCTTTAAAATCAACACAGACAGCATTTGAAAAGCGCTTTGCATCGGCTGAAAAAATGGCAAAAGGTCCGCATATGCGGGTCACCGACATCGAAAAACGCCTCGATCTAAGCTACACAAACGCCCTCATTCAACATTTAAAAACAACCGCTCCTAAAGCACACTTTGTCTGGATAATGGGCGGCGACAATCTCATTAATTTCCACCACTGGCAGGGCTGGAACCAGATTGCCGAAGCTGTCCCCATCGCTGTGGTTGCAAGGCCGGGCGCTGGCGCGCGCGCGCGTTTTTCCAAATTTGCTCGCCGCTATAGTCATGCAAGGATTGCAGATGCGCGCGCGGCTTCTCTGGCAACCTCCAGCGCGCCGCATTGGGTACATCTTCGCGCGCCACTAAATAGCGAAAGTTCAACCCGTCTACGCGGCAACTCTAGCAGTTGGTAAAAATGCGATTTGAAATTCATGTTTGGCCAATTTCGGACAACGTGTTAAAAGATATATAAGGCCGCAATTGGCCACTAGTATTTATGAAAGGTTCTAGCTCTGTCCGCTCAAGATATGCGTACCGCCGCTGATAACACTGTTAGCGACAACGAAGAGGCCCCGCATATGGCCTCATCCGCCCAAACAAACTCAATTCCACAGATGATTTTAGACCGTCTTGATGACGATAAAGCTGAAAACATCGTAGAAATTGACCTGATGGGTAAATCCTCAATTGCAGACACAATGATTATCGCATCAGGCCGCTCAACACGTCATGTTGGCGCTCTGGCCGATCACTTAACGCGTGCTTTTAAAGAAGCCGACGTACATGGTGTCCGTGTTGAAGGACTTCAAAACTGCGACTGGGTATTGCTAGATGCTGGTGACACAATTGTTCACCTATTCCGTCCTGAAGTAAGAGAATTCTATAATCTAGAACGTATTTGGGGTGCTGAAACACCCTCTTCGGACCATCTTTCAGCTTAAGCACTCATAGCTTATTGATTATATCGCCAGCTTTTTCATGACGGAGAAGCTGGCGTTTTTTATACAGGACATTTTCATGCACATTAAAATAGTCTGTGTTGGCCGCATGAAAGACTCTCCCGAACGCGACATGGTCAATGACTATATCCAACGCGCTGCCAAAACCGGACGCGGACTTGGAATACGCTCCGTCGAAGAAATAGAAGTCGATGCAGGCGGAGGAAAAGCAAAAGAATCCGAACGCATTTTAGCGCGCACAGGAAATGCAAAACTCATCCGACTGGATGAACGCGGTAAAGCGCTAAAATCTATGGAATTCTCCAAGAAAATTGCAAATTGGCGTGATACTGGCGAAGACATCGCCTTTCTTATAGGCGGCGCAGATGGACATGATCCCGAATTAGCAAGCAAAGCTAAAGAAGCCATCTCATTTGGTGTGCAAACTTGGCCACATAAACTTGTCCGCGTCATGATTGCAGAACAAATCTATCGTGCATTATCAATTGAAGCGGGTTCCCCCTATCATCGAGAATGAAAATAGTGTTTCCTATTCACACATGGCCATAGCCAAATGTTAGTCACACAAAAAGTGTTCACCCTCGGTTAGCAAAACGCATTCTATAGATTGGCGCATGTTGTCCCGTTATGCTTTTTCTTCCTTGCTGTTTGCTTTGCTCGCTATGATAGCGGCACCTGTTAGTGCAGACGATAAAACAACTGAAAAAGACACATTCTCCATCAGTGACCTTGAACGCGTCGAAGCTGAACGCGACAAAGTTCTAAAACGCCTCAAAAAACTCGAAAAAAGCGAAAAAAAGGCTGACCGCGAACTTCAAGAAATTGATGATGATCTTGTTCGCGCTGCTGCCGATAGTCGTCGCCGAGAAACGGCTGCCAATGATGCCCAAATGGCGCTCAATGAATTAGAGATCAAAGAAGTGCAAGCACGCCGCGCGCTATTGGCGGATGAAGAGGCGCTAGCAGATGTGTTGGCAACTCTTATGAGTTTCGCCTCAAAACGTCCCCCAGCTCTTACCACGAGTCCTGAAGACACAAGCGCGGCGATACGGGCTGCCATTTTAATGGGAGATATTGCACCCAAACTCGCCACTGAAGCTGAAGAACTTGCACAAGAACTCGATACACTAGCCACACTCCAGAACAAAATTCGTGAAGAAAAAGACGATTTAACGCGCGCAGAACAAACTTTACTCGCACGCCGACAAGAGATTGAAGCGCTCTATAAAGAAAAGCGCGCGCGACGTATCGAACTCACAAAAGCAACCATGTCTCTACGCACTCAAAACGAGAATCTAGCTAAAGAAGCCAACACATTACAAATCTTGCTTGCCTCTATCAGAACCAAAGCCCCAACGGCCCCAAGCAAAAAACCGCCTCCTCCCCCACGATTTGCAAAGCTCAAGAAAAACAAAATAGAAGCTCCAAAAAATCGCCCCATTTACAATGGCTTCGGTGGAATATCGGGTATTCAAAGGCCCGTAATTGGCACATTGGTCAACGCCTATGGCAGCCCCAAAACCTCGACAGGCAAAGCTTTAGGCCAAACTTGGCAAACCCGAAAAGGCGCACATGTTGTCTCGCCTCGCGATGGTCGTGTAGAATATGCTGGCGTTTTCCGCACTTATGGGCAAATATTAATTCTTGATTTAGGTGAAGACTACATGATGGTACTCGCCGGATTGGATGCTATATATGCGGAAGTCGGACAAAGTGTCCTAAGTGGCGAACCCGTCGGACGTATGTCAGTTTCGGACAAACAAACGCCCGAATTGTATATTGAATTAAGACACCTAGGAACGACTATTGATCCAGAAGTGCTACTCGCAAAAAGTACGAATGGCTCAAATGGTTGATTGGATACAGAGTGACTTTGTGAAACACTGGTTTTTGTGACACTGAATCACTAGATTGATACTATAGTGAATTATGCGAGGCGAGCGCGAAAAAATGGAGCGTGATTATATGCGGTTAAGGTTTATTGGACCGGCTCTTGCGGGAGTTCTGGGGCTAAGTGCCTTCGTCTGGAACGCAGACAGTGCACCAGAAAACAGCCACGCTGAAACATATCAACAGCTTGATTTATTTGCTGAAATACTCGCTCGCGTTCAAACAGAATACGTCACTGGCGTCGACGAAGCCGAAGTCATGGAAGCCTCCATCGACGGCATGCTCACCTCTCTCGATCCACATTCAAGCTATCTCAATCCCGAAGAATATCGCTCAATGCAAGTACAGGCATCAGGCGAATATGGTGGATTGGGTATTGAGATAACCCAGCAAGACGGTTTCATTCTTGTTGTATCTCCCATGGATGATACACCCGCCAGTCGCGCAGGCATTCAACCGGGCGATTATATCTCTGCAATCAACGGTGAACCCATTGTCGGTCAACCTATGAATGACAGTCTCAAAGAAATGCGCGGCGCTCCGGGTACAGATATTCTGCTCACTATTTTGCGCGAGAATGAAGAGCCATTTGATGTTTCCCTAACACGTGAAATCATCAAACAAAATTCAGTTTCTTTCCACACTGAAGATACAATTGGATATATCCGTATCTCTAGCTTCAATGAACAAACCACAGATGGCGTCAATGATGCCCTGACCGCGTTGAAAAAAGAGCTTGGAACCAAAATGTCCGGCTTGATTTTAGACCTTCGCAACAATCCTGGTGGCCTACTCAATCAGGCCGTAGGTGTGTCGTCTGCCTTTCTTGATGGTGGTGAAGTCGTATCAACACGGGGTCGCCACCCCAATGATGTTCAACGCTATAATGCGCGCCAAGGCGAACGTGTTGAAGGATTACCAATCATTGTTCTTATCAATGGTGGTTCCGCTTCAGCAGCTGAAATCGTGGCCGGAGCCCTTCAAGACCATAACCGTGCGACCATTCTAGGTGAGATTTCATTTGGTAAGGGATCTGTTCAATCCGTTATCCCCTTAGGTCCACAAAGAGGCGCGATAAGACTAACCACATCACGTTATTACACACCTTCCAACGCATCTATTCAGGGCGCAGGAATTGAACCAGACATCGAAGTTGCACAAACACGCCTCTCTGATGAGGAAATGGAACACATAGAGAAGCGTCAAAAACGTTATTCCGAAGCAAATCTTCGCAATGCACTGGAAAACGACCAAGGACGTGAGCGCCGCCCGCCTCATATCCCAAATGATCAACCGCCAGTGGGTTATTCAGGTGAAGATTACCAATTGGAACGCGCGCTGACTAAATTACGTTCGATGGATTTTGCAAGCGATCTTTCCCAAAAAGGATAAAGCTTCAAATTTTGTGTAAATTTATCGTGGCAACTGGGTAAAATCTGCCCGGTTGCTTCGTTATGTTTCCAACTTGTTAACTGCGTTTTCCGATACTGTGTTTGAAATTTGTTTTCCGAGACCATTTGCAATTGCCCAAATGTCCCGCCGGAAAATGCAGTAGGTAATGTCTATTATGTCTTCAAATATCAAACTAGGTGCATCTCCCCTGAACACAGGCTTAAAGCACTTTGCAGCAGGGTTTGCAGCAATTGCGGTAGTGGTTGGCTTAAGTGCAGGCTTTGTGCAACTCACTGGAAATGAAGATGCAGGCAGCCCTCATGCAAGTGTAGGCTTATTTGTCGATAGAAATGCGCCTGCTCCCGTTTTGAAAACGCGTTTGGCCGATCAACCACTTATTCACGATATCCCGACGGAACATCATGTCGAAACGGCTTCTCACGAAGACACAGAGCCTAGTCTGCCAGTATCTGATCCAACTCATCAGGCACCAAGCTATGCAGAGTATGCAGAAACAGATTCCGGCGAGGACGTGCGTATCACGCGCCTTTCGCAAGCTGAAAAAATTCAACCTGTTTCCGAAGAACGAAAAGCTTTGGTTCGTGCGCCTATACAAGGCCTATATGAAAATGGTGCTGTTGGCCGGTTACCCAAAATAGCCGATGATGGCCGACGTCCAGCAGACATTTATGCACGCCCACACACACCTAACGGCAAACCCCAAGTGGCGCTCATCGTTGGTGGTTTGGGTATAAAGCGTAGCCTCACCATGCAGGCCATTAACGACTTACCTCCTGAGGTTACACTTTCATTTGTTCCCTATTCTTCCGATCTACAAACATGGGTGAACCGTGCCAGAGATGCAGGTCATGAAGTTCTTCTAGAAGTGCCTATGGAGCCTTATGATTATCCAAATGTAGATACCGGCCCAGATACATTGCTAACAACGCTTTCGGCCCAAGAGAATGAACGCAGACTTAAAGTTATTCTCGGACAAACAACCGGTTATTTTGGTGTCATCAATTATCAGGGGGCAAGACTCGCCACAGAATCACGCGTCTTATCACCTATCATGCGCGAAATTCACAATCGCGGTTTGGCAATGATCTATGATGGTGCAGCAAATAGATCGGTTTTCCCTTCTGTAGCCAAAGAAATAAATATGAATTTTGTAGAAGCAGACCGTATTGTTGATACAGTCCCCTCTGCAGATGCCATAGACAAAAACCTTCTTCATATTGAAGCTCTAGCCCTTCAAAACAAAGCAGCTTTGGGTGTTGGTTTTGCTTTCCCCGTCACTGTTGATCAGTTTAAACAATGGTCTGATACACTTGATATGAAGGGCTATGAGCTAGTACCAGCTTCTGTGCTAACCGGTATACAAACAGCCAATGAAGAAAGTAATGGCGTTGACTCAGCTTATTGATACGACATTGCAAGGATCACGTGATCCTCAAAAATACAGACCCAATGCTGGTCTGGCTGTATTCTCACAAAAAGGGCATGTGTTTGCAGGCCATCGCGCGGGTGCGACTGGCCCTTTCCAATGGCAGCTACCCCAAGGAGGCATTGACGCTGGAGAAGATATTCTAGCCGGTGCATACCGAGAGCTAGAGGAAGAAACAGGCATCACACAAGATAAAGTCGACTTCCTCGAAGAGATCGAACCTTGGTTGTATTATGATTTTCCAGAAGAGGTCTTACAGCGGTTTAAAGGCAAATATCTTGGTCAAAGACAAAAATGGTTCGCCTTTCGTTTTAAAGGCCTGGAAAGTGATATTAAGCTTGATTTGCACGAACCAGAATTTGATGCTTGGAAATGGATTCCACTGCAAGATGTGCCAGAATTAATTATTCCGTTTAAACGCGATATCTATGAATCTATTTCGCAAAAATTCCAACAATGGACGAATTTGACAGACTGATTACTTAAGTCATTAACCATTATAACCGACATTAACTCTTAACCAAATAGAATATGGGTTGAGGTAGTAATGAGTAAATCAGTTCTGTTCCTACATGGACTGGGTGGCAGCGGTGAAGACTGGAAAAATGCAGTTTCACTCTTTGAAAAACACGGCTGGCGCTGCGAAGCACCAACCATGTTCCCTCACCTAAGATGCCGCAAATCTCCCCCAGAAGCGCTGAATAATCTTGGGTTTAATGACTGGGTCAAAGCCGCTTCCCATTATGCAAATCAAATTGAAGAAGAAGAAGGCGACAAGCCCCTTGTTATCGGTCATTGCCTCGGCGGTTTGATTGCTCAAAAACTTATGGAATATGGGGATGTTCAAGGCGGTATTTTCATCAACCCCATTGCTGATGAAACCACACGCGCGCAAGGTCAGAAACATTCCAGTGCTTTGGGATATGCAAGCTATTTGCTGACACCTCAGGCAAACAAAACACCCTTTCATTCAATCGGTCTTAATTGGGGTTTCCTCAATTGCATACCCTCAGAGAAACGCTCTGAATTGATCAGCAATCTGCGATATGAATCTTCCAGATTAAGAGCGGAACTTGCAAACCTAGAGACCATTGCGGGAAACACAGCACAGATTGATGTTCACAACATTGCACACCCGACACTTACAATTGGATGCGGGAAAAACCGTGTCGTCTCCAGTAAGTCAAGCCAAATCACGGCACGTAATTGGCTGTACGCAGACATCGCTGGTGAATATGTTGAGTTTGAAGATTTGGGGCATTGGATATTTGAGTCCGCACAAGCTTCTAACTTATACTCGCACATTCTTGACTGGTCTAAAAACCACATCAAGCAGCCAGTATTCTCACATGCAGCTTAATAAAAGCGAATGGGCCGATTTTTCCGATTGCGGCCCTACAATATAACAAACTTTCCAATTTCAGATACAAAAAAGCCGACCAATCTATATGACTCGTCGGCTTAAAATATTTGATCGTGAAACTTCCTTAAGCAGCAGCAATCAATGCTTCAAGGTAAGTGATTGTTTCAGTCAAATGCTCTTTTTCATGGTCATCTTCAGCTGCGATGAGCGCATCTTGTGCCTCTGCTAAAGCTGTTTTTGACGCAGATGCATCAAAACCATCAAGATTAATTGCTTCTTCAGCAAGTACTGTCAGCCCTTGAGGCGTTACATCTGCAAAGCCAGAACGCACGAAAAGACGCGTCCGTGCATCACCTTCAAATACTTCAACAACACCGGCTTTTAAGGTGGTCATAAATGGTGCGTGGCCCGGCAATACACCGAACTGACCTTCAGAACCGGGTGCATCTACCTGATCAACTTCACCAGAGAAAAGTTCGCGCTCAGGCGATACGAGAGAAAAGTGTAGTTTGTCGCTCATTCCTGAACTCCAGTGTCCAAATTCTTATCAACCAAAGGATCAAAAAGCTGTGTCGCTTTTTCGAATTTGTCGCGGCAACCCGTGTTGCAAAACCCGACAACTTCTCCTTTGTAGAGTGTCAACGCATCGGCGTTAACTGGTTCGCCCGACCAAGGACATATGCTATTCACACAATCCTTTATGTCGAGCGATCCGTTTTTCATATCAGCTCTTAAGCAGCTTCTGCAGCCATTTTTTGAGCTTTTTCAACTACGTCTTTAATGCCACCACACATGAGGAAAGCTTGCTCAGGCAAGTCATCATATTTACCGGCAATAATGTCACGGAAGCTTTCCACTGTTTCTTTAAGGTCAACCAACACACCAGGTGTGTTTGTAAAGATCTCAGCAACGTGGAATGGCTGTGACAAGAAACGCTCAACTTTACGCGCACGGGCAACGGTCATTTTGTCATCTTCTGACAATTCGTCCATACCCAAGATCGCGATGATGTCTTGTAGCTCTTTATATTTCTGCAAGATCTCTTGAACGTCACGAGACACTTGGTAGTGCTCTTCACCAACAACGTCAGCAGAAAGGATACGTGATGTTGAGTCTAGCGGGTCCACAGCTGGGTAAATACCCTTCTCTGAAATCGCACGGTTAAGAACTGTTGTCGCATCCAAGTGAGCAAATGATGTGGCTGGCGCAGGG
>JGI2924J29684_1076858_pt1 | contig 11823 bp, 11 predicted proteins | sample BenlonsequencITS_FD_29684 | JGI IMG/M metagenome (IMG submission 29684)
CCACAATAGCAGCCAATATCCTGGGTAATCTTACGTCCCAAACAATGGCTACCCGGGCATCGCCGATGTGGCTGTAATACTCGGCGTTTCCTACAATCTTTCCTGCCACAATTGAAACAACATCGGTTATGCTAATATCCGCCTTGCCCAGATTTACTGAAGCCAGAGCGGTAACCACCAGCAAGAAAATCAAAACCATTCCGGTAATTTTAGCTTTACAGTGCTTGTTTCTAACAATTTCAAAAATTTTTTGACGGTCAGTTGTTAGTTGTTTATCCATAACCTTTACCTTTGTTTTAGTTCAGCTTCACTAAAACCAAAAGCCCCCGCTATCGCGGGAGCTTTTTTGTCATGCCGACCGCAAGCAAGCCATAGTTCAACCAACCCCATTGTATAAAACAATAAATCCGTTTTATACTTATGTGGTTTGTCTGAACAGGCCCGGGCTTGCTGTCCTCAGGTTTGCGGCCCCAAGTTTGTACTTTTTTTTGGGATACCATACCTTTACAACAAAGAAAACCGATTTAAGATGCCGGCTTCTCAAGCGGCAACACCTGAAAAATGTTTTAACAATAAAAATAAAAACCTTGGCTCCAAAGAACCAAGGCTTTATGTTTCAGCTTCACTTACCTGTACACATAATGTGAAGTAAACACTTATTCCTCTCCTCGGGAGGTAATGTTCATTTTCCAGGCAGGTTTCCTGACTCATAGGTCATTGCCTGCATTCCACCTTCCCATCCCAACTAAATGCCGGACAGTGGTTTTCGGAAGAGGCTCTCTATTTACAGTGGCCGGACCGTCCAGGACTTGCACCTGGTTCCCTATTATCCCCCCAAGTAATGGCTTGGGGTTACCCGGAAATATTAACGGAAGTATTAAATTTAATACATTTTATCATTAAGTTTCCAAGCTGTCTAGTAAGCATATGCGGCCTTCTTTAATATCCTCTCGTGCCTCAGCTACAGCAGTTTGCTCCTCTTTAGATTCAGGTTCATCATCATAAATTGGGTTGGTTAGATGATCGTCCAAGGGACGCAAATTTTTTTTTTTCAATTAGAAATTCCATGAACTCAATTAGAATCTTCAGTTTATCAATAGGAACCTCTTTAATTAGGCTTTGCGCTTCGTTTTATAATCTTTCTGCAGAGCGGCTCATTGGTTAATACACCTTCTTAATCTTAAATCACTAATAGACATATTAATAGTTTAAACATTATACCATATCCTGAAATTTGGGACAATGAAGGAGTATTGCCAGCTAGATGAGGCCGGCAGCGGGCTTTTGCAACTGGCCTATGATATATCATTCCCATAACCTTACACGGTATGCCTGTGCATTTAACGATCTTAAATCGGGGGACTGACTCTCGCTGTATGTTAACTACATTGGTCTAAAATAAGACTTGCCCTTTCGACTATTTAAGATATATCCAGGTAAAGTGTTAAGTGTTAAAATAATTAACAGAAAATTTAAAATAATAAATATTTTATAATTTACATTCTAGATATTGCACATAAAACCTGAGGCATAACAATTGCCTAAAGATTTTTCAAACAAAATGAAGGGGGGACTAAGATAATTGTGTTAATGATTGGGGCAACAAAAGAAAATCTCAATTAATCGAGAGAGGGAGGTAATATAGTGAATTCAAGAAAATTTACTATCTTAGCAACGTTAACATTGTTTCTAATTTCACTGACTTTTTTATATGGCTGTGGTGGGCAGGATAACAAATCGGGTACACAGGTAAATTCAAATCAGCAGCAAGCCGAAGAACAATACAAAATCCGTCTCAACCACGGGCTTCCCCAGGAACATTTTATGGCTTTGGAAATTCAGGAATGGGCTGATCTGGTTGAGCAAAAATCCGATGGTCGCTTAAAAATAGAAATGTACCCTTCAGCCCAGCTCTACAAAGATCCGGATTTAATTCAAGCAGTTAGAAGTGGTGTAATTGAGGCGGGAGCTACATATAATTTTCTTTTCGAAAACTTAATACCAGAATTCGAGCCTTTAGTATTTCCTAGAATAATGACCTCTACAAGACATATGCACAATGTAATAAATGGTGATGTTGGTAATATACTCATGTCCAGGGTTGAGGAAAATGACATGAAGGTATTAAGTTGGCTATACTGGCCGGTAGAAACCACAGGTACAATAAGCAATAAGCCGATACATGTTCCTAGTGACATGAAAGGTATGAAATTTAGAACAACGGGAGGTATACAGGCGGTTTTACTGAAAAAAGTTGGGGCAAGTAGTTCTTATATTTCTGGCGCTGAAATGTACATGGCACTTCAGAGGAGAACTATTGACGGTGGGCTGCAAAATAATTTTGCCCACGTTTTAGATAGAAAATTTTATGAAGTGTCACCATATTATACTATAACAAAAATGGGGCAGACCGTAGACCTTATAATAATTAATAAAAAGTTTTATGATAGTCTACCCGTTGACTTACAACAAATTTTGGTGGATTCGGGCCGGGAAATGCAGGAAAAAAGCGTAACTATAGCCGAGGATAGATATGAAAAACTATTACCGGAAATGAAAAGTGTGATGAAAGAGGTTATTTTGCTGACTAAAGAAGAGGAAGAATCTTGGGATAAACTTAGTCAGGAAGTATGGCAAGAGACATTGGATAAAGCTGATCCCGAAACAAGAAAAATAGCAGATGAAATAATTAAGATGAGATAAAACAACCGTAATATCGATATGAGAAACATAAAACTGGGAGTGTTATCATGGGTATGCTTTCCTTTTTAAGATCGTTATCCTATTTTGCACATACAATTGGGGCTTTGCTATTGGGGTTTATAGTAATTATAACGCTGTACCAGATATTTACTCGCCCCTTAGGTTTAGGCTCCATAGGAATTGAAGAGATTTCGGGCATATTGGTTGTTTGGGCAGTATATTTAACAATTCCATACGCATTGCGTGAAAAAAAACACATACGCGTAGATATCGTGCTGCGTTTGCTAAGCGAAAAAAATCAAAAAAGATTACTTATAGTAGGAAATTTTATATGTTTGATTTTTTGTATTGTTATAATTTGGCATGGATTGCAGCTTACACTACTAGAGTTTCAAGGTGGTGGCGTTACTCCTTTGCTAAATATCCCGGTTTATTTGTTATACCTGGCTGTACCTCTAGGTATGTTCTTATTTGCACTGGAGGCTTCAATGGAAATAATTACTCATATTTCAGGGCTTAAATCTGAAGATAATGTGTATCGCATTCACCAATAGAATAGGGAATTTTATAAAAGTGAAGTTAAATTTTAGGATATGAACCGGAGCCAGCTATTGAAAAGGTTATGGTTTGATTCATGATAGAGGTGTTTTGCATATATGGAAACGATATTTTTAATTTCAATTGTTTTAATGCTGGTAACGTTGTTTATAGGTACACCCGTTGCCATAGCACTTGGTGTAAGTGGTTTGGTTGGCCTCTATGCCGTTTTTGGTGAAAATTCCTTGATTATTGGAGCTAAGGTTTTTACGGATACACTTAATGACTTTATACTTCTGGCTATACCACTTTATATAATTATGGGTGTAATACTTGCCCGGGGGGGAGTTGGCAAAAAGCTATTTCGACTTTTTGACGCTTTCTTGCGCCACATTCCAGGGGGGATAGGTATTGCAACGATTTTAACGTGCGCTGTATTAGCGGCTATGTGCGGTACTAGTGTTGCTATTGCCGCTATGGTCGGAAGCTTTGCCTTTACTGACCTACAGAAATATGGTTACAGCCTACCTTTGAGCCTGGGGATAGTCGGTGCGGGCGGAGCTCTTGGAATACTAATTCCTCCAAGTGTGCCAATGATAGTTTATGGTGCTTTTTCCGGAGAATCAGTTGGTAAACTCCTTTCAGCAGGAGTGATTCCCGGGATAGTAACTGTGATATTATTTACTATCTATGTAGCGTTTGCCTATATCAGACAAAAGGGTGTGAAGGTAGCTAAAGCTGCCTCTTGGAGAGAACGTTGGGAAGCTTTTATGGATGGAATCTGGGCTTTACTAGTACCGTTTGGTATTGTTGTGCCCCTGTACACAGGCATTGCTACCCCTACGGAAACAGCAGCCGTTGGCATCCTCTGGGCATTTATAGTGTGCATGGGAGTCTACAAGACAATCAAATGGCGGGATATTATTCACATTCTAAAGGAAGGATCAAGCTCTTCGGTAATGGTAATGTTTATCATATGTGGAGCGATGTTGTTAGGTAACGCCGCTACTCAGATAGGTTTATCCCATATGTTGACTGAAATCTTTGCCGGTAGTATGAGCGGGTGGGTTTTTATACCGATTTCGTTGTTAACATTATTAGTATTGGGGATGTTCCTGGAGGGTGCGTCTATTATGCTAATCACTTTACCAATTTACCTGCCCGTATTAATAATGTATCAGTTTGATTTGATCTGGTATGCAATTATCATGGTTATGGCTATAGAGATAGCTTTGTTGTCACCACCTGTAGGATTAAATCTTTTTGCTATACACGGAGTAGCAAAGTCCTTGGGTTTACCTAGCACTCAAGGAATAGTTATCCAAGGGTGTTGGCCTTTCATGGTGATTTACCTATTGTCTATGATTTTTGTAATGGCTATACCACAAATAGCACTATTGTTGCCGGGTAGAATGTAATCTAGAGCTTAACTAGGGCAAAAAAGGATCGGTCACCGCCAATAAGTTAGGTGTCCGGTCCTTGTTTTTGGTAAAAAAGGTAAATTTCAATCTTATGTTAATCTTTTGTTTTTCAACGATGTTTCTCGTTTCTAAATCAATAAGCATGGCGGAGGTACTGATAAGAGTTTAGGGACAAACGGCACCTTAATTCGTTCAACAGTTTAAGGGCCGTAATAGTTTATATTTCTAGAATAAAATTTTGTGTATACCCAAGAGCTTTGCGGACATGAGGGATACCGTGACCACTAAAAAGATACGGATCCATTTGTCACCGCCGGATACCGTGAATATACCACCCAGATAAGCGCCCAGGGCGTTCCCGGCAGCCAATGCAAGGCCCAGTACCCAATCGACCTTACCGCTAAAAATGAATACCAGCATTGAAGCAGACATGTAAATCAGCGTTACCGCTACCTTTAAACTATTGATCTTTACCAGAGACATGCCGGTGATTAACGCCAGCGCTGAGATTATGATAAATCCAATCCCGGCTTGAATAAACCCACCATAAAACCCGACTGCGAAAAATACCGCTGAGGCGGCAATTAAACGTATTTTACTTAAATCCTCACCTTTTTCTTCGGATAAAAACCATTTCTCGGGTCGTAGGATTATTAATACCAGCACCACCAGCATTACAATGGCTAATACACGGTTAAATAGTGCATCTGACATGGAGATGGCAAACTTGGCTCCCAAAATGGAACCAACTAGCGCTGGAATACCCAGTATTACACTTAGTTTTGGGTAGAAGTACCCTTTATTTTTAAAGTAACCAATGGCCACTATACTTTGTACCATCAGCGCAATCCGGTTGGTGCCATTGGCCACCGCCGACGGCAGACCCAAAAGTATCAACACTGGCAGAGTAATTAGCGATCCGCCGCCGCCCACCACGTTAACAAACCCTGCAATGATACCTACTATAAGAACAATGGCAATCTCCATGATCATTCCCCTTTTATTTTTTTCTCCCGTTTAATCGACCTTTGGGGTCTGGTGGCTTTTAATCGGTCGGTTGGCGAGCGTTTGAAAATATGCCTTTCTAGAATTGTCAATGTGTTCTCGGGCAACCTGCTCAGCTAATGCGCCATTTTGAGCTTTAATGGCTTCCGCTAGCCGACGGTGTTCCCGGGTAGCCTCTTCAATACGTTGGGGTTGACTATAACCCACCCGGGCATAGCGCTGGATGTGATCCACCAGCGTGGTGATCATGCCGTATAATCGGGGACTGCCGGCGGCTTGATAAATGATATCGTTAAATTGACGGTGTTCTTGCTCTAACCCGGTTAAATCCCTTTGTTCGGCGGCTCTTTCAAGCTCCCCCAACGTTTTCATCAGTTCGTTTGTAGCAGCGGGGGTAATGTTTTCCGCAGCCATGCGGGCTGCCAGGCCCTCCAGCACTGACCGGATACGATAAATTTCCAGTACTTCTTCATTGCTTACCTGGGTCACCACCGCGCCCAATTTCGGCAGATAGGATATCAGCCCTTCCAGTTCCAGCATGCGAATGGCTTCCCGGATTGGTGTGCGGCTGACACCTAGTTGTTCAGCCAGTGTGCGTTCAACTAACCGTTCATTTGGTTTTAACTCCCCGGTGATGATAGCTCGCCGTAATTTTTGGAAAACCTGATCCCTTATTTGTGGATGGGGCATCAGCTTGACCGGGGTTAAGCTGCTGTCTTTCAAACTACATCCCGCCCTCCTTGGTATACTGGTATACCATCTTTATTCTATATTAGAAAATAAAGAAGGATAATGCAAAGGCCATTTTACTGAAATAAACTAAATTATTGTGGGATAACTTCCTATTGCGATCATTTTCTAATGTTGTCGGTTATTCTGCGAGCGACGGTGATCCGTTTTACCGCACCAAGGGAAGCAAGGGGACTGTTCTCCTGCTTCCTTCTAATTAAGCAGAAGAACAGTCCCCTTGCTTCCATGATAGGTCAGTGTCGTAGGCGGTGCAATTGATCAAGGTAAACTGTTTGGTAGTTTTCGGGTCTGACTTGGGCTATCCAGCGGGAAGTGCTCGGGAGGTTTTGGGCCTAGCTTGGTATTAGCTCTGCGAAGCCAGAGTATCATAGCCGCTTGGGCTTTAGATTATTGGCCGCGCACCATTCTTTGGCACTTTGTCCGATGGCCCGATATTCGGCTATAAGATTCTCCCATTTATTTTGCCGTTCAGCTCACGTCAAAATAAAATCTTCCTCCAATTTGTATTCTGAGGAAGATTTTCCTATAAATTAAGCTTAAATTTATGTGGGTACGTTTTGACGCTTACATTGTAGACTAAAAACTTCTAAAATCACATAGCGTCTTTATTTTTCTGCAGCCTTTTAAGATTTGTAATATTAATTACTAAATTAGCCAATTACTTTCCAAATGCTTGTATATAAAGTTGTTTCATGTCTGCAACATTTGGCACCCTTGGGTTACAGTATGTGCAAATATCATTTAAAGCATTTTGGGCTGTTGCATCTAATCTTTCAAAGAATGTATTCTCATCAACGCCTGCATCTTTTATAACTTGAGGTAATCCTACATCTTTCTGTAATTGGAAAATTGCTTCCACTAATTTTTCAACTGCATCTCTATTATCCTCGTATTTAATATTTAGCGCATCAGCAATTTCCACATATGATTCGGCCACTGCAATGGCGTTAAACTTAATTACGTATGGTAGCATAAGAGAATTTGCTGCTCCATGCGGAATACCATATTGAGAACCTAATTGGTGCGCTAAACTATGAACTATTCCTAAGAAAGAGTTAGTAAATGCCATACCTGCCATTAAAGAGGCGGTATGCATATCCTCACGGGCTTGTTGGTTCCTACCATCAGCATAGGCTTTGGGCAGGCTACGGAATACCATTTGAATAGCTCTTAAAGCAATGGCCTTATCAATTTCAGTAGCAGCAATTGATGTATAAGATTCAATGGCATGGGTCAAGACATCCATGCCAGTACCTGCAGTTACTTTAGGAGGCATTTGAGATGCTAACTCTGGATCTGTAATAGCAATATCTGCACTAATTTCTGTACTTGCAATTACATTTTTTACATGTGGTTCTACGTTACGGTTAGTAATAACGGAAGCACAAGTAACTTCTGAACCAGTACCACTAGTAGTTGCAATGGCTATAAAACGAGCTTTATTACGCAATGGCGGCACAATACCAAATACCTCATCCCATGTAAGATCTGGATATTCATATAGCACCCACATTCCCTTAGCAGCATCTATGGACGATCCGCCACCTAACCCAACAATCCAATCTGGTTTAAATTCTCTCATTAAAACGGTACCCTTTTCTACTGTATCACGGGAAGGGTCCGGTTCGGTTTCGCTAAATACCATCGTTTGTAATCCTGCTTCTTCAAGATAGCCTTTAACTTTATCAACAAAACCTAAACTTTCAATAACCTTGTCAGTAACAATAAACGCCTTTTCACCTTTAACTTGTTTTAAATATTCCAATGCACCCCAGCCAAATACAATATCCTTCGGCACTCTAAATGCTTTCATTTTGTACCTCCCTAAAATCATTTATTTGGGTTTATACTGCCCACACCATAATTACATAGCAATTTTCGTGCCAAACACACTTTTGTAATAGCGGTAATTTTCAGTTAAAATATATCTTTATAAAAGATGCACTGTTAAATTTTATAGCGCTATAACGTTCTATATTGCAGCAACTGTGCAAATATGGAACTAATAATAAAAGTCATGCGGCTACCTGATCCCTTATTTGTGGATGGGGCATCAGCTTGACCGGGGTTAAGCTGCTGTCTTTCAAACTACATCTCGCCCTCCTTGGTATACTGGTATACCATCTTTGTTCTATATTGGAAAATAAAGAAGGATAATGCAAAGGCCATTTTGCTGAAATAAACTAAATTATTGCGGAATAACTTCCTATTACGATTATTTTCGAATGTTGTCGGTTATTTTGCGGGCGACGGTGATCCGATTTACTGCACCAAGGGAAGAACCGTCCCCGTGCTTCCTAGCCCTTCAGCTTATCACTCATTTTTCCACCGCGTTTTGTTAATAATGTAAAATGACGCAGTGATGGATTGGCGTATCAACCAAATGGTGTTCTTGTTTAAGCGGATTATTTACTAATCTTTAATATATCAACAATAAGTGCAATGATAACTAATACAAAAAATACAATAGTTGCAGTAAAAATATGATTAGTAATCCTTATAAATGAGTTCATCATAACCCTCCGTTTTATATATATACCCGTCCCTAAGGGTTAGAATGTATACTTTTCTTTTTATAAGGATTTGCTTTTAATGTTTGTTTAGTAAAAGGAAGTGAAAAATGACTAATAATTTAGCACAGGATGAAAGTACCATTCAAATTATTAAGCTCATAAAGGAAGCAAATAAGGTTGAAGTTCATTCCATATTGAATGAACTTCAACCTTATGATATCGCGGAATTATATAACAATCTGCCTCAAAAACATCGTCCCCGTTTCTTGATCTTTCTTGAAACGGAACAATTGGCTGATTTGCTGCAGGAGCTTGAAAGAGGAAAACAACTAGACGTTTTAAATAAATTAGGCCTTGAAAAATCCGTCAAAGTCATGGATTTAATGGATAATGATGATTTGGCTAATCTGCTTGAAGATTTAGCTCCTGACAAAAAAGAAGCATTTCTTTCCGGTATGAAACAAGAAGAATCCAAGGCTGTACAAGATTTAATGAAGTACCCGCCCGAAACCGCCGGAAGAATAATGACCAATCGTTATGTTTGGATACGTCATTACTATACAGTCCGGGATGCTGTTGACAAACTAAAAGTATTTGCCGAAATAGCTGAAAGCATAAATTACTTATATGTTATTGATGATAATAAGAAATTAATAGGAGTGGTTTCGTATCGAGATTTAATTCTCGCCGATGCAAATGAGAAAATAGCGACCATTATGTTTGAGCGTGTGATTTCTGTTACAGTGGATACTGATCAGGAACAAGTTGCCAGTATTATTGAAAAATACGATTTTTTAGCGGTTCCAGTGGTTGAAAAGGACAATGTTCTGGTGGGGATTGTAACAATTGATGATGTCATTGATATTGTCATTCGTGAAGCTACGGAAGACATTGAAAAACTTTCTGCATCAGGTAAAGCCATTGATTTTGATACTAAATCCTTTGTTGCTGCCTACCGGCGTTTGCCCTGGCTCATTTTGCTCCTGCTTATTGGACTGATTTCCGGCACTATTATAAGCCGCTTTGAGGAAACTTTGCAAAAAGTTGTAGCCTTAGCGTTTTTTATGCCGATGATTGCTGGAATGACAGGTAATACGGGAACACAGTCTCTTGCTGTTGTGGTAAGAGGTCTTATCGTGCGGGATATTGATAAAAAATTAATTTTTCATTTAATCCTGAGAGAGTTAAAGGTAGGTATTATCATAGGTATTATTTGTGGTTTTCTTATTGCGATTATTGCCTTCATCTGGCAGGGAAACCCCTTTCTGGGTCTGGTTGTGGGCAGTTCACTGGTAATGACTTTAATCATTGGAACATTGGCTGGGACGGTTATTCCACTTATTTTGTATAAATTTAATATTGATCCCGCGATTGCTTCCGGTCCCTTAATAACAACGTTGAATGACATTTTATCGCTTACCATTTATTTTGGAATTGCCAGCCTATTTATTGCTTACTTAATGTGAAGGTAGTTGTTGGGCCTGGCTTGCGCCATCTCCAACAACTACCAACAGGGGGCTGGCTCTCACTTTTTAACTTGCTCATTGAGTCTTCAGGCAAGCTCAATTTTTTCAGTTGGCGATAAACTTTTAATTAATCAGTAATTCTTTAAAAAATTAGCCCTGGCGTTTAAGGGAGGATCTATTACTTGATAACCCTTTCTCTTTAAGATGCGAAACTTGAAATCAAGTAGCTCCGCCGGGACGCACAGCGTATTGGCGGCAGCAAAAAATGAAATATCATCATTTAACATTCTTAATACTTCTTGATCATCTAATATGAAATCAGCAGCAAAGATATTGGCTTCATACTCATAAAGAGATGTTTGGTCAAATAACGTAAAATCATGAAAACTTTTCACGCCGGGTAATTTTCTATGTAAAACTGCATGTCCTAGCTCGTGCATTAAAATTATTCTTTGGAATTGTTCATCTAGGTCACTGTTAATGACGATGGCCTGTTTGCGTGATTGCTGTAAATAAAATCCTTTACAGGCTCCTTCAAATAAACCCATAGGCTGGTGCAGCAAAGAGATTTTCATATTTTGGCACAGTTTAACGGGATTCGTTTCAGAGTATTTCCTTTTTATTTTCCTGACTTCGTTACTTATAACATCAATTCCCATCATGGTAACCTCAAATCCTTCCGAAGATAAACGATTATCCAATCTCACACGCTAGTCTGCTTTTTTTTCCGGCCATAGGTCTTCTTTGCTTCTTCCTTACAAGTGACATAAGCTACCATAAGTGCTTCAAAAAATGCATCCTTCGCTTCCTGACTCAAATCGCCGCCTGCAAACAAAGCCTTGTTCTGTTCAAGCAAAATTTCAGCCTCTTTAGCTCCCTTGCTGCCATAATTCTCACGCACGATGTCCATAAAGGCATCTTTATCTTTATTTGCTTGTGGATCGGTTTCCTCGTCATTCATTAAATATTCAATAGAAACATTAAGCACACGGGCCAGCTTTCTTATTGTGTTTCCTCTGGGGATTGTATTTTCATTTTCATACGCAGTGATGGAACGTTGAGAAAGACCTACTTTCCGGGCAAGTTCTGCCTGGCTCATATCCAAACTTTCACGAGCATCTTTTAATTTTTCTGAGAAACTTTTCATATAAAGCTTCCTTTCTGCTGAAAATTATTTAAGTTAATAAAACTTCTTGACTAAACTTCCTAAAACTGCTACAATTAACCTGTGTTTGTGAAGATAAATTCATTATAGTTCTATAAACTTCGCATGTCAAGGGTATTTATTGAAAAACATAAAAGGTGGGAGAAGGGGGGTATTTAAAATGCAGCCTTTATATAACCTGATTAAAAAAGAAAAAGATGATTACAAGTTTCACCAGACAAAGCTGCTTCTGATGATCTATCGAAAGGTAGTATGGCGGGTGG
>JGI2924J29684_1076857_pt1 | contig 11812 bp, 8 predicted proteins | sample BenlonsequencITS_FD_29684 | JGI IMG/M metagenome (IMG submission 29684)
TGAGCATGTTAAATTCGGACGAGGAATAATAGTCTCAATTAAGGGTGAAGGAAATCAGGCAGAATTGACAATTGTATTTGATGGTGGAATTGGAATTAAAAAACTCTTGGCAGAGTACGCCAAACTTACCAAACTCTAAATTCAAATGAGAAATTATGAAGAGAAAGGTTTAGGTGTTATAATGGATAAGATTTATATTGTTGGTCACAAGAACCCAGATACAGACTCAGTTTGCTCCGCTATCGCTTTAGCTCGTTTTAAAGAACTTACAGGTGCTGAAAATTGTGTTGCCGTAACAGCCGGCAAAATCAATAAAGAGACCGAGTTTGTTCTCAACTATTATGGAGTTCAAGTACCTGAAGTATTAGAATCCGTTGAGGCTAAACAAAAACTTATCCTCGTTGACCACAACGAATATGGTCAAGCTGTAGGCGGTGCTGATCAAGCTCAGCTCGTACAAGTTGTTGACCACCACAAAGTTGGCGGATTCCAAACTGCCGAACCTCTTTATGTACGTATCGAGCCTGTCGGTTCAACCTGTTCGATTGTTGCTCAATATTACAAAGAAAAAGGCTTAGTTCCTGAGAAAGCGATTGCAGGTATTTTATTAGCTGCTATTCTTTCTGACACAGTAATCTTCAAATCCCCAACTTGCACTGAGCTGGATAAAGTTATTGCTGCTGAACTCGCAGCCATTGCTGGAGTTGACCCCAAAACCTTCGGTATTGATATGTTCAAAGCGGGTTCCAACATCGCTGAGCGCACTCCGCAAAGCATGATTGAAGAAGATTTCAAAGCTTTCACCATGGGATCCCACAAAGTTGGCGTTGGCCAAGTCAGTCTGATGGGCATGGATGGATTTGAAGATGTTCGGGCAAACTTAAACAAAGAGCTGGAAAACTATCGCAATTCTCAAGGCCTGCGTTATATCTGCTTAATGGTTACTGACATTTTAAGTGATTACACTGAACTGATTGTTAAAGGAGATAATCCGGAAGAAGTTGCTAAAGCCTTCGGCAAAGAACTTGTCAATGGCAGTGTTGAGCTTCCTGGCGTTCTCTCCCGTAAAAAACAAGTTGTTCCACCAATGACAACTTATTTTTCAGCTTAATTAAAATACAAACATATTAGGAGAACAGGGAGGAAATTTCGGTGCGGGATGAATTCGAGCGTGTGAGATGGTTGCGGGGGGAGATAGAGACTGCCAATAAGCAGTACTATGTACTTGATCAACCCACCATGACTGATGCGGATTACGATGCTCTCATGCGGGAATTGATCGATTTGGAAGCGAAGCATCCGGACTGGGTTACTCCCGATTCTCCGACAGTACGAGTCGGGGGAGAGGTAGCCAAAGAGTACACTAAAGTACGTCATTTGGAACCTCTCCTGAGTTTAGATAACGCTTTTTCGGCGGAGGACCTCAGGGAATTTGACCGACGGGTCCGTCAAGTGACTTCAACTGTGGAGTATGTTGTAGAACTTAAGATTGATGGACTGACTGTCGCTTTAACCTACGAAAACAGCCTGATGGTGCGGGGAGCAACCCGTGGTGATGGCGAAGTGGGTGAAGATATCACCCCTAACGTTAAGACTGTAAAATCAATACCTTTACGCCTTAAAGATGATGTTCCAAGACTAAGCGTCCGGGGAGAAGGGTATATGCCCAAAGCTTCCTTTGCCCGCTTGAATCAAGAACGGGAAGAAGAGGGACAAGCAACCTTTGCCAATCCCCGTAATGCGGCGGCAGGTTCCTTGCGCCAATTGAATTCCAAGATTACGGCCCAGCGGAAGCTGGATTATTTTGCTTATCAGGTGTTGGGTGCCAACGAGTTAGGTTTACATAATCAAACGGAAGTCCTTACCTATTTAAAGGAACAAGGATTTATTGTCAATCCGGAGTATAAGGTTTTTGGAACCATTGACGAAGTTATTGGGTTTTGTGAAAGAATGTCTTCGGAACGTCATGGTTTCTCCTATGATATTGACGGATTGGTTATTAAAGTGAATGATTTTGCCGTTCAACAGGAATTGGGCTTTACAGCTAAAAGTCCTCGTTGGGCAATTGCTTATAAATTTCCAGCAGAACAAGTGGAAACCGTTGTTGAAGATATACTGATTCGGGTAGGCCGAACGGGGGTGTTAACCCCTACGGCAGTGCTCACGCCTGTTCTGGTTGCAGGGTCCACGGTGAGCCGGGCGACTCTGCATAATCTTGATAACATACGCCAGAAGGATATCCGCATCGGCGACCATGTTTTGCTTCATAAGGCCGGGGATGTTATTCCTGAAGTTGTTAAGATGCTGCCTGAGAAACGAACCGGGGAGGAAAGAATCTTTGAAATGCCGGAATTCTGTCCGGAATGTCAAAGCCCTGTCCGCCAAGATGAAGGTGAAGTGGCCTACCGCTGTCAGAGTATCACCTGTCCCGCCAGGCAACGGGAAGGGATCATCCATTTCGTTTCCCGCGATGCCATGGCTATAGACGGTCTGGGGCCGGCGGTGATTCAGCAGCTTCTCGATGCTCGTTTGATCTCGGACGCTGCGGATCTTTATTCCTTAACCTTTGAGGATTTAATCCCCTTAGAACGGATGGGTAAGAAATCCGCCGAAAATCTTTTAAAAGCCATTCAGGATAGCAAAACCCGCGGCTTGGGGCCTTTGATTTTTGCCCTGGGGATTCGCCATACCGGAGAAAAGGCCGGCAAAGTCTTGGCTCAGAGGTTTGGTTCCATGGACCAACTCATGAAAGCGTCTCTGGAAGAGCTGCAGGGAATTCCCGATATAGGGCCCACCATGGCGGAAAATCTCGTCTATTTTTTCAGCCTGGAGAGCACTCAAGGTTTTATTGAAAAACTGCGTCAGGCAGGAGTCGATATGACGGCTGAAGAATCTTCAAAACCCCAGATATTTGCCGGTAAAAGTATTGTTGTCACAGGTTCCTTAGAACGTTGGGACCGACGAGAGATCGAAAAAGTCATTGAAGACCACGGCGGCAAAGCCGCAAGCTCCGTCAGCAAAAAGACAGCTTTCGTCGTTGCCGGCGAAAAAGCAGGTTCTAAGCTTACGAAAGCCCAAGAACTAGGGGTCCAGATCCTAACGGAAGACGAATTTGACACACTGCTGAAACAGTAGCAATTGGGGAGGGGCCTAGCAAGTGTGTATTGGGGACGGTCCTTATTGCACATTTTGCATGATTTCATCAGGGTGTAAAGCAGGGATAGTCTTCTGTTACTTCCTCTGTAGCATAAGGTTAACTCAGGGACGGCTTTTTGTTGTATGCGGTCAGGCGTATACCAAAGAACCGTCCTTATTTGCACTTTTCAATAACTGTCCCCCTGACACATTTGTTGCCCGATTCTTCCAGATTTGCTATTATAGAAGGATAGCAAAAAAGTAGTCAAAGGACGGTGAATTTAATGGCAATTTCACGTGAAGACGTTATATATGTCGCCGGATTGGCACGTTTAGAGTTAAACGAACAAGAAATTCAAGAATATACTGTGCAGCTGAACTCGATTCTTGATTACGCCGCAATGTTGGAACGTTTGGATACTGAAGATGTTGTGCCTACGGCTCATGCTGTTCCCTTGCATAATGTGCTGCGGGAGGATGAGGTAAAAGGTTCCATTAAGCACGAAAAGGCCTTAAGAAATGCCCCGGATGCGGAAGAAGGATTTTTCAGGGTTCCGAGAATTAGTCTCACATAGAAAGGAGGGGCTGCGCCCATGATATTTGAGAAATCCGTGAGTGAGCTTCATGAACTCCTTGTGCATAAAGAAGTTAGTGCCACGGAATTAACCAACGCTTACATAGAGCGAATTCATAATTTAGATAAAGATCTGCAAGCTTATTTAACAGTCTTAGAAAAAGAAGCTCAAGCCCAAGCCTCGGAAATCGATCGGAAGATCGCTCAAGGGGGAGAACTAGGGGCTTTAGAAGGCATTCCTATGGCTATGAAAGACAACATGTGTACCGAAGGAATACGTACAAGTTGTGCTTCCAAAATTCTTAAGGAGTTTTATCCTCCCTATGATGCAACAGTAACAACACGATTAAAGGATGCAGGAAGTATTCTTTTAGGTAAATTAAATATGGATGAGTTTGCTATGGGCTCTTCCACAGAGAATTCAGCCTATCTGAAAACACGAAATCCCTGGAAATTAGAATGTGTTCCAGGAGGTTCTTCCGGCGGTTCGGCGGTTTCCGTAGCGGCTGATTTGGCGGCCTTCTCCCTGGGATCTGATACCGGGGGATCGATTCGGCAGCCGGCTGCCTTTTGCGGGGTTGTTGGCCTTAAACCAACCTATGGAGCCGTATCCCGCTTTGGCCTCATAGCCTATGCCTCATCCCTCGATCAAATAGGCCCTCTAACAAAAACAGTAAGGGACAATGCCCTAGTGATGAATGCTATTGCCGGGTACGATTCTCAGGATTCCACCTCTGTTCGCTACGATAAACCTGATTATACAAAATTTCTGCTCAATGACATTAAAGGTTTAAAAATTGGCATACCCCGTGAATATTTCGGGGAAGGGATTGAGCCCGAGGTAGCTAAAGGGATTCAGGAAAGCATTGAAACGCTGCGTAATCTGGGAGCTGAAGTGAGCGAATGTTCTCTCCCCCACACGGAATACGCCATCCCGGCCTACTATTTGATTGCCACTGCCGAAGCCAGTTCCAACCTTGCCCGTTATGATGGTGTCCGCTACGGTTACCGGGCCCAAGCTGAAGATGTTTTGGGGATGTTTAGAAAAACCAGAGCAGAGGGATTCGGACAAGAGGTTAAGCGCAGAATCATGTTGGGAACCTATGCCTTAAGTTCCGGTTATTACGATGCTTATTATCTTAAAGCCCAAAAAGTTCGGACGTTGATCAAGCAAGATTTTGATCAGGCCTTTGAGAAATTTGATGTTCTGCTCTCTCCCGCTGCGCCCACGCCGGCTTTTAAATTCGGTGAGAAATCCAATCCACTGGCTATGTATTTATCAGATATCACAACAGTTCCCATTAATCTGGCAGGTATTCCGGCCATATCCGTACCTGCAGGTTTTGTGAATGGTCTGCCCATCGGCATGCAATTAATGGGCAAGCATTTCAATGAAGGGACGCTCTATCGAGTTGCCTATACCTTTGAGCAAAATACAACGTATCACACGTTAAAACCGGATCTTTCAGAGGAGGTGCTTACCCGTGGCAGTCGCTGATCGTTATGAAATGGTTTGTGGCTTAGAAGTTCATGTGGAGCTTCAAACCAAGACGAAGATATTCTGTGGCTGTACTACCGAGTTTGGGGGGGAACAAAATACCCATGTCTGCCCTGTGTGCTTAGGTATGCCCGGAACCCTTCCGGTTTTAAACCGTGAAGTAGTCAATTATGCCATTCGTGCGGGATTGGCATTAAACTGTGAGATCGCTGATTTTTCTAAATTTGACCGCAAGAACTACTATTATCCCGATTTAACGAAAAACTATCAGACGTCTCAATATGACCTGCCAATTTGCAAAAATGGCGGCTTGGAAATTGAAGTTGACGGAGTTAAAAAGTGGATTGGGATTACCCGGGCACATATGGAAGAAGATGCTGGGAAACTTGTTCACAGCGGGGAAACTATTACGACTTCGGACGCCTCTTCCGTTGATTATAACCGGGCAGGAGTACCGCTTTTGGAGATTGTTTCCGAGCCTGACTTGCGTTCGATTCCGGAAGTTTTAGCCTATCTGGAACAGTTGGTCCAAATTCTGGAATACACTGGGGTTTCCGACTGCCGCATGGAACAAGGTTCGGTTCGCTTTGATGTCAATGTCTCCTTGAGGCCCGCAGGGTCAACAACCTTTGGAACCCGAACTGAGACAAAAAACCTTAATTCTTTCAGTTCAGTCCGACGCTGCATGGAATATGAAGTTGCCCGCCAGGCCCGTGTTCTTGATGAAGGGGAGGAAGTGGTTCAGGAAACCCGGACTTGGGATGAAGGCCGGGGAATTACCCTAGCATTGCGTTCCAAAGAAGAAGCTCATGATTACCGCTATTTCCCTGAGCCGGATCTCGTTCCCCTCGTAATAGACAGGGAGTGGGTAGAAGAAATTCGCAAAACATTGCCCGAACTTCCCAGAGAACGCCGGAACCGTTTACAGAGTTTAGGACTATCTGCTTACGATGCAGCAGTGCTTACGCAAACTAAAGCCATGGCCGACTATTTTGACCAGGGTTTAGCTCATGGTGCCGAGGCAAAGAGTTTAGCCAATTGGGTTATGGGGGATCTAACCAGGCTGCTGAACAGCAATCAGTGTCAAATAGCGGATTCGCCTGTTTCCGCCCAAAAGTTGGTGGAACTTGTAAAACTCATTGACAAAGGCACTTTGAGCGGCAAAATCGCCAAATCTGTTCTGGAAGAAATGTATTCTTCGGGCAAAGATGCTGACCAGATTGTCAAAGAGAAAGGGCTTGCTCAAATCAGTGATGAAGGAGCATTGCTCGGAATCATCGACCAGGTAATTGTCGCTAATCCCCAATCCGTAGAAGATTTTCACGCGGGTAAAGAGCGGGCTATTGGGTTCTTAGTGGGACAGATTATGAAAGCGACAAAAGGACAAGCTAATCCTGGTCTTGTTAATCAGCTGCTTAAGGAAAGATTAGCAAAGTAACAGGATCTGTTAATAAAATTGGAATACCTCCTTGAGGTACTTCTATGACTTAAAACGATTTACTGCGTTTAAAGTGGGGTGGCCTAACTATTCATGTAATAGGCCATCCCACTTTAATATTAAATAAAGTATTAACTTTAAGAATTGTGTCAAATTTCATAAAATTATTAAGGGATATAAATCAAGAATTAATGATTTTAAATTATAACTAATTATAATTAGGCTTTATTCTCTTAAAGATAAAACCTTATGCTTTAATATTACTTAAATGTATTAAGTGAAGGCTGATGTATACAGTATAAGCATTTTGATCTCCTTCAAACTTAACATTTATTATGCTAGTATAGAGAATAAATATTCGCGACATAGTATATAATATATTTCCCATTTGAAGAAGAGGGGTGTTTCCATTGAGACATTTAACGATTGTAGATACAACATTACGGGATGGAGAGCAAACGGCAGGAGTCGTATTTTCCAATCAAGAAAAATTGCGCATTGCTCGCTTACTCGATGAGGTAGGTGTTCATCAAATCGAAGCAGGGGTTGCCGTCATGGGCGGAGACGAAAAAAAAGCCATCAGCGAGATAGCAAAACTCGGTTTAAAAGCCAGTATTATGGGCTGGAATCGTGCGGTCATCTCGGATATTGAAGCATCTCTTGCTTGTGGAGTGGATGCGGTAGCCATTTCAATTTCCACGTCCGATATTCATATAGAACATAAACTTATGACCACCCGCGACGATGTACTGGAACGTATGGTTAAAGCGACAGAGTTTGCCAAAAGGGAAGGTATGTATATATCCGTCAATGCCGAAGATGCTTCCCGTTCCGATATGGATTTTCTGATCCGGTTTGCTCAGGAAGCTAAAAAAGCGGGTGCAGATCGTCTGCGTTATTGCGATACTGTTGGGATACTTGATCCCTTCACTACTTACGATAATATTAAAACGTTAATCGAGAAAACGGGGCTCGATGTTGAGATGCATACCCACGATGATTTTGGGATGGCCACGGCAAATGCTTTGGCTGGAGCTAAAGCAGGGGCTTCCCATGTTGGGGTCACTGTCAATGGATTAGGAGAACGCGCCGGTAATGCCGCTTTAGAAGAAGTGGTTATGGCTCTTAAGTTTTTACTCAACACTGATATGAGCTTTGCCACCGAACGATTTGTTGAACTTTCTGAGTATGTTGCTCGGGCTTCAGGCCGTATGCTTCCTCCTTGGAAGTCTATTGTAGGAAGCAACATGTTTGCCCATGAATCAGGAATTCACGCTGATGGGGCTTTAAAGAATCCCCGGACCTACGAAGCCTTCAGCCCGGAAGATGTCGGGCTAGAACGTCAGATTGTTATTGGCAAACACTCCGGAACTGCCTCGATTAAGGCAAAGTTTAAAGAATATGGCAAAGAAATTTCTGAGGAACAAGCAGTTGAAATGTTAGCTAAAGTACGTGCTTTGGCAGTGGATATGAAACGATCCTTATTTGATAAGGAACTTGTTTATATTTATGGGGATATGTTGAAACAAAAGAATCAATAATACCACAATCAATCAATAAGGCGATAGTCAAAGGTGTTTAAGTCGCAGCGTTGACGGTTAGTTTTTCTTTAAGGAAAGGGAGTATCACTTAATGACAGTTAAGGTTACATTGATTCCCGGCGATGGGATAGGGCCTGAGGTAAGCGCCGCTACTCAAAAGGTAATAACCGCCAGTCAGGCACCTCTGGACTGGGAGGTTGTGGAAGCAGGAGAAGCTTGCATTGAAAAATATGGAACTCCTTTACCGGAGCATGTATTAGAAACAATTCGCCGCAATAAGGTTGCAATCAAAGGACCGATTACGACTCCCGTCGGTAAGGGTTTTCGCAGCGTAAATGTAGCCCTGAGGCAGCAACTGCAGCTTTATGCCAATGTAAGACATTTGCGAAATCTGCCTAATGTCCCGTCTAAGTATCAAGACGTCGATATAGTAGTTGTCAGGGAAAATACAGAAGACCTATATGCAGGCATTGAACACAAGGTTGGAAATTATGCCGCAGAATCCATTAAAGTGATAACACGTGATGCGTCAGAGCGCATAGGAAGGTACGCCTTTGAGCTTGCTCGGCGGGAAGGGCGTAAACGTGTGACGATTGTTCATAAAGCGAATATCATGAAGCTGAGTGATGGACTCTTTCTGGAAAGTATCCGCCATGTAGCCCGAGATTTTCCTGAGATTGAATGTGAGGATCGGATTATTGATGCTTTGTGCATGAACCTGGTGCAAGTTCCCGAACAGTTTGATGTATTAGTGCTGCCCAACTTATACGGAGATATTGTATCCGACCTTGTTGCGGGTTTAGTCGGAGGATTAGGAGTTGCTCCGGGGGCAAACATTGGTGAGATGGGGGCGGTTTTTGAGGCCGTTCATGGCAGCGCTCCACAGATTGCCGGCAAAAATATAGCCAACCCTTTAGCGATGATTCTTTCCGGAATTGAAATGCTGAAGTACTTGGGATTTATAAAAGAGGCTCAGCGAGTGGAAAAGGGTATTAATGATGTTTTAAGTCATCGAGAGTATGTCACTCCCGATTTGGGTGGAACCTCCGGCACTCAGGAAATGGCAATGGCTATTGTTGAAAGTATGAAATAAATGAAGATTATAACTTAAGAACCCAGATTATGAGACGCGTTCAAACTCTTAAATCCATTACAGGAAGTAGCTTGAATTCGGTAAAAGGCAGGTGAGGGATTGAGTTCCAAGCCTGTCTTTTCACAAGGTGTAAACAATTAAATACATGTATCTATATGTAGACATAACCGCGAGCTAAAGATTAGTCCATTTTGATTGAATTTTGTACAATTTATGTCAACAATAGTGGACAATAGTGTTCGAGAAATCCAAAAGTTTTAACTTCCAATTTCTACACAAAACCTAGATGCAGCACTAAATCAAAAATTCCGAATCTATTGAATAATATTGGCACAATAATTGCAAAGAAAATTCAATACTCTCCAAATTGACTAAATCTCAGGCGGAGTTAAGGCGGTACTTGTGTTTTTTGCTCAAGGCACTAGAGATTCATGGAATTAAGTAAGGAGGATGCAGCATTGATTAGGGAAGAGTATCAAAAGAAATGTGTTACGGCAGATGAAGCTGTAAAAGTGATTCGCAGCGGGGATTGGGTAGAGTTTGCTTGGGCCGCGAGCGTGGCCGGTCTGTTAGACGAAGCATTGGCCCGTCGTAAAGATGAGCTTTATGACGTGAATCTGCGCGGAGGCGTACTATTGACTCCCTTGGCCTGTATTGAGAGTGATCCAACGGGAGAACATTTTACCTGGAACAGCTGGCATCTTGGTGGACGGGAACGCAAATGGGCTCAAAAAGGTTTGGCCTATTATATCCCGCTAAAATATTCGGAATTGCCACGCTACATACGTGAAAATTTACAAACGGATGTAGTAGCTATTCAGGTCGCCCCCATGGATGAGCATGGCTATTTTAGTTTTGGCGTAACAGTCTCCCACTATGCTGCGGCGATTGAAAAGGCCCGCAATGTTATCGTTGAGGTTAACGAAGATATGCCTAGAGTCCATGGTGGATATGACCATATGGTGCATATTTCCAAAGTTGATTATATTGTTGAAGGCGGTCATCGTGGTCTGCCAGTCCTTCCATCGGCTCCTGCATCAGAGATTGACCGGCAAATTGCCGCCTATGTCCTGCCGGAGATTAAAGACGGAGCTTGTATCCAACTTGGTATTGGCGGGATGCCTAACGCCTTAGGACAGATGATAGCCGAATCGGATCTTAAGGACCTCGGAATTCACACAGAAATGTTGGTTGATGGGTTTGTCGATATGGTGGAAGCAGGGAAGGTCACCGGGAGATGTAAAAATTTAGACCGCGGCAGAATGGTATATTCTTTTGCAGCGGGTACACAGAAACTTTATGATTTTATGCGTGACAATCCATCTTTGGCCGGTTATCCTGTGGACTATTCCAACTTGCCTTTCATAGCTTCCCAGATTGACCAGCTGATTTCAATTAACAGCGCTTTGGAAATCGATCTGACGGGACAAGTTTGCTCAGAATCGGCCGGACCAAATATCATTAGCGGTGCCGGCGGCCAGTTGGATTTTGTGGAAGCTGCCTATCACTCTAAGGGCGGAAAAAGCTTCATTTGTTTGCCTTCCACCTTTAAAGATAAACAAGGAACTGTACACTCCAGAATTAAAGGGCTTTTAACTCTTGGGGCAACAGTTACGGATACGAGGCCAACCGTCCAATTTGTTGTCACTGAGTATGGCAAGGTTAACTTAAAGGGACTCTCAACCTGGCAGAGAGCAGAGGCCTTGATTTCAATTGCTCATCCTGACTTTAGAGAGGGTCTTATTGAAGAAGCTAAGAAATTAGGTATTTGGCGGAAAAAGTCCAAATAGCAAATAAAAACACCATTACCAAATATAAGCCAATGCCAAATTAAAAAATATTAATTTGATTTCGAGATGTTTACGAAGAGCTTGAAGGAGTACCCCGTTTATGGAAATTATATTCTTAGGATGGGGATAAATTAAGAAACGAATTATGTCGCAAAATGTAAACCGTGAGAAGGGAGTCCCTTGGATAGGGCTCCTTCTTTTTCATCTCTGGACATTAGCCCGGGGAACCCTTAGAATTGGGAATAGAAGTGTTTCGATGATAGAGTCTCAAGCACTATGAGATAGAGGATGAATAGTATGGTTAAAAAGAAAGAGGTTCGAATTCCCCCACGACAACCTATCTGGAACATATGGCAAGGCCTGTTTTTAATAGCATTAGTTACACTTTTAGAATTTCCCCTTGGCTGGCTGGAAACTCCTAAAGATCTGGCTTCAGTAAACGGAGTTTTAAGATTTTTAGGGGTAGGATTTGGGGATGTATTTCTATACATTAGTGTTATTTGGATTTTTATGCGCCTCATTCGCCGTCCTTTTTCAGACTTGGGTTTTGTAAAGGCTGAAAAACGATTTATTTTGTTAGGACTTGCGGCTGGATTTTTTCTGTTTTTTAGTATTGGTCTCTTAGGGAACGAATTGACAAAAATCTTGGGTATACCAGCGCCGCAGAGTTTTGCCATTGCGGTTAAAGGGGCAAACTATTCTTGGGAATTCGCTCTTCTTACCTTATTGGGAGGAATCATAGC
>JGI2924J29684_1076856_pt1 | contig 11809 bp, 13 predicted proteins | sample BenlonsequencITS_FD_29684 | JGI IMG/M metagenome (IMG submission 29684)
CCTGGCTGGCGTTCGCGATCCTGCGTCCGGGCTCAGACGCCCGAAAAAGTCGCCGCCATATCCGCGCACTACGGCGGGATTTCGTCGATCAACTTAGCCGTCATCCTTCCCACAGCGAAAGCGAATTTGAATCTCTGACGTATCATCACGTCAGCCAACTCAGCAACAGCCAGGATACGCTGGCGCGCCGGTGGTTGTTACGTTGGGGAGTGGTACTACTGAACTGTTCTCATGTGGTGTGGCAGTTACGCGCCTGGGAGTCGCGTTCAGATCCGCTTTCACGCGTGCGGGATATTTGTCTAACTCTGTTGCGCGATGTGATGAGCGAGCGCGGCGTGCAACAACATTCTCTTGCCACCACGCTACAGGAACTACAGCGTATCTGCGACACGCTCGCACATCATCATCAACCCGCCGCACACGAGCTGGCGGCGATTATCTGGCGTTTACACTGCTCGCTGTCACAACTGGAACAGGCGCCGCCGCAGGGTACGCTGTCTCCGGGTTATTTAATAACGCCGCAGGCGTAACGCGTCCCGCCGCCGCCGAGCGGTTTCGGCTGATCGGACATGTTATCGCCGCCCACATGAATCATTAGCGCTTTATCCTTCACCTGATCAAGCGACTTCAGACGCGGCGCAGTAACCGGCTCGGTGGCGATGCCATCATTATTAACAACTAATACCGGGAGGTCGCCCAGATGCCCCAGGCCTTCCGGTCCTTCATGCTTACCGGTATTTTGTGGGTCCAGATGACCACCAGCGGCTTCTGCCGCAACCGCTTTGCCGTCTTTAATCGCGGGCTGGCAGCTACCTTTGGCATGAATGTGAAAACCATGCTCGCCCGGCGGTAACGCTTTAAGGTGTGGGGTAAATTTTAAGCCGTCTTCGGTTTCATCGATGACGACGGTGCCGATAGACTGTCCTACGCCTTGTGCCGTCACCAGATTCATCTCTACTTTCTCGCTGGCGGCCTGCGCACCCGCACAGGCCAACAGCGTCACCATCGCTAAACTTAATCGCTTCATAAAACCTCCGTTACATGTGGTCGCCTGTTAAGTGTAAACCACTGGCGAAAACATGAACGGAAAGTCAACGTGTTAGCGATTATGGTACATCATAACCCAATGCCGCCTTGCGGATTCGGAACCACTGTTGACGCGACAATGACAGCGTTTCCGCTTCTACCGCGGCGCGTACGCGTTCAATTTTACCCGAGCCAATAATCGGCAGCGGCTGCGACGGCAAACGTAAAATCCAGGCATAGACCACCTGTTCAATAGAACTGGCGTTGAGTTCTTGCGCGATAACGGAAAGTTCCTGGCGCAACGGCTGATAAGCCTCATCATTAAACAGCCGACCGCCGCCAAGACATGACCAGGCCATCGGACGAATACGCAGTTGCTGTAAGTGATCTAATGTGCCGTCCAGCAACAAAGGCTGATGAACCGGCGAGATCTCCACCTGGTTGGTCGCCAGGGTAAAAGGCAGGCGCGATTGCAGCAACGTAAATTGCGCTGGCGTAAAATTAGAGACGCCAAAATGGCGCACTTTGCCGCTTTGGTGCAGATGTTGAAACGCCTGGGTGACCTCATCCGCATCCATTAACGGATCGGGACGGTGAATTAACAACATATCCAGATGATCTGTCGCCAGATTTTTTAGTGACTGTTCGGCGCTAAGAATGATGTGGCGACAATCGGTAATATAATGACCGAGTTTATTTTCCGCTCTGGCGGTAGTCGCAATACCGCATTTGGTGACGATTTGCAGTTTTTCCCGCAAATGCGGCGCCAGCGTTAGCGCCTCGCCAAACGCTGCTTCGCACTGATAACTGCCATAAATATCCGCATGATCAACGGTAGTGACGCCCAAATCCAAGTGTTCTTCGATAAAACTCACCAACTGACGCGCAGATATATTCCAGTCCATCAAACGCCAGTAACCCATGACAAAACGGGAAAATTCGGGGCCTTGTGGAGCAATTGTGACACGCTGAACCATAACAGATTCCTCATAGAGAATAATGAGGTTGAGTATACGCACTTCCGCGTTTAAAAGAGTGAGGGTTGTTGAGGATCTTCCGGTGGGAGGGGCTTGTTTGTGCGTATTTTACGCAATAAGCGCTGGCGACAAAGCCTCAGTACATTTTGTTTCTCGGCATCGCTCATTTTTTGCCAGTTAAACCGTTCGTCGCGGCTGCGCATACATCCCCGGCAAAAGCCACGCTCATCAGACTGGCAGATACCGCGACATGGGCTTATTATAGGAAAAAACTCCAACTGCTCGGCCACATCTCCTCCTCAACGTTTGGCGCTTATGACTATTGAAGACGCTAACCGACATTATGGCAACTCCGCTTGCAGTAGACCGACTGGTCTACTATATTGTATGCCATGAATAAACAAACCGAACACGATACCCGCGAACATCTCCTGACCATCGGCGAGTTACTTTGCATGCAACGGGGTTTTACCGGAATGGGTCTTAGCGAGCTACTCAAAACCGCCCAGGTGCCCAAGGGGTCGTTTTACCACTACTTTCGCTCGAAAGAAGCCTTCGGCGTCGCCATGCTGGAGCGACACTATGCCTGTTATCATCAGCGTCTTACGGCGCACTTTACCTACGGACCCGGTGATCATCGTGATCGTATTCTCGCCTGGTATCAGGAAACGTTGAATAAGTTTTGCCAGCAAGGCGCCATCAGCGGTTGTCTGACCGTGAAACTGTCAGCAGAAGTCTGCGATCTGTCGGAGGATATGCGCTCCGCTATGGATAAAGGGGCGCGTGACATTACTACACTGCTTGCACGCGCGCTGGAAGACGGCCGCAATAGTGACTGTTTACATTTCACTGGTCAGCCATTGCAACAGGCGCAGGTGCTTTACGCCCTGTGGCTGGGCGCCAATTTACAGGCCAAAATATCCCGTAGCGCTGAACCGCTGGAAAATGCGTTGGCGCATGTTAAGACCATCCTTACAACGCCTGAGCAGTAACAGGCGTTTTTTATTTCCGTTATTACAAGACGACCGGTCTACTTATCCCAGGAGCCACTATGTCATCAGAAAAACTGTTTACCCCACTCAAAGTGGGCGCAATCACGGCGACAAACCGCATATTTATGGCACCTTTGACGCGTTTACGGAGTATTGAACCAGGCGATATCCCTACGCCGTTAATGGCGGAATATTATCGTCAACGCGCCAGCGCCGGATTGATCATCAGCGAAGCCACGCAAATCTCCGCCCAGGCGAAAGGCTATGCCGGCGCACCGGGATTACACAGCGATGAGCAGATTGCCGCCTGGAAAAAAATCACTCAGGGAGTCCATGCCCAGGGCGGCCATATGGCGGTGCAACTGTGGCATACGGGCCGTATTTCACACGCCAGCCTGCAACCAGGCGGACAAGCGCCCGTCGCGCCATCCGCTATCAATGCGGGAACCCGCACCTCTTTGCGTGACGAAAACGGTCAGGCCATCCGCGTAGAGACCTCCACGCCTCGCGCGCTGGATACCCATGAGATCCCAGGGATCGTAAACGACTTCCGCCAGGCTATCGCCAATGCCCGTGAAGCAGGTTTCGATCTGGTAGAGCTACACGCCGCGCACGGGTATCTGCTGCATCAGTTCCTTTCTCCGTCTTCCAACCATCGCACCAATCAATATGGCGGCAGCGTTGAAAACCGCGCCCGTCTGGTACTCGACGTGATTGACGCCGGCATCGAGGAATGGGGTGCGGATCGTATCGGCATCCGCCTTTCTCCCGTCGGCACTTTCCAGAATGTCGATAATGGCCCGAATGAAGAGGCTGACGCCCTCTATCTGATTGAAGCGTTAGGCAAACGCGGCATCGCTTATCTGCACATGTCTGAACCAGACTGGGCGGGCGGCATGCCTTATACCGAGGCATTCCGTAAAAAAGTCCGTGCGTGTTTCCACGGCCCCATCATCGGCGCTGGCGCCTATACGCCAGAAAAAGCGGAAGCTCTGATCGAAAAAGGGCTGATTGACGCCGTGGCTTTTGGTCGCGATTACATCGCTAACCCGGATCTGGTGGCACGTTTACAGCGTAAAGCGAAACTCAATCCACAACGCCCCGAAAGTTTTTATGGCGGCGGCGAGGAAGGCTACACTGACTACCCTACTCTGTAATTTCATTGATAACGGCCTCATATCGCCGCTATACTTTGAATAACTTGACTATTTTGAGGGCAACGAAAATGCGTTTATTGCATACTATGCTACGCGTCGGCGATTTACAGCGTTCCATCGCTTTTTACACTAACGTTCTGGGCATGAAACTACTGCGCACCAGTGAGAATCCAGAATATAAATATTCGCTTGCCTTTGTGGGATATGGCCCGGAAACGGAAGAAGCGGTCATAGAACTAACCTATAACTGGGGCGTTGAGAGCTACGACATGGGCAATGCGTATGGGCACATCGCGCTGAGCGTCGACAATGCAGCCGAAGCCTGTGAACGCATTCGTCAGAACGGCGGCAACGTGACCCGTGAAGCGGGTCCGGTTAAAGGCGGTTCGACCGTCATCGCCTTCGTTGAAGATCCGGATGGCTATAAAATAGAATTGATTGAAGCTAAAGACGCAGGCCGCGGTCTGGGTAACTGATCTCCCGCCGGGCGCAGGTCATTGTGCCCGTTGTTTTACTGCATCCCGGCGTAAAATTTGCCATAATGCGCGCTGCATTTTTTCGTACTAAGAGACTCAGATGTCCGATAACGCTCAACTTTCCGGTCTGTGCGACCGTTTTCGTGGTTTTTATCCTGTCGTCATCGACGTTGAAACTGCAGGGTTTAACGCTAAAACCGATGCGCTGCTCGAAATCGCCGCCATCACGCTGAAAATGGATGAACAAGGCTGGCTGATGCCGGACATGACGCTACATTTCCATGTGGAGCCGTTTGCGGGAGCTAACTTACAGCCGGAAGCGCTCGCGTTTAACGGTATCGATCCCTCGAACCCACTACGCGGCGCGGTGAGTGAATATGAGGCTCTGCATGCTATTTTCAAAATGGTACGTAAAGGTATCAAAGAAAGCGGCTGTAGCCGCGCCATTATGGTCGCGCATAATGCTACCTTTGATCACAGTTTTATGATGGCCGCCGCAGAGCGCGCCTCGCTGAAACGTAACCCATTTCATCCATTCGTCACCTTTGATACCGCAGCATTGAGCGGTCTGGCGCTTGGACAAACAGTGTTATCTAAAGCGTGCCTGGCGGCAGGTATGGAGTTTGACGGCGAAAAGGCCCACTCCGCTTTGTATGATACCGAGCGGACAGCGGTGCTGTTTTGTGAAATCGTCAATCGCTGGAAGCGCCTGGGCGGATGGCCGTTACCCTTGCCGACAGACAAATAACGTTGCTAACGACGACGCTTTTGCTCACTATACTGGTAAAAAAGCGACCTTAGTAGGTCGCTTTCCCCTTTGCGCAGATTATCCTGCGTCCGGTTCCTGAGTTTTATATTTTGCCGCAGTTTCTTTAATAAGCTGCTGCAACTCGCCACGCTGATACATTTCAATCACAATATCACACCCGCCGACCAGCTCGCCATCCACCCACAGTTGTGGGAATGTCGGCCAGTTGGCGTATTTCGGTAATTCAGCGCGAATATCCGGGTTTTGCAGGATATCAACATAGGCAAAACGTTCACCACAGGCTGAAAGCGCCTGAACGGCCTGAGCAGAGAAACCACAGCTTGGCAGTTTCGGTGAACCTTTCATATACAGGAGAATCGGATTTTCAGCGATCTGGCGCTGGATTTTTTCGATAGTGGTGCTCATTGTCTCGCTTCCTTAAACTTCTTTTACGACCGAAGCCTGTCATTGTAACGGGTCAGGCTGGCAACGGAAAATAACATTTTCATCATGCCTTATTATTTTACCGTCTGCGGAAATAAGTTGCATACAAAATATCTCTTAACCGGGTCGCCGCGCAAAGATCCGTAGATGTAGATAATGTGCTCATGTTTAGCATTAGTTGCCATTTTTTTTACATCTGTTACCGAAACACAACTTCGGAAACCAAAAGCAATTACCAATCTGTGCTTTTGTAGATTAGAATGATCAGGTTTTGTACATCATACGCAGGCATGATCGCCTGCCTTTAACAGAGGATTGCTCAGTGGCGCGGATAAAGAAAATCTCGATCACGCTCTGTGCTTTACTTTTTACTATTCTCCCTTTTACGTCAATGGCTCATGCATCCAGGCAAGCCAAAGCGACGCTTGCTGTTTCTTATGCCACTAAAACGGTAGAGAAAAAGAAAAGCACAACCAGCAAAAATATCAGCAAAACCAGCAAAAAAAACGTAAAAAAAACCTCAAAAACCAGCCGTTCCTCTTTCGTCTCTGCACCAAAACGTACTATCGCCTCCATGAAATCTCATCATAATACAACTCATCGCTATAGCAGAACCGTATCCACGTCAATTGCGGCCTTCGACGTGATGGAAAAATGCACGACGCGTAAAGGGCGTAAGTCACATTGCGTGAAGAAGAAAGGAACATTGCCGGTATCCATTGCCGATGCGCATCGGGATAAAGTACAAAAAGCGACAAAAACCGCAATGTCCAAACTCATGAATCAGATTGGTAAGCCGTATCACTGGGGAGGCGCGTCGCCGCGTACCGGTTTTGATTGCAGCGGTCTGGTTTACTATGCCTATAAAGATTTAGTGAAGATCCGTATCCCCCGAACGGCGAATGAGATGTATCACCTGCGTGACGCTGCGCCCATTGCGCGTAGCGAATTGAAAAACGGCGATCTGGTTTTCTTCCGTACGCAAGGACGCGGCACCGCCGATCACGTTGGTGTTTATGTCGGCAACGGTAAGTTTATCCAGTCTCCACGCAGCGGTCAGGAAATTAGGATCACCTCGCTGAACGAAGTTTACTGGCAGCGCCATTATGTAGGCGCTCGCCGGGTAATGACCTCTAAAACAATTCGATAATATTTTATCCTGTCGTTTAACGAAAGGATAACTTCTTCTTTTGCGCCACCTCTCAATTTGCTACCCTATCCTTACGCGCACCGGGGTTATTGTGCGTGCGCAATATTAATAATAAGGAGAGAAGCAATGTCATTCGAATTACCTGCATTACCGTATGCCAAAGATGCTCTGGCGCCGCATATTTCTGCTGAGACGCTGGAATATCACTATGGCAAACATCACCAGACTTACGTGACCAATCTTAACAATTTGATCAAAGGCACGGCGTTTGAAGGCAAATCGCTGGAAGAGATTATTCGCGCCTCCGAAGGCGGCATCTTTAATAACGCCGCTCAGGTGTGGAATCACACGTTCTACTGGCACTGCCTGGCGCCAAACGCCGGCGGCGAACCGACCGGGAAACTGGCTGATGCTATCGCGGCATCTTTTGGCAGCTTCACGGAATTTAAAACGCAGTTTACGGATGCCGCTATCAAAAACTTTGGTTCTGGATGGACGTGGCTGGTAAAAGGCGCTGATGGCAAACTGGCTATCGTCTCTACCTCAAATGCCGGTACGCCGCTGACCACAGATGCGACTCCGCTGCTGACGGTCGATGTCTGGGAACACGCGTATTACATCGACTACCGCAATGCCCGTCCAAACTACCTGGAGCATTTCTGGGCGCTGGTTAACTGGGAATTTGTCGCGAAAAACCTCGCCGCATAAGTCTGAGTCCGCAGAAGGTTCGCCTTCTGCGTTTTACAATGTGCAACGCGCGCCTGCTCAGAAAGCTTCCTGGCTGCGATAAAAACCAGCAACGCCCCCTGTCACAATCACGCACGTCGATAGTCCAAGCCTGTGCTCGCTAACAATAATCATTCCAAATAAGATTTTACATAATGGCAAAATATTTTTGCTAACTGGATAACAACGAGTTGACGTGAGGGAGAAGATGCACTCCCTCAGAAGAGAAGGAATATCAGTGCAGTGCGGCAGTTAATCCACCTGCGACAATCACGCCGAGAACAATAAGCGTGGTGATCAATGAAAATTTCAGGTCGGTACTCATCAAGTTTTCTCCTTTTTATTCCCACACAAAAAGTGATATAGAGCATTTTTACAGATTTCCGCACAAAAATCTCTCATGTTTTATATTGATAACTGTTTTTAACGCTTCCCCTTTTCCTCAAGATGAGACAAAATTCCAGGCTTATTGAATTAGCATAACGGCCATTGACCCTTTCCTGACGTTCCGTGTTGTTTATCCGGCGTGCCGCAACCCTGAGGTTGCGATTAGGGTGTGTGTAGGCAAACGTTTACCTGGCGTTTCTCAGGAGTCTGGCGAGGGGTCTGGAGTGAAATATAATGGCAACAATTAAAGATGTAGCGAAACGAGCAAACGTTTCCACTACAACTGTATCACATGTAATCAACAAAACGCGTTTTGTCGCTGAAGAGACACGTAACGCGGTCTGGGCGGCGATTAAAGAACTGCACTACTCTCCCAGCGCCGTCGCGCGTAGCCTGAAGGTTAACCATACCAAGTCGATAGGCTTACTGGCGACCAGCAGCGAAGCGGCTTATTTCGCAGAAATTATTGAGGCGGTTGAAAAGAACTGCTTCCAGAAGGGCTATACGCTGATTTTGGGCAACGCCTGGAATAACCTGGAAAAACAGCGCGCCTACCTGTCCATGATGGCGCAAAAGCGCGTGGATGGTCTGCTGGTGATGTGTTCTGAGTACCCGGAACCGCTGCTTTCCATGCTGGAAGAGTATCGCCATATTCCAATGGTGGTGATGGATTGGGGCGAAGCAAAAGCCGATTTTACCGACACGGTGATTGATAACGCCTTTGAAGGTGGTTATATGGCGGGTCGTTATCTGGTTGAACGCGGCCACCGGGATATCGGCGTTATCCCCGGTCCGCTGGAGCGCAACACCGGCGCGGGGCGACTGGCAGGCTTCATGAAGGCGATGGAGGAAGCGCTGATCAAAGTGCCGGACAACTGGATTGTGCAGGGCGACTTCGAACCGGAGTCCGGTTATCACGCGATGCAGCAAATCCTGTCGCAGTCGCATCGCCCTACCGCCGTTTTCTGCGGCGGCGATATTATGGCGATGGGCGCGCTTTGCGCGGCAGACGAAATGGGGCTTCGCGTACCGCAGGACGTTTCGGTGATCGGTTATGACAACGTGCGTAACGCCCGTTTCTTTACCCCGGCGCTGACGACGATTCACCAGCCCAAAGACTCCTTAGGCGAAACCGCATTTAATATGCTTCTGGATCGCATCGTCAATAAGCGCGAGGAGTCGCAGTCTATTGAAGTTCATCCGCGCCTGGTTGAGCGCCGCTCGGTCGCTGACGGCCCGTTCCGCGACTATCGCCGTTAATCTGCGCTGTCGGGAGCCTCTTCTGGCTCCCGCAGCCACTCGCGGTTCAGCGTTTCGCTATCCCCCAAATAGTCCAGCAACCACGCCAGAGCAGGCGAGGCTTCATTTTGCTGCCACGTCACGCAACAGGCCGCATCGGGAAACGGGTTTTCTAACGTCAGCGCCACCCATTCACCGTTGTCTATCCACTGTCGGGCAAAGTGCGTCGGCACCATTCCCACGCATAATCCTGCCGACAGGCAGGTTGCAGAGGATTCCCAGTCCGGCACTACGACCCTTTTTTGGTTATCCAGCAGCCAGGTAATCCGTTTCGGTAAGCTTCGCGAAGTATCTTCCCTGACCAGCGACGGCCAGTTGCGCAGGGTATCATCGCTTAACGGCCCCGGCATCGACGCCAGCGGGTGATCGCTTGCCACTACGCAACTCCATCTCAGGGTTCCCATATCCCGAAAAGCGTAACGCCCCCCTACCGGAATCGCTTGCGTCGCTCCAATGGCCAGTTCGACCCGCCCATCGGAGAGCGCGTCCCAGACACCGTTAAACACTTCCTGAAAAACCAGCAGTTCCACATCGTCAAAATGACGATAGAAATCGACGATCATCTGCCGGGTGCGTTCTGGCCTGACGATATTATCGACTGCAATAGCCAACTGCCCGCGCCAGCCATTAGCTATTTGCTGGCACTGTTGGCGAGTGATCTGCATTTTTTTGATAACAGAACGCCCTTCCTTTAAAAACCAGACACCAGCAGGCGTAAGTTCAACATCACGATGGCGTCGTAAAAAAAGCGGTACGGCCAGCCACTCCTCTAACTGACGGACAGTGTAACTGACTGCCGAAGGCACACGGTGCAGCTCTTGCGCCGCCGCGCTAAAACTGCCATTACGCGCAACGGCGTCAACCACCTCAAGCGAGTATTCCGACCACATAATTTGCCTACAAAAATTTTGAACTCATTGGACAAATATTAACGTTTCACAACCTTAATTTCACTCCCTACACTCTGCGACAATGTCTGTCTGATAAGAAAGAGAAACAAATATGCAACCTGGAAAAGGTTTTTTAGTCTGGTTAGCCGGTCTTAGCGTGCTGGGGTTTCTGGCAACGGACATGTACCTGCCTGCGTTTGCCGCTATACAGGCGGATTTACAAACGCCTGCCGCGGCTGTCAGCGCCAGCCTTAGCCTGTTTTTAGCTGGCTTTGCCGTCGCGCAGCTACTCTGGGGACCGCTATCGGACCGTTATGGGCGTAAACCGATTTTACTGCTGGGGCTATCCATCTTTGCGCTCGGAAGTCTGGGGATGCTGTGGGTAGAAAGCGCGGCTGCGTTGCTGACGCTGCGCTTTGTGCAGGCAGTAGGCGTGTGTGCGGCAACGGTAATCTGGCAAGCCTTGGTGGCCGACTATTATCCTGCGCAAAAAATTAATCGTATCTTCGCCACTATCATGCCGCTGGTAGGATTATCCCCGGCGCTTGCACCCTTACTGGGAAGCTGGATACTGACGCATTTCTCATGGCAGGCGATTTTCGCCACCCTGTTTGCGATTACGCTGTTACTGATGTTGCCAGCGCTGCGCTTAAAGGCGTCGGTAAAAGCGCGCGCCGAGGGACAGGATAAATTCACTTTCGCGACATTGTTACGCTCTAAAACCTATCGCGGTAATGTACTGATTTATGCCGCCTGTTCCGCCAGCTTTTTTGCCTGGTTAACGGGTTCACCATTCATTCTCAGCGCGATGGGTTATAGCCCGGCAGTGATTGGCCTGAGCTATGTTCCTCAGACCATCGCTTTTCTGATTGGCGGATATAGTTGCCGCGCGGCACTGCAAAAATGGCAGGGTTACCAATTGCTTCCGTGGCTGTTAGGGTTGTATGCGCTGAGCGTTATCGCCACCTGGGGAGCTGGCTTCCTGAATGATGCCTCACTGGTGGAGATCCTGATTCCGTTCTGCGTAATGGCGATTGCTAACGGCGCAATCTACCCTATCGTCGTCGCGCAGGCGTTACGCCCTTTTCCTCAAGCCACGGGGCGCGCGGCGGCGCTGCAAAATACGCTGCAACTGGGGCTATGTTTCCTGGCAAGCCTGGTGGTTTCATGGCTTATCAGTACACCATTGCTGACCACCACCAGCGTCATGCTCTCTACCGTTGTTCTGGCGGCGTTAGGCTACAAAATACAGTCTCATGCAGCGTCCGATGAGGCTGGATTTCCGCATGCCGATGTCGCCCATGAGAAGTATCGCTAAAGGTTTGTTAACCTCCACTCAATTAGCACGCTAACAATCTTTGGTTGAATCATCAAAAATTGCGGCCTATACTGATTCCCGGTTGTTTATATTACGATAATTATTAGGTATTAACGGGAACCGGAGCGTTCCCGATTCACCATGGATGGCCTTTTCGGCAAGGGTTCCTCCCTTCCTCTGTTCTACGTCGGATAACTGGCTCACGGAATTGTCCGTGGG
>JGI2924J29684_1076855_pt1 | contig 11804 bp, 6 predicted proteins | sample BenlonsequencITS_FD_29684 | JGI IMG/M metagenome (IMG submission 29684)
ACTTGCCTGCTTACAGGGTGAAAATGAGTCTTGTTCTTTAAGCTACCCTACCAACCGAGACTATCTTTGTTGATAGGGCCAGTCACCGACACCTATTAGGTGATGTCATGGGCTGGTTCATACATTCAACATGAGTCAGGTAACTCTCTCTGAACGACCCTATACAAATTCGAATCTCTTCTCCGGCCACTATCTCGATGAACGGATTTCCTATCGAGATGAATGGGACTGTGATGAAGAGGCTCTCGAAGCATTAGAGGAACTGCAGACGCTCTACAATGAGGAACAGCAGCTGGTATCGGGATATCGTGAGGATGCACTAGTCGACAATTGGATCGACAAAGTCCTCGAGGTACTTGGATTCGGGACAAACGTCGAAACTACCCTTCCTGACGGGACCGGATACGTTGATACACTTCTCTTTGAAGATACTGAGGCCCGCCGAGACGCCGCAACAGTCTATCTGGATACCGAGGACACAACCGATCTTTTCCAGGGAGGAGTAGGTCTCCTCGAAGCCAAGCAGTGGGGTGCGGATTTCAGCCAACGATTCAGTGAACAACGTCCGTATCGAAACGCTTCCCACCAAATCAAACACTACCTCGAGCGTACTCCCGAGAACATCCAATGGGGGATTCTCACGAACGGGAAGAAATGGCGACTCTACGGGACGAAAGACTACGAAACACAGACCTACTACGAGGCTGATCTCCCGGAACTCCTCGAGCACGGCAGTCTTGAGGCCTTCAAGTACTTCTATGTCTTTTTCCGACCGGAAGCCTTCCAGGGATACGGAGAAACTACGTTTCTCGATACGGTCTGGTCTGAAAGCGAGACCGTAGCGCAAGAGCTCGGAGAAGATCTCCAAGATAACGTCTTTACAGCCCTTCGAGTCCTCGGACGCGGCTTTGTCGAAACCAACGACCTCGATATTGATCCCGACGATGACGAGGAACTTGACCAGCTCAAAGAGCAGTCACTCGTCCTCTTGTATCGGCTCATGTTCGTTCTCTACGCCGAGTCCCGCGGACTAATTCATCCTGAAGGGAAAAAGGCAATCACGGACTATGAGGAGAACTTTAGTCTCGATGAACTCCGGCTCGAAATACACGACGAAATAGGCGAGGTCGACAACGACTTTGACACCTACAGTGAGTACTCGACCTCGATGTGGAGTCGCCTCGAGGACCTGTTCCGATTAATTGACGAGGGCGAGGAAGATTTGGGAATCCCACCGTACAACGGCGGGCTCTTCAACCGAGAGAAACACAAGTTCTTGTCGAACCACGAGGTCAGCAACCGTTACCTTGCTGAGGTTATCTATCGAATCTCTACGACCGAAAACGACGAAGGACGGTACGTTTTAGCCGATTATGCTGACCTGGATACCCGCCACCTTGGAAGCGTCTATGAAGGGTTACTCGAGCACCAGTTCCGGATCGCTCCTGAGGACTACGCCGCTGTCGCTGAGGACGGCGGACAGGTTTGGAAGCCCGCAACGGAGGTATCAGTTGCTGACGCCGTCGAGACAGTCGACGAAGGCGGGCTCTACGTCGTCAACGACGAGGGAGAACGAAAAGCGACGGGAGCGTACTACACTCCCGACTACGTCGTGACCTATATCGTCGAAGAGACGGTCGGCCCGCTGATTGAGGAGATCCAGAAAGACCTCGAGAATCAAGGCTTTGAGCCTGGAACTCACGAATATCTCGGAGCGTTCTACAAGCGGGTTAAAGACCTAAAGATCCTTGACCCAGCGATGGGGAGTGGACATTTCCTCACTCGAGCAACCGAGTATCTCGCTCAACAGGTCATGGAAGAGGTTCGCGAGCTCGAAGGAGCGACTGCCTTCGACGAACAGAGAGTGCGTCGTGACGTCGCCAAGGAATGTATCTACGGTGTCGATCTGAATGGGATGGCCGTCGAACTCGCCAAGCTTTCAATGTGGCTCGAGACTCTCGCCGCGGATCAACCTCTTGCGTTCCTTGACCACCATCTCAAGGCAGGGAACTCGCTGGTTGGGTCCGACATCACTGAGGTGTTGTCGAGTGATACAGAGGACAACGGTGGCCAGCTCACCCTACAGCAAGCGCTAGCCCGCGTTCGCCAGGAAACCCTCGAGCATGTTATGGATCAGATGCAGGAATTGCTCGAGATCGACAACGAAACTCTCGAGGACGTCAGGTCAATGGAGGAAATCTACGACGCGGTTCGAAGTGATCCATTCTATCAGCGCCTGTTCGACCTCACGAACGTCCATACCGCGGAACGGTTCGATATCGAGGTTCCGGAGGGGGCTTATGAACGGATGGCACAGGCGATCGACGACGAAGCTGAGTGGGCCGCGGTCCAGGAGGAAGACTGGTTCCAGACTGCGCAGGCAACGAGTACTGAGGAAGAGTTCTTCCACTGGGAACTTGAGTATCCGGAAGTATTTTTCGATGAGGATGGGGAGAAGCGTGAGGATGCCGGATTCGATGCGGTGGTCGGGAACCCACCGTACGTTACATTCCGTGATACCCCCGAAAAAGATCGTGATTACTATCGGAACGAATATCAAACCTTCGAGATGAAGGGCGATGTATACGTACTATTTACTGAGAAAGCGACCGACATTCTGAGAGAAGGCGGATACACAGCATATATTATTCAGAACAAATTCATGAGGGCAGGATATGGGTCAACGCTCCGAAAGCGAATTTCTGAAGAGGAAACATTGCTTTCAGTGATCGACTTACATGATTCTCCTGTATTCGACGTCACAGCGTATCCAATGATACTGGTGAGACAGCGCTTAGATGCAAAATCAGATCATCATGTACAGTGGAAGGATGTGCGAGTAGATACGAAATCTGAAATTGAAGCGGCGCTAGATAATGTGGAATTCCCCCGAGAGATACGTCAAGATGAACTTGGTGCTGGATTCTGGCATTCATTTGCTGGCACCAACTCATTTGATCGGGAGATAGTTGAACTAGGTGAATTGTGTAATCAAATTGGGAAAGGGGCGGTATCAGGCGATACATCAGTATATTTGGTATCAGATGAAGAAATACAGGATCACAACTTAGAAGAAGAGTTTGTAATCCGCGTCCTTCGGGGTAGTGATGTAGACCGATATGATATCAGCTCAGAAGACGAGTTATCAAACTTAATATATCCATATGAAATAAGTGAAGATGGCACGCCAGAACCAGTATCTGAGGAGAAAATACCGAATATACTATCATATCTTGGAAACCACCGAGAAAGTCTCGAAGAAAGAAAGAATTATGGAGAGCGACTGATCGATCAGGGATATGAATGGTATGAACTTACATACAAAGCACCTGGGATGCTGAACGAGAAAATCGTCTTTCCGGATATTTCTCCAGAAAACCGATTTGCGCTCGATAGAGAGGGTGAATTTGCGTGTTTAGATACAATCTATTATCTTGTCCGTAATCAGAATGATTTTGGATATCATTCACAATTCATAACTGCAGTACTCAATAGTAGTCTTCTCAATACAATCTTCGGTAACATATCCCCCCAAGTCCGCGGTGGGTATCGGCGGTACAAAACACAGTATGTTGAGAACCTTCCTATCCCCTACATTGAATTTGAACACGACTCTCAAAACGAACCTGAAATTGAAGCGTTGAAAAATAGTGTCGATGAGTACCTATATGCGGAATCTACAATACCCAGTCTCACCGACTCAGAGCCAATAGCGTTGCACGATATACTCGTCTACACTGCGGATGAAATTGAACAACTGATTAAGAAACAAAAATCATTGAACCTCTCTCTGTTAGATTACTTTGGTTCCTACAATGATGGGTACACACTGGCAGACATCGGCTTCGCCCAACCTCCAGCAGGTGCCGGCGACTCAATTCTCACCGATACCGCCGAGGACCGTGAAAATCTCCGAATTGGTGACGTGGAAATAGATCGTGAGTCACCCACATCCCTCGAAATCCGCCTCACTGCCCGCTACAAACCTGAGGACGAAGAAGACTATGAAACCGATCGCTGGGGATACACCGAAACCAAACCCTTGCCGGCACTCAATATTTCAGAACTCTCCAAAACTGAGGCCGACTTGGTCGAGGCGTTCGTCCCTGTCGCTATTAACGAAGCCGGCGGGTTCGCGAACTTCCGCGAGACGGCTACCAAGACCAACTCACTCGTGGACCGACTCCGGAAGCTCACTCTGCCCGCTATTGGCGAGGTCCAAGAAGGTCTCGAAAATTACCTTGAGACAAAAGCTCGAGCGGAAGAACTCGCGGAAAAGATTGAGAAAACAGATCAGTTAATCGATGAAATTGTCTACGAGCTATACGGCCTAACCGAGGAAGAAATCGAGATCGTAGAAGAAACCGTTGACCAATAACGACTCTTAAGGCCGACAGAACCAATCTGAGCTATGACTCGCCGCTTTGATACCGGGGATCGTGTTCGAATTGATATTCCAGACAAGGCAGATCCTGATTTTGAGCAGTACCATGACCGCCGTGGTACGGTCATTGGAACACTATCCGATGCTGCAGGAACAGAAACAGGTGACAAACGAGACAGCATTCTCTACCGAGTACAGTTCAGTGACGGCGAAAAAATGGACTTTCGTTGGCGTGATCTAAGACCGACAGAACGTTGAAATAGCAGTATTTTGCTCTTCAGAGAGACGTCACTCAAGGGACGCCGTGGTTGGCTCTCCGATGAACAGCAGAGATTTTGCAGTTGGTCACGCCCTATTTTATACTTCATATGTCTCACCGCCAGTCGTTCATACTGATCGTCACGGAAAGGGGGATTTCCGTGACACCTGATTTCCCCTGTTCGTAGGAATTAGCGGAACCCTCGTTGTAATACTAACACAGCGAGTTCTCATTCAAGCAATTCGGCAGCGTATTTTTCGTTCTCGAAGACGGGAAACAGATCACCCTGTAAAGCAAGAATCCCGTCTGCTGTGGGCTCACTGTCCCATCTGTTCCCTGTACGTACCGTTCGTCGGGTAGTCGAAGAGATATGTGAACCGTTCTCTAATACCTTCTATACGGATTTGCTTCTCGAAAGTACCGGCACTGTCGTCATCCAGGGCTTATCAACGAGATCTTTTTCAGAGCCAGGACAGCCTCCGCTACTGAACCGAAAACACGAGAGAACGGCTTCCCGTCATAGCTCTACCTTGTGGCCAGAACCACTTAAAGAACGAATGCTAAAAGGCCGATATCGTTTGTGTGAACTCAGAGTTGACCCACTCCCGATGACCGGAAAATCGGCTCCGAAATCACCACAACAAGCGGGAGCGGACACTATAGTTAGACCGGTTTTTAGTTCGAGAGCGCCGCCTCAAGCGCCGACTCGCCGCCGACGACCGGAATCCGAACCGAGCTTCGGTTGAGGTCAAGCGTGATCTCAACGCGGGTCTCTGGCGGCTGCATCATCCCCTTCCCCGGATCCGTCGAAGCTAGCATGATTCCGAGGCGAGTGCCCGCTTCGAACACGCGATCAGTCGCCTGCAGGTCGAACTCAAGATGGTACGGACGGTCTGGTGGATGCAGCGCGAACGTCTCGCTCGGCGACTTTCTGTTCTGGGGGTTCATCCAGCCGCGGTTGACGATCTCGGCGTTGCCGTCTTCGTCATACGCTACGAGCGCGGCAGAAACGTTCGCGGCGGGTTCATCGAACGACAGCGTTAGTTCGGGGAAAACAGTTCCACTGACGCGAAGATCCTCCTCGAGCGGATCGGTCAAATAACGTAGTCGGTGCTCGGATTCCTCGGCATCCGCGTGAGTCTGAAGCCCAGTTCCGGGATCGTCGACGAGCGATTCAGTGACGGGTTGGCCCGTTGGCGTCTCGAGTGAGAGTCCACCGGTGGAACGGCCACCTGGCTCGAAGGTGACGTCGACGTGCTCGGCATCGGGATCCGGCCAGTCGGCGTACTCGACCAGTTCGTCGTTCTCGCGTTCGATAACCGCCGTCGACTCGTCCATTACGCCGTTGTCGACGCCGAACAGCCAGTACGTGAACCACTGATTCATCATGTCGATCCAGGTCTCGACGTGGCGACCAAATCGGAGGAAGTCACCGTGACCTTCCTGGTGGAGCCATACCTTGTACGGTTTGTCGTGAGCCCGAAGCTCGTCGACGAGTTTGGCGGCATTACTCGTCTCAACGTTGAAGTCGTAGATGCCGTGACAGACGAGGACGCCGCAGTCGACGTTCTCGACGTCGGGGAGGTAGTTTCGTTCGTGCCACCAATCGTTGTAGTTACCGGTCGTACGGTCCTGGTTCTGTTCGACTGCGTCGCGGGCCGGATCGCAGCGTTCCCCATTCTCGCGGCTCATGATGAAGTCGAAGAGCCCGCCCATGTCCAGTGTCGAACCGACGTGGCCGTTCGCTCGGTAGTAGTCGTACCAGTTCGAGATGGCGACCATCGGGATAATGGCCTCCAGCCCGTCGACGCCGGTCGTGGCGACGCCGTTGGCGAGTGTTCCGTTGTAGGAAATTCCGAGCATCCCGGTCTTCCCGGTCGTCCACGTCGCCTCGACTGTCTCGCCACCCTCGCGCAGGTCGTAGGCATCGGCCCGACCGTTCAGCCAGTCGATAACCGCCTTGATCCCCGCAATCTCGTCGGGGCCGCCGACGTCAGGACAGCCCGTCGATTGCTCGGTCCCGATCGAGGCGGGATAGGCCCAGATGAACCCACATTGCAATAGCTCCTCTTCGAACTTCTCTGGGCCGATGTTCGGGCCCTTCCGTCCAGTAAACTCCGCGAGGTGGGAATAGTCGTCATACACTTTCCGCGAGCGCGCGTCTACACTTTCATCGAGATCCCGTCCCGGTTTGTCGGGTTCGTACAACTCCTCGTCGGACGGATAGCCGTACGCGGGCTGATCTTCGCCGTAGTACGGGCTTGGTTCCATAACGACTGGGAGCTCGAGATCCTCGCTTTCAGTCGAAGCGGGACGAGCGATTTCGACATGTACTCGATCCGGTTCGCCCGTTCCGTCCGTATCCAGCGGTGTTTCCACCCAGTAATCCTCCCTGATCACGTCGTCTTCGGCAAAAACCGGTTGGGCGAGCCCGTCCTCGAACGTCGGCTCGGTAGTACCAGTGGCTGACGCAGATGTCGCGGCACCGGTTGCGACCACGCTGGTCGCTGCAGTGTGCGTTAGAACTCGACGTCGGGTAAGTCCCTTAGTGAAGGGGTATGACCTTTTGTCTTTTCTTTGGGACATCTCATCATTAGTAGGAGCCCAGTGTGAGTTAAAAAATAACTATCTTATCTAAATTTGATGTGGGAAGTAAGATATTTAAATAATGCATGATGATTCGACCCACTCAGTGCCAGTTACGGATCCTTCTAGGATATCAAGAGTCGGTTGGATTGGAGCCCTCTTCGCTTGTAGATGGTCTCTTACTACCGTGAGAAGAGAAGACGGAGATCCTCTAAATCGAAGAGTGTCCAATCGCTGCCAAGGTCGTTTTCGAGTCCATCGACAAAACCGCTTTTTGAGAAGAGCGCAAACTGTTCATCTCGATTAGGTGATCCCCATCGAACGTTCTCGGTCTTCGACCGAAGGTCGTCTACGAGTGCGTGCCCAACTGGCTCATTGGTCCATTTGCACTCGGCAAGGAGAATCCGATCATCACCAGGAGCGAGGCCAACGATATCGATCTCGGTTTCCCCATACCACCATGGTCCAACCTCCGAGTATGGTTCGAGATTCTCCTGCCGGATCCCTTCCCAGATCGCTTCCTGACAGATATCCTCAAATGTCCGTGCAGTATGAGTCGAAAGATTCGGTTCGATCGTTCCCTCGAAAACGACTTGTGGTGCTTCTTCGATACTCGAGCGATTCGGCTCGACGAAGCGAAACCAGAATCGAAGGAACTCGTCGGCGACGTGATAGCGCGAGCGCTTCGATTTCTTCGCAGACGCCGTCACGGGGATTTTGCGGTCGATGAGCCGGAGTCGGCGGAGTGTCTGGAGATATTTCGAAAGCGGTCCCGAGTCGATTCCTGTTGCTCCGGAAATTTCATTCGGTGTTGTATGACCAAGCGCGACGGCTTCGAGGATGCTCATGTATCGAGCCGGATTCCGCAGCTCCGTTCGCAAGAGAAACTCCGGTTCGTTGTAGAGGACGGCCGTTGGCGAAAGAATCCGTGTTTGGATGTTTGTAGCGAGTGAGTCGTCGTAATCAAAGAGCGTGAGATACATCGGTGTCCCACCGGTGACCGAGTATGATCGAATTGCATCTCCGATATCGTATCCGATGGCTTCTCTGGCCTGCTGAAATGAGAACGGCTGAAGATCGAGCTGTCCCGTTCGCCGACCGTACAGTGGACTTTCGTGACCAAGCACCTCTGATTCCATCGTACTCACGCTCGAGCCACAGAGAACGAGCATCGAATCTGTGTCCTGGAGGTGTTCGTCGACAAACGACTGAAGATACGATGGGAGTGAGTCGTTTTCGTCGACCAAATAGGGGAATTCGTCGATAACCACCACGACGGTATCCGTCGCGAGCTTCTCGCCAAGGTATTCGAAGGCATCGTCCCAGCCATCGATTCGGGGGATTCGATCGTCGAAAGCATCTGCGACTTGTTCGACGAATTTCTCCCGCTGACGGTGTTCGGCCTCTTGGGCTGCGAGGAAGTATATGTGGTCGTGTCCAGAGCAGAATTCTTTGAGCAGCGCTGTTTTCCCAACTCGACGTCTGCCATATACGACAGAGAAGGCATGACCGGATGATTTGAAGGCGGTGTTTAATGCGGTGAGTTCGTCATCTCGGTCGTAGAATGTCATACGCTACATAATGATTACTGAGGTAATGACTTACCTGTTTTGCCTTTCGGAGCTGGAATTACTAAGCAAACGATCTCGAGAACTACCCTCGGTAAACAGCGAGAAAATCTTGTCCGTTAGAGTGCATCAGTTCGATGACTGAGTCGGTGCGGCGCCCGAAATTGAACGCGCTTCTTGTCGCTACTTATCATGCGTACGTTGTGAGCCAGCATATTTACCCTTTCTCGTGTGTACAGTGTGAGTCTGACCGGGATCGTGTTGTGATTTTCCGCCCGACGGTCGACAGATACACGATACGCTTCGGGGTCGCGAGTTCAGGCTTGAGCTCACCCAGGGATAGAATCGAGAAAGCAGGACGTTGATAGCAGGTCACAGACTCGAGTTGCCGAACTGTTACGTGAAAATGCCCACGTACCTTTTTCTCGTCGGGTTCGCTCGCGTGGCTCGCTCACCACTCCTCCAAAAATCTACGCTAAAAAGCCGCTCGCTCCCGATGGTCGCTCGCGGGTGCCGTACTTGAACCGCACCGCAGCGTTACCTGTTCCGCCTGTACCTAGCACACCTGTACCGATCATGAGGTTGTCTCCTTAACCAACAGCGGGCAATAGAGGGGGATTCTGTTGGTTAACTATGCGCGGTAGTAAATCAAGGGTCAAACGGAACTCGGTTGCTACAGAGTTGTGTGAGAAAGCGGCTGCCGCTCAGGTGGTGGCCTATCAAAATGACTTGGTTGTTCTCGATAGATGCTATCGTTGTGAGTGGAGCTACTACGTACAACCACGAACCAACCATCGCCTGCTCGAGTAAATAGCGCAGTAGAGGAGAGGAGCCGCTGGGATACCATTAAGCAGTTCACGTTGAATGTTGTCATATGGCATACCAACTACGGTGTGATCGGTGCACACTCGATCAGGCGTTTACGGACTGGGCCGACGCGAACCAGGCTGCAAGCACCCATGAGGCCGACAATCCAACCCACTGGGTGACCATCTTAGAGGGGCAGCCGGCGTGACTGGCAGTGCACAGATCCATTCAGCAGCCCATCCAATAGAATTTTTGTGAAAGTAGCTTCGTTGGAGCTGGTTCTATGATGCACTTCGACTAGAAGTAACGATATTCTAGGGCCGAGATCAACTCAGTTCGAACGAGGAGCTAATCGAGTGGGTACGAAAACGTATGAACGCTATCGTGAGCAATTCGTTTACTCAGGTGGTCCCTCTATACTGAAGCCATGATCTAGACTTCCATTCTGGTTACGTTGGTCCTGCCCTCGGTCCTAGCGTTTCGCTGGCGTCATGAGAACTTCCACTTGGTTCGTCACCACTGGAATCGGCGACGTTACTCGAACAAGGCGTCCGCTTGCTTCGAGGTTCGCCTTCTCGTGCTACGCAGCGTTCACCGATGCACTCCGGCCAGCGTGGGAAACGATGGCAGCAAATCTGGGAGCGTCGTCAGCGACCGCTGTTGGGCTCGCCGATAGTCGGTACCTACAATTAGCCAATCACAGTGTTGGACGGACTACGCGCCACATAATACTGGGTCGGAGGAGCAGCATTGGTGGCTGCTCAAGCCGAAACACGCGATAGAAGGCATCAGTCAAGACGCCGTCGGAATGCGCCTGTTGGATCAGGCGCGAGGTATACCGGTTGAAAATATCGGTACCGGTGGGTTTCGGGCCCGACGTCTGCGGGAATTTGAAGTCAGCGCCGACTGCGATTTTCCAGACCGAATCAATGATCTCTGCTGTCTGATTGAAAAATCGCGGTGCAAGGCGCTCAAGCCCATTCACGGCGAGCGCGTGATGCAGTACCAGTGCATCCAGCGTCGCAACGGACATGCCCTGGCCATAAATCGGATTGAAACTCGCAATGGCATCGCCAGTAACGAGTAGCCCATTCGGAAAATGAGCGAGCGCCTCAAAGCGGCGGCGAATACTCGAGGGGAACGGATAACAATGGATCTCATCGGATACCCAGCGACGGCTCGTTACGAGCTGTGCGAAGTTGGGAATCGGGAGACTCTCGGCGAACTCGATAACGCCACGTTCGTTCGTTGGCACATCATCGCCATGGATCCCCTGAAAGATGACCTCCCACTGATCGTTCTCGACGGGAATCGCAGCCCCACCGCGGGTCCGGGGCGGTGTAGGCGGCACGAATAGCGAATAGCGAGCGCTCGGTTGGCGTTCGACACGAATCGTGCCGTACGTCACGTCGACAGTGACCTTGTCAACCTCCGGTGCCGTGTACCCGTTTGCGTTCAGCCAAGCTGGCGTGCGGCTCGTCCGTCCGGTTGCATCGACGACGAGATCGGCGGAAAGTGACGTTTCGGTCCCGTTTGCGGTCCGAAAGATAATCCCAGTAACCGCATCGTCCGTCACGATATAATCGAGAAACTGGCATCTGCCGCGCTGTTGTACGTTGACGAAGGTAGCGATCTGTTGCCGAACGGCATGCTCAAAGAGGGCTCGTGTGGCACAATACATCGGAAGGCGCGCCGGCCCATCGGCGAGGAAATCCCCGCGCGCGTAGTACTGCATATCTGTCGCTGCGTCGATCATCAGTCCCCCGGCGGACAGCAGGTGTTCACCGAACCCAGGAAAGAAGTCCTCTAGCGTCGCTCGTCCCGCTTCCAGCATGACGTGTGGATGGGCGCTCTGTGGGACGCCGTCCCGTGACTCGGGTTCCTCCGGCAGCGGATCCCGCTCGAGCACGACGACTTCATCGAACCCGTCAGCTAAGACGCGTGCTGCACAGAGCCCGGCCATACTTCCGCCGAGCACTACGGCTCGATCACCAATCGTGGTGATACGATCGGAGCTGTATCGTTCTATATTTTGTAATGTCATTCTATTCGATCACATTGCTACCGTTGATCGTCTACGTCTTCTTCAACGATAGTGATGTCCTCAAAGTAGTCGTCCAGGACTTCGGTACGTTCCATCGCAAGTGGCGGCGAACAGTAGTCCTCCTCGATCCAGACTGCCTCACCGCTCGCTGGATCG
>JGI2924J29684_1076853_pt1 | contig 11802 bp, 11 predicted proteins | sample BenlonsequencITS_FD_29684 | JGI IMG/M metagenome (IMG submission 29684)
CCAGCAACCCGCCCGCGCCGCCGACCGCGCGCTGCCGCAAACTCACCCATCCGACGTGCTTCCATTCCCCAGGACGGCTGTCCCGGCCCTCTCGGACAGTCCTCCAGAAGATGAGGAGCCCACGGGCCCCGACGAACACGCTCCCCGCCACCGGCACGAGCGCGAGGCCCACCGCGAGCGCCCGGTTCTGCAACCACTGGCCTTGCGCGCACAGCACGACGGCTTCAGCAGTGATCCGCACCGCGAGAGCGGCGATCCAGACGAAAAAGACTGTCCACACGACACGGCGGGTCCAATACCACGCTCCCCGCTTCGCCCAGCTGCGCCCAATCAGCGGCAGCTTCTCGGGTTTCTCCGTCCTCGCCCGTTGTGGCTCCTGAGCTGCGGGAGCCAACAGCGCCGTGTAATCCACCGGCGGCAGGCCTTGGGACCGCCGCACAGCGTCGTATTCCTCGGGCGCCGCGTATTTCTGCAAGAGCGCGAGTATCTCCCACACTTGTGTGCCCAAAACGTATCCCCCGCCGAAGCAGAACAAGAACAAAATGACCGGTATCCGTGCCGCAGAACCCATCACTGCTTTGTTCTTCTCCACGAACCAGCCATGCCAGCGGAAGTAACGACGATCTGTGTCTGTGATGCGGTCTCGTTTGCGAGCCATCGCGAACCGAAACCGGACATACCCCTCGCAGAGTCCTAGCAGAGTGAGGATGGCGTAGACACCGAGCACCGCAACACGCGCTCCAGGACTATTGCTCGTACCTCTGAGCACGCCCTTCAGCACAGCGAAGGACACGAACGCCACGACGAGAACGATAAGGAGGGCGACAAAGACGATCCAGCCTCGCCGCGCCCAGTAGGCCGCACCACGCTTGTGCCAGGTGGTGCCGAGGTACTTGACCCGTTCAAGCTGCGAGGATTCAGGCCCCTTTGCCATAGGTCGCTCCTATCCGAAGATGCTGTGCCAGACTTTTTTTCCGGCATCCTCAGTGGCGTGCCAGGCTTTTTTGCCGGCGTTTTCGACCGTGTCTTCGGTCTTGGAAAGCGTTTGATCGATGCTGTCGTAGGTCCTCTCCGCAGAGTTGGCGGCACCATGCCAGATGCCGCCAAGCACGCCATGGTCGTGGATGTCCTCGGACCAATGCTCGTGGAAGGCCTGGTGGGCGAACTCCCCGACACCAGCTGCAATGAAGACACCGCCGACGACCGCATCCACTGGTACCCCCGCCTCGGGTCCCGCCAACCAGGCCGCTGCTCCAATGCCGGCCAGCACACCGACGCCTGCCGCAGCCCCCTCTTTGGCGTACGAGGTCACGGGGTCGCCGCCCTTCTCGATGTCGTCCTTGCCTTGGAAATAGGCGATCCCCGCGGCTGCCGCGATGTCGAGCACCGGCACGTCGCCCAAGAATTTCAGCTCGGGCGCCAGCTTGCTCAATGTCTTCGAGACTGCGGGGAGGTCGTGCAGCTTCGTGTTGAGGATCTTGGCGAAAGGGAGGTCTTTTTGGTTTTTCAGCTCCCCGATTTCCGCATTCAGACTGCCTTCAATCCTTTGGAAATCGGCGAGGGCGCCGTCCTTCCCCTCCATCGCGGCGACGACCCGGTCGATGTCGTAGCCCTTGCCGGAGACAAGCTTCTGGATCTCCGTTTCTGCGTTCTTCAGAGGCGCTTCGAGCTTCTTGTGCTGCGCGTCGAGTTTCTTGTCGAGATCCTCGAGCCGCATGTTCTTGGCCTCAAGCTTCGCCGTGTACAGGCCCCGGAGCACCGCCCCCATGGTGATCGCCTGGTCGGGCGCGAGCGTGCTATCGCTCTTTTCCTCGAAAATCGGCTCCACCATCGCCTTGAGCTTGCCCAAGGTCTCCAGCCGGTAGGTCCGAGCCGCGTTCATCGCGTAGTCGTAGGCGGCCTGGTACTCCTTCTGCGCGTCAAGGGCCGACTGCACAGCGGGGGCTTCCGGGTTGCCGGTGACGGTGAGCGGGAGCGGCTTGCCCGAGCCCATGTCGATCTGCGCGCCCCGGCCTTTGCAGGAATCCGCCGCGTTGTACAGGGCGGATTCCACTTCTTGCAGTTTGTCCCCCAGATCGCCCACTGCCGCGCCGATCAGGCCGATGAACGTCCCCACGCTGCCGACGTTCGCGGAGTCCCCGGACCACCGTCCCCGCATCTCCTCCCCCGCCGTGCCGCTCCAACTCGCGTCCGAGCCCAATGTGGCAACCGTCGCGGACAGCTCGGAAACGACGCCGTTCACTTTCTCCGGGGCGGATCTCATCTTCGCCCCCATGGCCTGCAATCCCGGGATGTCCCCGCCGACCCAACTCATCGCGCCTCCCTCAGTGCTTGTACTCGAAGTCCATGTCCTCGAACAACTCCTCGTTGTCGATGTCATGGCGCTCGTACGAGTCATGGGCGTATTTCACCTTGCCCGCGTGCTCTTTGATGAGCTCGGCGGACTTGATGGTCAATTCTTCGATCCGGCCTGTGACGTACTGGAGGTAGTCATTGAGCGTCCCGTCGCCCGTGTCCACAGGCTCCGCCTTCACGGCTTCGACCGCCGCTTCAAAATCAGCGTGCCCCTGCTCGAACTGCTGCGACATCGCCGCGAGGTCGTCAAGGACGACTTTGGACCAATCGCCCATACTTCACCTTCCTTCGTTCATCGCCGCCAGCGCGGCGAGAGCCGCTTTGCTCCACCGAGTCGACACGACGCCGGGCTCCGGGTCCAGCAGCAAAGCCGTCACCTCGCCGTGCGACAACAAGCCTTGAAACTGCTTCGTGGACAACAGCGCCCACGGCTGGTTCGGGCCAAGCTGCTCCACAAGTTTCTGTTGCGACGAGAAGCCCACCGCCAAGGTCACGTCGTCGGGCTGCTCCCACAGCTCCACGAACATCCGCAACCCGTTGTCCGCCTCCAATGGGAACGCGGGCACGACCACCATGCCAGGCACGGCGGCAGGATCGACCACCGCGCTGACCGCCGGGGACTGCTCGTGCGCGAGCAACGCTTCTGCTTCTTCTGCTGTGAGCACACGGCCATCGGCCCGGACGACGCGCTCGACCGTCTCTTCTTCGTCCTCGTAGTGCCCCCAGCGCTTCGAGTCGCTGTCCCAATCCGACACGCATGGGGCTCCTTTCGGCTTTTTCGCTTTGCTCGTCCTCATAGGTGAGACGCGACACAGCCGCGTCTGGTTCCCAGAAGCGGCAACCTTCCCATCACGGTTTCCGCGCCGTGTCACCGCAGGATGCAAAGCCTGCCTGGTGCGCCCTGCCGCGCGGCGCTTCGCTCACACCAGGTTGGGCATTGGTTTCGGGTTGTACTGGTCGAAACTCTGCGCCCACGCCTCGAAACGCTCCAAAGCCCCGTTCGCGTCGTACTTGGCGGTCCGGCTGCACAGATCCGCGTTGTACATCTTGTGCATGAGGTAGCCGAGGTCGTAGAGCCACTGCATATTGCCGTCCGGGCCGCCCTCGCGCCAGATGTGGGCGGTGGCCAGGCGCGTGGCCTCCCACGCGAGCACCACGCGCCACGCGGAATCGAACGAGCCTGCCGCGAGGCTGCGCAACTGCTCGCCCCGCTGTTGCGGGTCCGCGAGCGAATCCCGCATCGCGAACAGCATGTTCTGGTCCTGCACATTGCTGAGGTCGCCAATCAGCCACGCCTTGGAGTCGCGCAACGTCATCACGGCGAAACTCTGCGCGGTGTGGTCGAACGCGGCGAGGTGCGAGGACAGGTCCGGATTCGGCGGGAACCATGGCTCGGTCGAGGACAGCGCCTCCCGGATCTCGGACATGACCGGCACCCAGCCGGACCGCTCGCCCGACCAGTTCCCCGACGCTTGCCCGAGCGCCATGAGCACCCAGTGCGAGGCGAGGTGCGCGAGCCCGGCCATCCGCCATCCTGGGATCGGCAGCCCCGCGGGCGCGATCTCGCCCCGGTCCGCCCAGAGGCTCGCGAGCCGTTCCAAACGCAGATACAGGCCCCGGTTCGCGCTCGCGAGCGGATGCGTCAGCCGCAGGGCCGACGCCACCGGCTTGCCGTCCGCGAATCCGGGCACTTGCTCGCGAGCTGTCCGCAGGTCCAACACGACCGTGTTGTCCAGATGGCCTTCGCCGGAAGCCGCCTGGGCGTGCGTGTTCACGCCCAATGCCCGGTCGCGCAGCTCCGAGCCCATCTCCTCCGTCGTCACGACGGCGCGGACCTGGGTCAACGCGCCGCCGTGCACCATGCCTTCGGCGAAGAGCACCGCGGCCTCGGCGGCGGTGCGCGCCCGTCCGAAGGCCCCGAGCCCGTGCAGGTAGTCGCCGGGCCAGGATTCCAGCGACCCTGCGGCCGCGCTCGGCACGCCTCGGCCGCGCAGCGGGGCCAGCATCGGGCCCTGGTTCGTGAACCAGAACCACCTGGGCCCCTCGGTGGCGTGCTCGCCGAACACGAACGCCCACTCCAGTGCGGGCATCCCTTCGGCGAGCTTGCGCAGCAGCTGGCCTTCCTGCGCGGGCTCCAGCAGTGGGGCGAACGCGAGCTTGCCTTGTTCGGACTCGTGACCGCGCAGCAGCCATCCAGTCAGGAAGTATTGCACCGCGTCGTTCCACCACGCCGCACCGGAATCCCGCGCGACCAAGTGCTTGTGTTGGCGGTCGCGGTCCTGCCACGGGAAGACCGGGGCGCGGGACGGCACCGGGTACGGGTTGTTGCCTTGCACTTGGGTGTTCGCGTACGAGCCCGTGACCGGGTCCACGCCCCTGGACACCTGCTGGTAGCCCGGTTGCACCGGCGGCGGGGCCGGGGCCTGCGGGGTGATCGACTGGTAGCCCGTGGTCGCGGGCTGCTGGTGCAGCGGGATCGTGCCCTCGCGAATGCCGGGGGACATGGGCGCGGTCGCGGACGAGGACGACTGCAACGTCTGCGCCGGTGGGGTTTGCGGCGGCGCGGCTGGCTGCGGCGGAGGCGGGGCGCTGTGCGTCTGCGCGGTCGGGGCGCCCTGCGGCGACTGTGCCTGGCTCAACCCGGCGCCCTGGTGCGGCTCGATGGTTGTCGGCTTCGCGGCTTCCGCGCCCCGCAGGGCGTCAACGCCTGCGGGCTGGTGCCCGATGGTGCTGCCTTGCGGCATCTGCCCCATCAGCGCGTTGTTCCCGCTTGCTTGCGCACTCGGCGCGGACGGAGCCGACGGCTTCCACCCCGCAGCAGCATTGCCCGAAGGAGGCGGCGCGAACCCCATCGCGGGAGCAGTCGTCGACCCGAACTGGTTGAAGGACGCGGATTGTTCTTGCGCATAGCTGAAGGGCTGTTCGGTGCCTCCCTGGGAGCCATAGATGCTCGAGTCCATTGAACGATCTGCTAGATTTGCAACGCCTTTCCACTGCTCAGGATTTGAACCGCCACCTGCACGGCCTGCAGTGCGCTCACTAGAAGCAATTGGAGCCGCAGAATCATCCCTACTTATTTCTGCTTCGCCCCCTGAGCCTCGGTGTTTAGACTCGCCCACTCCGTGTTGGTCGATTGACTTTTCACCGCTCTTGACAATCTGTTCTTCATCCTTATTGCCATGACGGCGTTTCGGTGAACCAGAATTAGCATCCGATCGCGGTTGTTGTATCAAGTTCTTCATGCCGAAGGGCTGCTGCGGAGGAGCCGGTATCTTCGGGAGATCGTCAACACCAGACCCTCGACCCATGACCCTACTCCTTTGGCGCGCGCCCCCAGTGCAGCCCAAGGGCAATCAGCAATACCGACGAACATCACGCTACCCGTCGGTCGCGTTCACGTCAAGGCAACCGATACGCGATCATTGAATACCACACGCTGCATCGATGGCATCCGCTGATGATGAGTAGTCCCCGTTGAAAACAGCGTTCCGCTCATCTGTACCAGCTTGCTCAATGTAGAGCTTGGAAAGCTTGCGCATCGCTGTCACAAGAGTCCTCCCCTTGTCCGCCACATCTGCGGACAGCTGCGGCGCGAGCTGCGCCTCGATGAGGTTCGCCGCGTACTTGAAGACAATGCCCGCGTCGGCCGCCTGGCCCGCCAACCACTGATCCGGGTCCTTCCACTGCGGGCGTGGACGACGGTCATCGCCCCGCGTCGCAGCCGCGAAACGCTCTTTCGCGTCATCCGCCTGCTGGATCTGCTTGGAGTACACCTCGCAGAAGCCCTGTTTTGCCGTATCCGGACTCGACGCGGGCACCGCAGCAAGCTTCGGCGGCACGGCATCAGACGACCCCGCCGGACACGCCTTGAGCAGATCGTTCGCCGCTGGGGTGTATTTGTCACCGTTCGGATCCAACTTGTCCGAACCCGCGTGCTGTGCATAGAGCCGCGCCCGCTCATGGAGGATCTGCACAAAATCTCCGAACTTGCTCGCCAAATCCTTCGGCACCTGCGGGGTCACCGCCCCATCAATCTGATCAGCCCCATACACAAAAATTACGGCAGCCGCGTTCGCAGCGTCAGTCATCGGTTTGTCGTAGTCTACTCCCCCGCGCAAGGGATCCTCTACTGCTTTAAAAAATGTCTGGTTTGCGGTGTTTGTGCTCTCCACCGCGTCACGGAAGGCCGCGCACGCCGCCTTCTGCGCCGCGACAGCCGGGTCAGCATTCGGCGCGGCCGAGGAGGAGCTCCCCGACGCAACCACGCCCGGAGCCGCACCCCCGCCCCGGTCGCACCCGGACACGAACACACCCGCCGCCAACAACGCCAACCCCGCGCCAAGAGAAGACCAAACGCTCATAGTGTCGAGCCTAACACGCCCAAAACCCGCCCCAACTGGCCAGCCCAGCGCTGACCAGCCTGCTCAGCTCACGCGATCCCGCACAGCGTGTCGATGCTGTCCGCGCTTGGGCCGTACCCATTCGGCTCATGCACAGCAGCCTTCATCGCATCCGTGCTCTTCCGTTCTGTATACAGACCGCCCAGCTTGCGCATCCCCGCCACCAACGACTTCGCCTTCTCCGCGATGTCCGGCGGCAGCTCGGGGCTGATGCTCGCCTCCAGCGTGTTCGCCGCATACTTGAAAATAATGCCCGAATCCTGCGCCTGCCCGGTGAGCCACTGATCCGGATCATCCCACTGCGGGTCGGGGTGATGCTCATCCCCCTTCGTGGCCGCGCCGAACCGTGTGATCGCGTCCTCGGTGTTCTGGATCTGCTTGGAGTAGACACCGCAAAAAGCCTGCTTCGCCGCATCCGGGCTCGACGCAGACGCCACAGGAAGCTTCGGCGGCGAGGCGTCAGAGGAGCCTGCCGGGCACGCCTTGAGCAGATCTTTCGCCGCAGGGGTGTATTTGTCACCGTTTGGATCTAACTTGTCCGTACCTGCGTGCTGTGCGTAGAGCCGCGCCCGCTCCTGCAAGATCTGGACAAAGTCTCCGAGCTTGTTTGCCAGATCCTTCGGCACCTGCGGCGTCACCGCCCCGTCGATCTGATCAGACGCATACATGAAAATCACCGCCGCAGCATTCGCCGCATCCGTGATCGGCTTGTCGTACTCCACAACACCGCCCCGTTTGGGATCTTCTATAGCCTTGAAAAAGGTTTGGTTCGCCGTGTTGGCGCTTGTCACCGCGTCACGGAAGGCCGCGCAGGCCGCCTTCTGCGCCGCGACAGCCGGGTCGACACTCGGCGCCGACGAAGCAGCGCTGGACGACGCGCCCCCGCCCGGAACCACAGCCCCGCCCCGATCACACCCAACAACCAAAAAACCCGCAGTGAACAGCGTCAACGCTACGCAAAAAGAAGATCGAGCGATCATCACCAGAGCCTAACACGCCACAGCTACATGCCAGCCGATCAGCCCAAGAAAAACCGGATTCAGCAGCTCGCAAAATACCGCACGCTGCATCAATGGCATCCGCCGCCGGAGCGTAGTCGCTTTTGAACACCGCAGTCCGGTCGGCGGTGCTGGACTGATCCGTTTAGAGCTTGGAAAGCTTGCGCATTGCCGCCACCAGAGTCTTCTCCTTGTCCGCCAGCTCTGCGGAAAGCTGGGGCATGAGCTGCGCCTCGATCAAATCCGCCGCGTATTTGAAGACGATGCCCGCGTCCGCCGCCTGACCCGCCAACCATTGATCCGGATCGTTCCATTGCGTGTCAGGATGGCGCTCATCGCCCCGCGTCGCAGCCGAGAAACGCTCTTTTGCGTCGTCTGCCTGTTGGATCTGCTTGGAGTACACGCCGCAGAAATTCTGCTTCGCCGCTTCCGAGCTTGATGCGGGAGCAACGGCAAGCTTCGGCGGTGAGGCGTCAGACGAGCCTGCCGGACACGTCTTGAGCAGATCGTTCGCCGCAGGCGTGTACTTTGCGATATTCGTATTTAGCTCTTTACCCCCCTTGTGCTGGGCGTACAGCTGTGCACGCTCGTGCAGGATCTGCACAAAATCTCCGAGATTGCTCGCCAAATCTTTCGGGACCTGCGGTGTGACCGCCCCATCGATCTGATCGGAGGCATACATGAAGATCACCGCCGCCGCGTTCGCGGCATCGGTCATTGGCTTGTCGTACTCACTCTCTCCGTCACGCTTCGGATCGTTGACCGCATTTAAGAACACCTGGTTCGCCGTGTTGGTGCTCGCCATCGCGTCGCGGAAGGCCGCGCAGGCCGCTTTCTGCGCCGCGACAACCGGGTCCACACTCGCCGCAGAAGAAGCAGCACTGGACGACGCGCCACTGCCCCCGCCCGGAGCCGCAGCCCCGCCCCGATCACACCCAACAACCACAAAAAACGCCGTGAACAGCGCCAAAACGGCACCAACAGAAAAACGACCCGTCATCACCCGAGCCTAACACGCCAAGCCCAGCCAACTCGCAAACGGGAACCCCCATGAATCAGACTGCCACCGGGCCTCCGCGCCCTTGCGGCGTACGATCAGCCGCATGCTCCAGGAGAAAACCCTCCGCACGGCGACGCGGCGGAGCCGCATCCAAACCCCGAATGAGCGGACCGCCCGATCCTGATGCTCTGCATCAGGCGGCGGGCGAGGCGGACGCAGCCGCCTTCGTTCCCCCGCCCCCAACGGCTCGGCCAAAGCCAGCACTGGCGCAGCGCGTCGGCCAGGCTCGAAGCCTTCTGCCTTGGACCGCGCCGGTCGACAGCGCCCTAGCGGGATTGTTCATGTTCCCCGTCGCGATCATCTCTGTGCTCGTGCCGTTGTTGACGCGCCAGGGAATACTGGACATCACCGCAGGCGTCGTCAGCGGCGCGCTGCTCGTCGCCACTGGAGCGCATCTGCTGTGGGAAGTCGTCGCATTTGGCAGGTTCCAGAACAGCGAATCCTGGAAGAGCGACCCGAAACAGCCCCTCGTGTACGGCACGCTTCCGCTCGGGGTGAAATTGCGTTGGCTCGCGGTCGACGCGACGCTTTTCGGGTTGGCTTTTATCGTGCCGTGGCTGATCCGGGCGGTCGGGCACTGGGCACAAGGGAAATGAGCCTCAGCCCTCACCCCGCAAGAGACCGCCCAGAGCGGGGGCCTCGCACGCCACCGCATACCCGCCAATGACGTTTTCCCCGGTCACCGCCATAGCCGCCGCGCGGCCCCGAAGCCCGCACGCACTGCTCACGCCGCGTCGTTTTCGACCATGCCTTCCCAGGCGCGGCGGGCCTCCTCCAACACCCCGTACGTGTCGGACATGAGCACCGCGTCAATGCTGCCCGGGTTGGGGCAGCCGAAGGACTGCGCCTGCTGCCAATAGATCATCACAATTTTGAAGAACCCGGCCCGACGCGACGCGAACCATTCCGCGCCCCTGTGGAGCGCGGAGGCGGTCTCGCTCCAGTCCGCGAGCGCCGCTTGGACGTCCTGAGCGGCCTCGGCGAACTCGTTGTGCATGCCCCGCTCCAACGCGCCGGCGGCGGCATGGGCGGTCTTGGCTTTCAGCGCCGCGAGGTCGCCGCTCAGCTCCTCGCATTCGGCCTGGATCTGTTGGGCGAGGCTCGCGAGTTCGACGAACTGGCCCTCGTCAAAGGTGGGGAAGTAGTGTTTCTGGTCGACCAGCTCGCCGGCTCCCCGGATATCGCCGGTGAGATAGTCCATCGTCAACCCCGCCATGAACTCCCTTTCCTTCCACCGTGCCGCGCGCCCGGCTTCGAACTACCAGTACCGACCATTATCGGCTAACTCCGCCGTCGCGTCAACCCTCGGGCGAATCCGGCACACGCTCCCGCGGCGGCGGGCGGTTATGGCCCAACAACAACGCTTTGGACTGCATGTACTCCTCGGCGATCGGACCCGCCCATTCCCGCAACGGATGCCTCGCGAGCAATTCCAGGACCGTCGGACGAGGAGGACGGGTCTCTTTCGTGTCCCTGCCCCACTGCGTCACCTGCGTGTACTGCTCGATGTAGCGCTCGTATGTGCCCGAGGTCCACTCGTCCTCGGAGCCGCGTTGGGTCAGCACGGCGTCGTCGTGCGCGGCCCACTGCCCGAACACAAGGTCCCGCTCGAAGGAGGCGGGGGCGCTGGACCCGACGATCAAAAGCGACCATGGGTCCACCTCGACCCACAGGCACATACCGAACTCTTCGTTCTCCATCTCGTACACGCACTCCACGCGCAACGCCCACGGCACGGGGCTCGCTCGGCCTTGGCGGCGCACAAGCTCCCGGTACCGGGCGACGGGGTCCTCGACCGACGCGGCGACCGCCTCGTACTCCTGGAGGCGGTCTTCGGCGTGCTCCTTGTTGCGCACGAGCGCCGACCTGTCCAGGGCGTACATCTCCACGAATTCCGGGGGAGACGCCGTCACCAGCTCCACGAGGTCGTTCGCGGGCTTCGGCGCGCCCCTGGCCTGGCCGCGGACCTTCCAGTCCTCCTCGAACAGCCGGTCCTGGACGGCCGACGCCCTGGCCTGCGCCGCTTTGGGGAGGTCCGGGCCGCCGCCAAAACCGAACCCCTTCGCCGCCAAGAACGCCGTGTTCCACGCGTGCAGCGCCGCTTGAGACGCGGCCGCTCCATGACCGAGCAACACCCCTGCGGGCCAAGAGCCCACGAGCATCTGCGCGACCTGCGCCGCGCCGCAGAACCCCTGGCCCACCCCGGAAAAAAGCCGTTCGGCTTGATCGGCGAGCGTTCCCCGCCGGCCAAAAATCCTCGCGTGCAACTCAGGGAAATCGGGGCCGAGCTCGGCGATGCCCTTGGCGTTCACGTCGAGCGGCGAAGCTTCCACCGCCGCAGGCAGCCCGCTCGGCGGATCATAGTGACCGGCGCGCCCCAACGCGTCGAAGGACACCCGTCCGGCGAACGGGTTGTAGAGCAAGCCCATTCCGCAAAGCCTACCCGGCCCGGCCAGGCTCAGATCTCGCGGGCGACTTCAGCGAGCCCTTCAGCCGAGGCGCCGTCCTGCTCACGTTGCACCCCGACTCCCGCGCGCGTCTTCGCGATCAACCCGTCCAACCGGGCCACGACGCTGTCCATCTGCCCCACCCGGTTCTCGGTGTGCGATTGCAGCACAGCGCGCGCGTTTTCGCCGCTCGCGTCGTCCGGGTAACGCACACCGGCGGCCGCCTCGTAGAACCGCTCAGCAAGGCCCAATGCCTTATGCGCGACATCGTCGACCCTGTTCAGAATGGATGCGACTTCATCGGCGACATGGCCGGCGTCCGCGTTCTCTATCCCAGTCCCCATCTCGGCCCTCTTTCAGGTCTTCACATATCGATTCCCGCCAGAATCGGCGACTTCGACCAGGCTACCCCGCTCTTCCACAGAGCGCAAGACGCCCGAGCACGCGGCACATCAGATTTTCGGTGGCGGTCGCCAAGCCTCGTTCAACTGGTACCTCAGCTGGGCCTCCGTCCGACGCGAGGACTCGTGGACCTCGTCGAT
>JGI2924J29684_1076854_pt1 | contig 11802 bp, 21 predicted proteins | sample BenlonsequencITS_FD_29684 | JGI IMG/M metagenome (IMG submission 29684)
GTTCGGCAAATGTTTTGCCACCATCGGGATAGTTGGAAATGAAGACCACATGAATGTTGCCGTCGGAAAGGCTGGGCGTTCACGATGGATGGGGCATCGGCCGAAGGTTCGGGGTGTTGTTATGAACCCTGTTGATCACCCGCATGGCGGTGGTGAAGGAAAAACCTCCGGTGGACGTCATCCTGTTTCTCCCTGGGGTGTTCCTACCAAGGGCTATAAGACCAGGAAGAAGAGCAAGTCTTCGAGCAAGTTTATCGTCAAAAGACGGAAGTAGGAGTTGATACGTGTCCAGATCGATTAAAAAGGGACCCTTCATTGAGAAGAAGCTGTATAAACGGATCGTCGAAGCCGGTAAGGCCGGGGATAAGAAGATGATCAAGACCTACTCCCGCTGTTCGACGATTATTCCGGAGATGGTTGGTTTCACCATTTCGGTTTACAACGGGAAGACATGGGTCCCCGTTTATGTGACCGAGAATTTGGTGGGTCACAAGCTTGGCGAATTTGCGCCGACGCGTTTTTTTCGGGGTCATGCAGGTTCCGACAAAAAGGCGAGTAAGAGATAGGTGAAGTGATGGAAGGGAAGAAAGGATATCAGGCACATGCCAAGCATCTGATGATTTCTCCGAAGAAGCTTCGGCCGATTGCCGACAATGTACGGCGCAAGCCTTATGTTCAGGCTGTCGCCATTCTTGAAAGCATGCCCAATAAGGGTGCGACATACCTTCGCAAGGTGATTATGTCCGCAGCAGCCAACGCGCTTTCGCAGAATAAAAAGCTTGATGAAGAGATGCTGTATGTGAAAGAGCTTCAGGTGAATGAGGGCCCCCGTTATAAGCGGGTATGGCCGAGGAGCCGGGGGCGTCGGGATATTTTGCTGAAACGACTCAGCCATATTTCGGTCGTTGTCGACGAAATCGCGAACATGGGGGAGTAGATGGGTCAGAAAGTTAATCCGGTAGGAATGCGTCTTGGCATCAACAAGACCTGGAAGTCAAAGTGGTACGTCGATCCCCGGGAATATGCGGATACGCTTCATGAAGACCTTGCGCTGAGAAAGGAACTGGAAAGCTGTCCTGAAACGCAGGGAGCCGATATTTCCGATATTGAGATTATTCGTCATCCCCAGAGGATTACCATCGTTGTGAAAACCAGTCGTCCCGGTATTATTATCGGTGCGAAGGGTAGCAATATCGAGAAGATCGGTGCTCGGCTTCAGAAAATTGCCAAGAAGAAGATTCAGATCAAGATAAAGGAAGTAAAGCGACCCGAGGCGGATGCTCAGATTATTGCTGAAAATATCGCCAGGCAGTTGAAAATGCGGGGAGCTTTCAGAAGAACACTGAAGATGGCGGTGAGTAAGGCCATGCAGTCCGGTGTTCAGGGTGTTAAGGTCCGGATCTCCGGACGGCTTGGCGGTGCTGAAATGAGCCGTGTCGCTTGGCATCATGAGGGACGGGTTCCTCTTCACACGTTGCGTGCCGATATCGATTATGGCTTTGCCGAATCCAGGACAACCTTCGGAGTTATCGGCGTAAAGGTGTGGACCTTCAACGGCGAGGTATACCAGAAAGATCAGAAAGAAGATGCCGGACTGCTTGTGCGGAAAAAGCGTGAGAAGACCGGTGCGAGGAGATAGCGAGCTATGCTGAGTCCGAAGAGAACCAAATATAGAAAACGGCAGCGTGGGAAGACCGACGGCGTGGCCCGTCGCGGTACTCATGTTGCCTTCGGTGATTTCGGTCTGGTCGCTCTCGAGCCCAAATGGATTACCAACCGACAGATTGAGGCGGCTCGTATCGCGATGACTAGACACGTTAAGCGTGGCGGTAAAGTGTGGATCCGGATCTTTCCGGATATGCCCTATACCAAGAAGCCTGCTGAAACCAGGCAGGGTAAAGGAAAAGGTAACCCCGAGGGTTGGGTTGCAGTGGTGAAGAAGGGAGCTGTCATGTTTGAGATGGCTGGCGTCAGCGAAGAGTTGGCACGATCCGCTATGGCTTTAGCTGGTAGTAAACTCCCGATTAAAACCAAATTTATTGTTAGACGGGATCTGGAGTAGCGTATGAAAGATTCATTCAAGGACCTTACCTATCAGGAGTTGGTAGAGAAGCGAGAAGAGCTGCGGAAGAAGTACCTCGATTTGCGGGTGAATAAGGTCATCGGTCACATGGAAAATCGCCTTGAAATCCGGACGGTACGGCGGAGGCTTGCCAGTCTGAATGGGATTATCCATGAGTACGCTCTCGGAATTCGGAAGGAATCTTAGTGGTGAAAGAGAGGCCTGCGGATATGAATAGCCATAAAAAGAGTTATACCGGAATGGTTGTCAGCGATAAGATGGATAAAACCATCGTCGTTGCGGTAAAAGAGCGTACCCTGCACAGGCTCTACAAGAAGTACGTGAACAAGACCAAGAAGCTGAAGGCTCACGATGAGCGCAATGAGGCTGGAGTCGGTGATTTGGTACGTGTTGTAGAGTGTCGCCCCATCAGCAAGGATAAGTGCTGGCGGCTGACCGAGATTGTTGAACGCGCAAAGTAAGACGTGAGGGAGGATGTGCAGTTATGATTCAGATGCAGACAAACCTGACCGTTGCCGACAACAGCGGGGCTAAACGCGTACAATGTATCAAGGTCCTCGGCGGTTCCAAGCGGAAGACTGCCGGCGTTGGCGACATTATTGTGGTAGCGGTGAAAGATGCCCTGCCGAATGGAAATATTAAGAAAGGCGATGTGCAGAAAGCGGTCATTGTTCGGACCAAGAAGGAGTACCGTCGACCGGACGGAACCTATATCAGGTTTGACGATAACGCGTGTGTCATTATCGATGCTAACCTTAATCCTAGGGGCAAGCGTATTTTTGGGCCGGTGGCCCGTGAGCTTCGTGAATATGGGTTCATGAAGATTGTCTCTCTCGCCCCTGAGGTCCTTTAGGAGGTTGGTGATGAGTGTTATGAAAACAAAGCTGAAACGGGACGATACGGTAAAGGTTTTGACCGGAAAGGAAAAGGGAAAGACCGGTAAGATTCTCCGTATCGATCACGCAAAAAACCGGGCCATCGTACAGGGGCTCAACATGGTGAAAAAAGCGGTTCGTCCGAAGAGCCAGCAGGATAAGGGCGGCATCATTGAGGTTGAAGCCCCCATTGAACTTTCCAATCTTGCCTTTGTGGGTAAGGGTGGACAGACAACCCGGCTTGGTTATCGGTTTGAGGGCGGAAAAAAGGTCCGCTACGCGAAGAAAAGTGGGGATGCGGTCTGATGGAACAGTACGTACCTAGATTAAAGACGCTGTACGGCGAAAAGATTGCTGGCGAACTGATGGAAGAGTTCGCTTATACATCTCGGCAACAGATCCCCGGAATTACCAAGGTTTCGGTAAGTATGGGAGTCGGAGAGGCTTTGAATAATAAAAAGCTTCTCGAATCTGCCGTAAAAGAGCTCGAACAGATAACCGGGCAGCATGCCGTAAAGACAAAGGCTCGAAAGTCTATTTCGAATTTTAAGCTGCGGCAGGGAAATGAGATCGGTGCGAAAGTAACACTTCGCGGCGCTATGATGTGGGAGTTTCTCGATAGACTCATGAATGTGGCTCTCCCTCGTGTTAAGGACTTTCGTGGAGTCAATCCCAATGCCTTCGACGGACACGGGAACTACTCCTTGGGTATCCAGGAGCAGATCATTTTCCCCGAGATCGACTACGACAAGATCGAGCAGGTGAGTGGATTGAATGTAGCCATCGTTACGACGGCGAATACCGATGGGGAAGCCAGAGAGTTGTTAAAGAAACTTGGCATGCCCTTCAGGAAGAAATAGGGGAGCGAGATAATGGCCAAGAAGTCAATGATTATCAAGGCGCGGCGCAAACCGAAGTATATGACCCGAAAGGTCAATCGTTGCCGAATTTGCGGGCGTCCTCGTGGATACATGCGGAAGTTTCAGATGTGCAGAGTGTGCTTTCGGAAACTGGCGAGCGAGGGAAAAATCCCCGGCGTTACGAAATCGAGCTGGTAGGAGAGGATAATGGCTATATCGGATCCAGTAGCTGATATGCTGACCAAAATTCGAAATGCCAGCAGAGCTGGGCATGAAAAGGTGGATATTCCCACATCAAAGCAAAAACTTGAAGTGGTAAAGATCCTCAAGAATGAGGGGTATATCAAGAACTTTAAAAAGACCAATGTTGATGGTGTGAATAATATCAGGGTGTTCCTGAAATATACCGAAGAGGATAAACCGGTCATTCACGGAATCGAAAAGATATCCAAACCGGGGCGGCGGGTATATTCCGGATATCGTGATATGCCCAGAATTTTTAACGGGCACGGCATCATGATTGTATCGACTTCTGTCGGTGTTATCACCGGAAAGAAGGCAGCGGAACAGAAGGTGGGCGGAGAGCTCATCTGCTCCGTGTGGTAAGAGGGGGACTGTCGTATGTCTAGAATAGGTAAGCTTCCCGTCGAGATACCGCAGGGGGTTAGTGTTACTATCACCGACGGCTTTGTGACGGTTAAGGGACCTAAGGGAGAACTGAAACAGGACGTTCAGCCTGTGATTACCGTTGCTGTCGAAGGAAATCTCTTGACTGTTGATCGGAAGGATGATTCCAAGATGGCGCGTTCCTTTCATGGCCTGTATCGTCAGTTGATTCAGAATATGGTAACTGGCGTAACGAAAGGTTTTGAACGCTCTCTCGTGATCAACGGGGTCGGTTATCGAGCCGAAGTGAAAGGTAATACACTGCTCCTTAACCTTGGATACTCCACTCAGATTGAGTATGAGCTGGAAGAGGGGCTTTCTGTGGCTGTCGATGCGCAGAATAAGATTACCGTCAGTGGAATAAGCAAAGAGAGAGTAGGTCAGGCTTGTGCTGAGATTCGCTCTATCAGACCTCCTGAACCCTATAAGGGAAAGGGTGTCAAGTATGAGGAAGAACATATCCGACGTAAGATCGGTAAGTCTGGTGTGAAGTAGGTGCGGGAGTAGCAGGATGATAAGTCTTAAGAATGTATCGGACAAACGCCGAAAATGGCTCAAGCGGAAGCGGCACATCCGGAAAAGAATTAATGGAACTGCCGTACTTCCCAGAATGTCGGTCTATCGCAGCAACAGGCATCTCTATGTCCAGGTAATTGATGACTTGGCGGGGAATACCATTGCTTCCGTTAGTACCATGGAATCTGCCTTTAAGGGGCTCAAACCTACGGTGGAAAATGGTGCCAAGATCGGACAGGAAATTGGTGAGCGTTTGAAGAAAAAGAAAATTGAGAAGGTTGTCTTCGACAGGAATGGTTACCTGTACCACGGAGTGGTGAAAAGTATTGCCGACGGTGCCCGCAAAGCCGGGATACAGTTCTAGGGGGAAACGGTGGAACGAGACAGAGATAATGAATATGTAGAAAAGCTGATCAAACTTAACCGCGTTGCCAAGGTGGTCAAGGGTGGTCGACGATTCTCGTTTTCGGCCCTTACTGTTGTCGGTGATCAGAAGGGACGAGTCGGATACGGCTTTGGAAAGGCTAATGACGTGGCCGAGGCTATTCGAAAAGGAATGGAAAAGGCCAAAAAGAATATGGTTACTGTTCCCATGAAGCGGACTACGCTTCCCCACGAGGTGGTTGGGCAGTATAAGAGCGCCAGCGTTCTTTTGAAACCGGCGGCTCCCGGTACCGGTGTTATTGCCGGTGGGCCGGTTCGTGCGGTGATGGATGCCTGTGGTATTCATGATATTCTCAGCAAATCTCTTGGGTCGAAGAATACCATGAACATCGTGAAGGCTGTCTTTGCGGGGTTTGATGAGATTATGGACGCCAAGAGCATTGCCAAGACTCGAGGAAAATCACTCAACGAGATGTGGGGTTGATGGTATGGCGAAAAAGAGTGAGCAAAAGGTGCGGGTAACCCTGAAAAGGAGCCTGATTGGAAGAAAACCGCAGCAGCGGCGGACTGTGAAGGCGCTTGGTCTGGGAAAGATCGGTAGCAGCGTCGAACATGTGCTTAATCCCTCCATTAAGGGGATGATTGATGCGGTCTCTCATTTAGTGAAGGTCGAGGAGTTGTAAAAGCCATGCAGAATCTCAGGGTTCCAGACGGAGCAAGAAAACGTAAGCAGATAGTAGGGCGCGGAAGCGGTAGTGGCCGCGGCGGTTACTCTGGACGCGGACGAAATGGACAAAATGCCCGGTCAGGTGGTGGTGTTCGCCTTGGTTTTGAAGGCGGGCAGATGCCCTTGTACCGCCGGATTGCCCGGCGCGGTTTTTCCAATGCGGATTTTCGCGAAGAGTATGAAACGATCAATATCTGCGATTTTGTAGGCCGCTTTGATGACGGCGATACCGTTACACTCGAAAGCCTTAAGGAAAAAAAGGTGCTGAAGCAGGGTGTAACCAAGGTAAAGGTCTTGGGAAACGGTGAGATCGACAAAAAATTGATGATTCAAGTTGATATGGTTTCTGCCGGAGCGAAGGCCAAAATTGAAAAAGCCGGTGGGAAGGTGACAGGAATAGAAGAAGGTAACGATGGCAAATAACGCCTTAATTGATGTTTTTCGGGTGAAGGACCTCAGGCAGCGGATCTTTTTTACAATCGGCATGCTTGTGGTCTTTCGTCTCGGAGCTACGATACCGATTCCCGGGATAAATCTAAACGCGTTAAAGCTTTATTTTATGTCCCAGCAGGGGAGTGGTGGGATAGGTATTACCGAGTATATCAACTTCTTTGCAGGTGGCGCTTTCAAAAACTTTTCCATTTTTATGCTTGGTATCATGCCCTACATCACGGCTCAGATTATCATGCAGCTCTTGGTGTTGGTATTCCCTTCTTTAAAACGTATCTCCGAGGAAGAGGGCGGACGGAAGAAGATCAACAGGTATACCCGTTATGGTACGATCCTTGTCTGTCTTATTCAGTCTTATGTGGTTACTCGATATGCCGATTCGATTCCGGACGCTATAACTATGCCGCGACTCCAGTACACCATTATTGCGATGTTGACGGTTACGACTGGTTCTGTATTCCTTATCTGGATTGGTGATCAAATTACTCAGAGGGGTGTCGGAAACGGTATTTCCCTGCTGATTTTTGCCGGTATCGTCGCCAGAATGCCTAATGCCCTCATCAATTTGTTCCGCAAGGTACAGGCCAAGGAATTGAATCCCGTTTTCGTAATCATCGTTGTGGCAATGTTTGTGGTTGTTGTTGCTCTTGTTGTATATGAACAACAGGGGCAGAGAAAGATTCCGGTTAATTATGCCAAGAGGGTAATCGGCAGGAAAATGTATGGTGCCCAGAGTACCTATATCCCTTTTAAGATTAACCCCTCAGGCGTTATTCCTGTTATTTTCGCCTCTTCGGTTATGACCTTTCCGTTGCAGATTGCACAGAGCCTCGGACCGGAAGTACGCTGGCTTGCACGCTTTTCATACTGGCTTCGGCCGCAGGGTGCCCCCTACATTATCATCTACACCCTGTTGATTATTTTCTTTGCGTACTTCTACACCCAGGTTACCTTAAATCCTGTGGAGATTGCAAAACAGATAAGGGAAAACGGCGGCTCGATTCCCGGGATTCGGTCTGAAAAGATGGAAGAGTATCTTTCGACTATCTTAAATCGGATTGTTCTTCCCGGAGCGATTTTCCTTGCCTTTATTGCGGTCATCCCCACACTCATTCAGGGCCTCTTTAACTTTCCGGCGGAAGTTGCTATGCTCATGGGTGGTACGTCGTTGCTGATCATGGTAGGTGTTGATCTTGACACTATGTCGCAGATTGAAGGTCACCTGAGAATGCATCATCATGATGGATTGGTAAAGAAGGGCAGAATCAAGTCCAGGAATCTATAAAGAGGATAAAGAGATGAAGGTGAGAGCAAGCGTTAAACCGATTTGCGATAAGTGCAAAGTGATTCGAAGAAACGGTGTTGTTCGCATTATTTGCGAAAATCCGAAACATAAACAGCGGCAGAGGTAGGAGGAAGCCCGGATGGCACGTATTGCTGGTATAGATTTACCGAACAAGGCGACCAAAATATCGCTGACCTATATTTATGGCATTGGTCGAAGTTCCGCCATGGAAATTTGTAAGAAAGCGGGTATCGACCCCGATTCCAAGATGAATGACCTTTCTGCGGAAGATGTTAATAAGCTCAGAACGCTAATCGACAGTGACTATACTGTGGAAGGTCGACTGAGGACTCAGATTGCCTTGAATATAAAAAGGCTTATGGATATTGGATGTTACCGTGGTCTTCGGCACAGAAGAGGACTTCCTGTTCGCGGGCAGCGGACAAAGACGAACGCCCGAACGCGAAAGGGTAAGAAGAAGACCGTCGCGAACAAGAAGAAGTAGTTCGGAGGAAATAGAACGTGGCGAAAGCAAGCGGAAAGAAAAGAACGAAGAAGACGGTATACGAAGGGAATGTATATATACAGGCCACCTTTAACAATACCATTGTGACCGTGACCGACCTCCAGGGAAATACCGTTTCCTGGGCCAGTGCAGGTGGTCTTGGTTTTCGCGGTGCAAAGAAGTCTACGCCCTATGCGGCCCAGACTACCGCTGAAACGGCTGCCAAGAAGGCCATGGATTACGGTTTGCGGGAAGTGAATGTCTTTGTGAAGGGTCCGGGAGTCGGCCGTGAGTCAGCTATCCGGTCTCTTGGAAATCTCGGCCTTTCGGTGCGAAGCATCCGGGACGTTACGCCGATCCCTCACAATGGTTGCCGACCGCGGAAAAGTAGAAGAGTGTAAAGAGGAAGAATAGCAATGGCCAGATATGTAGGACCACAGTGCAGACTTTGTCGGGCGGAAAAGACCAAGCTTTTTCTTAAGGGTGAGCGATGTCATACGGGCAAGTGTCCGATCGCAAAGAAAAAAAACCCTCCCGGAAAGGGACCAAGGTTTCGGGCTCGAAAGATGTCCGACTACGGTATCCAGCTTCGAGAGAAGCAGAAGTTGAGAAGAATGTATGGTCTTCTCGAGAAACAGTTCAAACTCACCTTTGTTGAGGCTGAACGGCTTAGAGGAAAGACCGGTGAGAATTTGATCATCCTTCTTGAACGACGGCTTGATAATGTGGTGTACCGTCTTCGGTTCGCCAACAGCAGAAAGCAGGCCCGGCAGTTGGTTTCCCATGGTCACATCCTTGTTAACGGCAAACGGGTAACAATCCCTTCATATGTTGTTCGTCAGGGTGATGAGATCGAAATTCGTGAAGCCAGTAAGAAGATGGTTGTCATCAAAGATGCCCTCAAGGAATACACGAAAAGCGGTGTGATGCCGTGGATCATGCTTGATCCGGATGCCATGAAAGGAAGTCTGAGTGCGATTCCCAGAAGGAATGATGTCACCGATCTTTCGGATGTGAACGAGCAGCTCATCGTTGAGCTCTATTCAAGATAGGAGTATCCATGGCGCGGAAGAATCTGTTAAAGGGATTCAAGAAACCTCGGGGAATCACTTTTGAACATAGTGAACTACAGTCCAACTATGGTAAATTCGTGGCCTACCCTTTCGAGCGGGGGTTCGGTACGACGGTCGGTAATACGCTTCGGAGAGTTTTGCTCTCTTCGATTCAGGGTTATGCCGTAAGTGCCGTTAAGATTACCTGTTATAACGAAGAGGGTACTCCGCACATGGTCTCGAGTGAATTTGAAATGGTTCCCGAGGTGGTTGAGGATACACCGGAAATTATTGCAAATCTTAAACAATTGCAAATTAAGTTGCCGGAAGAGGTCGAGCAGAAAACCCTTCTCATTGAGTGTAAGGGGCCGGGAGAAATTACGGGTGCCGACTTTGAAAAAGACAATGATGTTGAAATTATCAACAAGGATTGGAAAATCCTCACCATGATGGAGAAGGCCAATTTCGATCTGGAAGTCCAGATTGATCTCGGTCGGGGATATGTTCCCTCTGAAGTAAACGAGAAGTATATCGAAGAGATCGGCACGATTCCGATTGATGCGGTCTTCAGTCCTATAAAGCGTGTTACCTATGGGATCGAGAATACCAGGGTTGGACAGCGGAGCGATTACGATAAGCTGACGATGGAAATCTACACCGATGGCACGATTGCTCCCGAGGATGCTTTGGCTGAGGCTGCAAAGATTGCCAAGGATCACTTTACTATTTTCATCAATTTTGATGAGGATGCGATCGATGGTGATGATGATGTTGATGAAGAGGAAGAACGGGTAAGGGCCGTATTGGATACTCCTGTTGAGGAGCTGGAATTGTCGGTTCGTTCGTTCAACTGCCTGAAGAGCGCAAATATCCGGACCATCGGTGACCTGACCCGGAAGACCGAGGAAGAGATTGCAAAGACCAGAAACTTCGGTAAAAAAAGCCTTCAGGAGATAAAGGAAAAACTGAAGGAGTGGAACCTTAGTCTCGGAATGACCGATTACAGTGTTTTGAAGACTTCGACAAAACTCCCGATGAACAAGGAAGAAGAAGATGAAGCATAGAGTTGGATTTAACAGGCTGAGTCGAAGTGCTGCTCACCGCCTTTCTCTCCACAGGAATATGGCCACCTCTCTGTTCCGTTATGAGAGAATTACCACTACAAAGGCAAAAGCTCTCGCGGTTCGTCGAACAGCTGAGAAAATGATTACCCGGGCAAAGGTTGATTCGGTACATAATAGGCGTACTATCGCCAAGGACATCAAGGACAAAGAGATTCTTGCAAAGCTCTTTACCGAAATAGGTCCCCGTTTTGTAAGCCGACCCGGTGGTTATACGCGTATTCTCAAGTTGGGAAGACGCAAGGGTGATGCCGCCGAAATGGTGATCCTCGAATTGGTCGAAAAGAAGCAGGAAGAAAAGAAGCCTGCCAAGGCCAAGAAAGCGAAGGCTGTGAAAGAGGATAAGAAGGCAGAGGCCCCCAAGGCGGAAGCCGAGGCTGTTCCTGCTGAAGAGGAGAAAAAAGAAGCCGCACCTGCCGCTGAATAAGTTTTCCTATCGTATTTGTAAGGCCTTAGACGACCGTCTCTTCCTGGTGGAGAGACGGTTTTTTTTGTCTTCTTTTTCCGGTCGTCTCTGATAATGAGAATTGTGTTTCTATATGGCACTTTTTTTGACAAATATCTCAAATGGGTGTTTAATATAGTATACAACAATTTCATTTCAGGAGGTTTCCATGGATGCTGTTTTAATTATGATAGTAGCCTTTGTCGGCTATATCATAGCCTACCGGTTGTATGGTGAGTTTGTCGGAAAAAAGATCTTCCAACTGACGAATCAGAACAAAACACCGGCTGTAGAGTTCACGGATGGTGTCGATTATGTTCCGACAAAACGAGGAATTATATTTGGTCACCACTTTACTTCCATTGCCGGAACCGGACCGATTGTAGGACCTGCTATCGGTGTCATATGGGGATGGCTGCCGGCGCTCATTTGGGTACTCGTGGGTTCTATTGTTATGGGAGCGGTACAGGACTTCAGTGTTCTGGTTATGTCGCTCAGGAACCAGGGAAAGTCTATATCCGAAGTCGCAGCGGGATATATCAGTAAAAGAATTCGTGTAGCCTTTTTCCTGATTGTCTTTATCGAGCTGTGGTTATTTCTGGCTATATTGGGCATGATTATCGCCGTCATTTTTCATATGTACCCTGAGGCGGTTTTCCCGGTATGGATGGAGATACCCATTGCTATAATCCTGGGGTGGGCAATTTACAAGCGCAATGCACATGTCAACCGAGCAACCGTTTTAGCTGTTGTCGCTATGTATATTACCGTTGTTTTAGGCCATGTCATTCCCCTCGACATGCCTACCATCGGCGGGATGCCGGCAACGGGCG
>JGI2924J29684_1076851_pt1 | contig 11792 bp, 9 predicted proteins | sample BenlonsequencITS_FD_29684 | JGI IMG/M metagenome (IMG submission 29684)
GCTAATGTCACAATTGCAGCTAAAACAGTCGAGCCGCATCCCAACTTACCGGGAACGATTTATTCTTCTGCTGAAGCTATTGAGAAGGCCGGTGGATCGGCATTGCCTGTGGTTTGTGATATCCGCTCAGAAGAACAGGTGATTGCAGCTGTTGCTCAAACAGTCGAGAGATTTGGTGGCGTTGATATCTGTATAAATAACGCGAGTGCCATTAGTATGACAGGTACGCTTGAGACGGATATGAAGCGATATGATTTGATGAATGGAATCAATACAAGAGGGACCTATATGGTGTCTCGTGCATGTATTCCATACCTTAAGAAAGCTGCAAATCCGCATATTCTCACCCTCGCGCCACCGCTTGATATGAAAGCTAAATGGTTTGCGCCGCATCTTGGTTATACAATTGCGAAAATGGGGATGAGTTTGTGTACGCTCGGGCTGTCTGCTGAGTTTAAGGCGGATGGGATTGCGGCTAATTCATTATGGCCTTTGACCGCTATTGATACTGCTGCTGTTCGCAATGCGCTGGGCGGAGAAAAAATGGCTGATGCAAGTCGAACTCCTGAAATTCTGGCTGACGCTGCTTATGTCATTTTGAATAAATCGTCGAAAACGTGTTCAGGTAATTTCTTCATTGATGAGCAGCTTTTGCGCGATGAAGGAGTGACGGATTTCTCAAAATATTCTCCGGGAATTGAAGGGCCGCTAGTGCGTGATTTCTTCGTGCCGGATGAAGTGCTTGAGGCTTTACCTACCCAAACAGTTAGCGGGTATGACTTAATCTAATTGGTTTAAGACGGAGGAATGTCAGAACAGACTGATCCAATTAAAGGGTTTGTCTAAATAGTGTCCTAAGGACACATTAAAACTAGGCCATTATATCTTGACAAATATAATAGTGGCTAGTCAATATATGTATATAAACACATGGTCTCCATAAAAATAATAAGAGGGGCCGGGGAGGAAAAGATATGACTAAACGTGCATTGTGGGCGACCACATCTCTTTGCGTATTGGCCCTAACAATTCCAACGATCGGGACAGCGCAAGAAAGCCAAAATACTTCAACTGATCTGCCTGAGGTGGCGTCGGAAAAGTCGTATTTGGAGGTTATCACGGTAACTTCATCTAGGCGCGCTGAGAGTATTCAGGATACAGGTAGTTCTGTCTCGGCATTGAGTAGCCAAGGTATAGAAAATAAAGGCGTTCAATCTGTAGAAGATGTCGCTGATTTAGTGCCAGGCCTACAGGTTGCTTCTTATCAAGGTGACACATCTATATATATTCGTGGTATCGGAACGCCTGTTATTGTTGCAGGAGCTGATAGCTCAACCGCGACTTATTTGAATGGCGTTTATCTTTCAAGGGCTGCAGCTATTGGTCCAGGTTTCTTCGATGTTGAAAGACTGGAAGTCCTGCGCGGTCCTCAAGGAACGCTCTATGGAAGAAACGCGACGGGTGGGGCGGTCAATATTATAACAAAACGGCCAACCGAAGAGTTTAGTGGTGAAGCTCGCTTGGTGTATGGGGATTATAACCGAATTCAAGCATTTGGCGCTTTGAGCGGTTCTATTACCGATGGGGTTCGGGCGCGTATTGCGGCAGAATATGAAGATCGTGATGGATACACGACCGTCCACCGTGCAGATGGAAGTAGCTATGACGCTGAAGATCAAAATTATCTGACAATGCGACTGACGGTAGAGGCCGATATAACACCAGATGTTATGTTGACTTTGACTGGGGATTATTACTCTGCAGATGACAAGGCAAATGTATTTCATTTTGCAAGCCTAGGATATCAAGACGAAGTTGATGGTTGGCTAAATACGCGTGAGGGAAGTCAGACAATTCCTTACTTTGCGATCAAAAACAGTGGAAACATAACTGAGACTGAATCTAGAGATATATTCTCTTCCATTGATCACTTTAACGACACGAGTGTTTGGGGTGTTTCCGGAAAATTAGATTGGGCTATTGGTGATTATGACCTGAGTGTTATTGCAGGTTATAAAAAGACCGACCCTGAATTCCAAAACTCATTCGATCTTGGTGATACCTATAACACTTACATTCTACGTGCTGAGGATCACGAGCAGAGCAATATTGATTTTCAATTGACCTCGCCAGCATCTGACCGCTTTAGCTGGATCTTGGGTGGTGGATATTTCACTGAAGAAAACAACATACAAAACAATATATTTGGTGACTTCTGGGAGCCTATCTTAATTCAGGGTTTCTCTGACTTGCAGGCAGCGGGTGTATTACCTCCATTCCCGATTGATATTCCATCTACGGAATTGTGTTGTGAGCTTCACCTAAACGGTCAACAAACATCAGATGCATTCAATTTGTATTTCGATACATCTTTTGACATGACGGATACACTAACTCTGAAGGCTGGTGTGCGTTATTCAGAGGAAGAACGCGATGGATACCAAGCCTTTGATTTAGCATTCCTTCCTGCCACTGCTGGGGGTGATTTAGTTCGGTTCGCACCCAACACAATTTTCTTCCCAAACGCTATAAGTGAAGACAGAGATGTCGTTCAGCCTGATCCATTCGGATTCAATGTTGGGCCAGTTAATGGGCCGACTACTTTTGATGCGGTTACACCTAAAGTTGCTCTAGAGTGGACGCCTGCTGATGACATTCTGCTTTATGTTAGTGCACAGCGCGGGTTTAAAAGTGGGGGATATAACATCGGTTCTAGCCAGAGAGATGCGTTTGAGCCAGAGAAGATTTGGTCGTACGAGGCGGGTTGGAAAACAAGTCTTCTTGAGAACCGTTTGATGGTCAATGGTGCTGCATTCTTGTATGATTATTCTAATCTACAATCGCAGGACTCTATTGGTAATCAACCGATTATCCGAAACGTTGGTAAAGCAGAGGTCACTGGTATCGAGGTTGAGTATGCTGCGCTCTTAAGCGACAGCTTCAGACTTGATGGTTCGATGACTTACTTGAACGCAGAATTTACTGAAGGTGCTTTAACCGAAGCGCTAAGACCTGCGCCTTTGACCCAAGCTCCGGGTAGTTTACTAGTAGACTTGGCAGGTAAGAATTTGCCGCGTGCTCCTGAATTCAAAGTGAACTTTGGTGCGCAATCTGACTTGAGAGTTGGAAATGGTGATTTGATGCTTCGCGCTGATTACACCTGGCAAGACAAAGTCTATTTCACTGTCTTCAATATTGAGGCGGCGTCTCAAGATTCTTACGGCGTGTTGAGAGCGCGGGCGAGTTATTCTCCGGATGACAAGCCTTACAAATTCTCTGTATTCGGCCAGAACCTGACTGATGAGACTTATTTCACCAATCAGATTCTAACTGGAACAACATATGGTGCTGAATTTGTCGGGTCGCTTGGTGCGCCTCGTACATTCGGTATCGAATTCTCAACAGCATTCTAGGAGGTAAATCTAATGACAATGACTTCGCTAGAAGTAGCAAAAGAATGGTACGCAGCGGTTCACGCCGGTGACCCAGAGCGCCTGTTTTCATACATAGATCCAGACTGTTCTATCGAATATTATGGGCCGTCAGTTATTCCATTTGCAGGAATATACAAAGGCATTGAGAAGTGTCAGGTCTTTTTTGGTCATGTTGCAAATGATGTGGAAATTCAGGAGTTTCTACAGGAAGACTTTATCGCTGACGGAGAGAAGGTGGCTGTAACAGGCCATCTTCGGATGGTCCTGAAAGCGACGGGTCGTCTATATTCCTCCGACTATGCGCATATTCTAACAGTGCGTAACGGTAAGGTCGTTCGTTTCCGAGATTTTCAAGATACTGCACAAGCTCTTCATGTGAGTTTGAATCTCGAAACACCAATTCGATAAGTTAATATAGGAGTACGTCCGTGATTGGATTGATGCAAAATCAACCGCTCTTGATATCAACTATATTAGAGCATGCACATCGTTGGCACGGGACGCAGCGTGTAGTGGGTTACACCACTGAAGGTGATTTGAGCGAAGTAATATTCGCTCAAATTGCCAAGCGTGCAGCGTCCCTTGCAAATAGCGTATTGTCGCATGGTATGAAGCTGGGAAGTTCGGCTGGTATTATTGCAATGAACAATCACCGTCACTTAGAATTGTGGTATGGATTGTCCGGTGTGGGGGCTATTGCACACAGCATTAATCCTCGATTGACGCCGGAACAAGTTGCATATGTCATCAATGACGCTGGCGATGAAATGCTATTCATCGACACGCCATTTATACCACTTGTTGCAGCTATTTTGCAGCACACCCCAAAGGTCAAACGCGTCGTTATCCTCACAGATGACAGCAAAATGACGGAGAGTATTCCTTTCCCAGCAGTCTCTTATGAGAGCTATATCGCGGGGCACTCAGATACTATTGAATGGCCAATGTTTGATGAGCAATCAGCAAACGCCATTTGTCACACATCAGGGACAACAGGGCGTCCAAAAGGGGTGCGATATAGTCATCGTTCTAACGTATTGCATGCGTTAGCAGTCAGTGCGAAAGACGTATTGGGTGTTGGTGCGCTTGATTGCGTACTTCCAATGGTTCCAATGTTCCATGCTAATGGCTGGGGCATGCCGTATGGGTGTCTAGCGCATGGGGCGGCTTTGGTTTTTCCTGGGTTCAAAATGGATGGGCCATCTCTACTCGATCTTGTCTTGGAGCAAGGCGTGACCGTCGCACTTGGCGTCCCGACGATTTGTTCGGTGCTACTTGAAGAGGCGAGTAAGCGTGGGAGTGGATTGGGTAAACTTGAAAAAGTTGCAATCGCTGGTTCTGCTGCCCCGCCTAAAATGATTGAGGAATTTGCTGGGTATGGCGTTGAAGTGATTCACGCTTGGGGGATGACTGAAACGAGTCCCATTGGAACTGCAAATGCAGATACGCCTCAAACAGCTTTTTTGCCCAAAGAAGACAAAGCTAAGATACGGGCTCTACAGGGGCGTCCTGTTTTTGGTGTCGATTTGAAAATCGTCGATGAAAGTGGGCATGAGCTTCCAAGGGATGGTGTCAGTGTTGGCCGACTTTTTGTACGAGGTGCGTGGGTTATTCAAAGGTATCACGGACAGGATAGCGATTGCGTTGATGCTGAAGGTTGGTTTGATACAGGTGATATAGCCTCGATATCTGAAGAGGGCTTTCTATTCCTCACCGACAGAGCCAAAGACTTGATCAAGTCGGGTGGGGAATGGATTAGTTCTGTGGAATTGGAAAATATTGCTTCCAGTCATCCACAGATTGCCGCTGTTGCAGCTATCGGAATTGCTCATCCCCAATGGGATGAGCGCCCGTTACTTATAGTTGTGCCAAGTCAACCAGAAACGCCACTAAGAAAAGGTGACGTCATTAATTTTATCGCGAGCAAAGTCGCACGTATTAGCGTGCCTGATGACGTGATATTTGTTAAAGAGCTTCCACTGGGTGCCACTGGTAAGGTGCAAAAAACCAAATTAAGATCCCAATATAAAGGATATTTTGGAGTTCATTAATCGACTTCTATAATTGTTTTGGATGTTGAAGAAGGTGTGATGTCGTTTTGTAGCTGCCGATTTATGTCAGATACACGAGATAGGAAGTGTATTCCACTTTTTATCTCTTCTTCTGTTAAGTGATCGACAATAGCGTCGACCATAGCCACGCCATTGTGTATCATTCCTGTGACGCATCTTTTACCCTTGGGAGTTAGGGATACGAATTTTTCGCGTCCGTTCATCGGATCTTCCGTCATTTGAAGTAGATCAAATGGAGGGCGAGTCATGGCGCGTAGGGATTTGGATATTGCAGAGCTGGTTACATCATACCATTTGCAAAGTGCGGCTTCGATATCTTTGCGACGCATCCTTACACCATTTTCTCCCTCAGCTCTAATCGTCCATAAGATGCAAGCTTGTTGGCGGGTGAGTATTCCGCTGCGAAGTGCATCTTCAATCTGCATACCCATGAGATAATGTATGGGATAGAATAGGTCTAAAAATTCTTGGGAAGCGTCTTTGTTCTTTTTCATGGTTTTTATCGACTCGATTTCAATATTATTGCCAGCATCCGACAAGCAACCGGACACCATTTTAGTATACGTCAAAGGATATAAAGTACAAATTATTAGTTTTTTATATAAATATAATGTCGTAAGGACATAATAAACTATTGACATAAAGGGTCGGGTCTGTAGTTTTTAATCAACAAAGAAACTTTACAAATTTTAAATGGGCGGGAACAAATGGTAGAACAAATAGATCTGTCCAAACTTAAGGGTGTCGAGTGGTTGAATGGCGCTTTGGAATTGCAAAAATGCGCGTTTCGTAAAAATGGCCCCCCAGATGCAAGCCTTAGAATTGATAGACTCAAAAGGTTATTAGCTGCCTTGGAGCAGAACTCACATCGGATAGAAGAAGCGATGATGAGTGATTTTGGTTTTCGTTCTGCGCACCAGTCATATTTTGTGGAAGTTGTAACGACAGCAAAGCCAATCCGTGAGGCGATTAAGAATGTTCGCAAATGGATGCGGCCTGAGAAACGCAAGATTGAGATAGCATTTGCCATAGCGGGTGGGCGTGCAGAAATTCACTATCAACCATTGGGCGTGGTCGGATGCGTTAGTCCGTGGAATTTTCCGTTCAATCTAGCATTCTCACCTTTGGCTAGCATTTTTGCTGCCGGTAACAGTGCAATGCTAAAGCCGTCCTCTTCGACGCCTGCCTGCGCTGAATTAATGGCAGAAATAATATCAGAGAGTTTTGACGCAGAAGAAGTGGTTGTTGCACCAAACGCCGATGAATTTGCGGCGGCGTTCACGCGTTTGCCATTTGATCATTTGATCTATACGGGCGGTGGAGAGGTGGCGAAACAAATCGCGGCGTCCGCTGCTAATAATTTAATGCCTCTCACTCTAGAGCTTGGTGGTAAATCACCAGTTCTTATTGGCCGACGTGCCAATATAAAGTTGGCTGCTAATCGTATTATGTTTGGCAAGTTTTTAAATGCGGGACAGATTTGTCTAGCACCAGATTACTTGCTGGTTCCTGAGAGTGGTTTGGATGAAATCGTGGCTGCGTTAAAAGCAGCTATCGTAAAAATGGCTCCTAAGGAAAATGGCACAAAAGACTATGTGTCGATAATAAACAAAAACCATAAAGATCGTTTGCTTAGTTATTTGGCGGAAGCAAATGATCAAGGTGTTCAAACCGTATCAATAGATTGGCTAGGGGGAGATGTAGGTGAGGGAGAGAATTTTGTTGCTCCCACGCTAATTATAGACCCGCCGGATGATCTTCTCGTCATGCAAGAAGAGATTTTTGGGCCACTACTTCCGATCAAAACTTATAAGAGTTTTGAAGAAGCCATATCTTTTATAAATGATCGTCCAAATCCGCTCGCTCTTTACTATTTCGGCGATGACAGAAACGAGAGAGGTATCGTTATGTCACGTACACAATCAGGCGGTGTCACCATTAATGATGTGATTATGCATTACACAATGGATGATCTTCCTTTTGGGGGAGTGGGTGCAAGTGGGATGGGTTCATACCACGGTGTTCATGGGTTCAAGCAATTTAGCCATGCTCGCTCAGTCTACAAACAAAGCGGCCTTGATATTGGTGGAATGCTTCGTCCCCCATACGACGAGAAATTTAGAAAAATCGCCAAATTTTTATTGAAGCACGGATAACAGTGCGTGGGAGCAAATATGTCTAATATAGCTGAAGTAAACATTGATCCAGATTTTAAAGTGAAGGACTTGTACTCTCCAGAAGTGATTGCAAATCCTTACCCTTATTATGATCATTTGAGAGATAAGCCAGTTCAATTTGGCTTAGAAGACTTCCCTCCGGGAACTATACCAGGTCAGGACAAACCTTTCCCTGCTTGGGTCTTTTTAAAGCATGCTGACGTTGTTGAAGTGTGCCGTAGAGCAGACGTTTTCTCCTCACGTGATGTTATGCAGGAAGAGTCAGATGCGCCAACATTGATGCTGGTGAACCATGATGACCCGCGTCATGCTGAACTTCGCAAAATTGCTCAAATTGCCTTTGCGCCAAAGCGGGTCATGACTGATGTGGCACCGTGGATGGAAAAAACTGTTGCGGGGCAATTAGAAGAGTATGGTGAAGAAGAATTAGACTTCATGCAGGACTTAGCACCGAATCTTCCTGCTCTCGTTATGACTAAACTTATCGGTACGCCTGAAAGTGATTATAAATTGCTGCGTCGCTGGGCTAATGCTTTCATGGTGACTTCAGAGTTTACGCTCGAAGAGCGTAATCAATGTAATATCGATTTATGGCAGTATTACTCGCAAAAAGTAGAAGAAAGATATTCTGATATTGAGTCTGGAAAAGATGTACCTGATGATTTGATGTCAGCCTTTATCAAAGCAGAGTCTGATGGCAATAAGCTGACCAAAGAAGAGGTTGTTCGTTTCTGCCTCACATTGGTTGTCGCAGGGGCCGAGACAACAGGATATTTATTGGGAAACCTTATAGATGTTTTAGTCGACAATCCGAAACTCTTTAAATTACTTCAAGACGACCGAACTCAAGTGCGGGCTTTTATCGATGAAAGCTTGCGCAGAGACGGACCCGTTCAGCGGTTACATCGTGTTTGTGTAAAGGATGTAGAGGTGGGGGGGGCATCCATAAAGGCGGGAGATTGGGTTGCGATTTTTCATGCTTCGGCCAACCGTGATCCAGCCGTTTTTGAAAACCCCAATGAGTTCATTATGGGGCGACCTAATATTGGTAAGCATGCAACTTTTGGGCATGGAATACATCACTGCATGGGGTCTGGAATTGCTCGGAATGAAGCAGCCCAAATGATCAATGGAATTCTGGATCGTTATAGAGGCGTAGAGTCTAACGGCGAGCGCGTTCGCCAAAGTGGAGGTTTGCTGAACTACGGATTAGAAACTTGCCCAATCAAGTTTTTAAAATAGTTAGCAATTTGAGAGGGGAGTATCTTGAGTAGATTCCTTTTCTCAATTTTTCAAGTTGAAGGTTAATATCATGATTCGTATAGTGGCGACGACAAGAGACGGTACTAGGTCTGAACTGTCGGCGGATTCAGGTCTGTCTCTCATGGAAGTATTGCGAGACAGGGATTTGGATGTTGAAGGCGTATGCGGCGGCGCAGTGTCATGCGCTAGTTGTCACGTGTACGTTGCAGATGAGTGGGTTGATAAACTATCTGCTCCGGATGAAATGGAAGAGGCTCTTGTGGGAGACCTTGTGCATGCAAAGCCCAATAGCCGACTATGTTGCCAGATCGTATTATCAGACAAATTTGACGGCCTAGAGGTAACTGTTGCACCGAGTGAAATGTGATTGGTCTGCTTGTTTTTGGGTGGTGTCAGACAAAAGCTAACCGGTCTCTGAGTGGCAGGGGCGGTCGTTTTTTAGCTTGCAAAAAATTGCCACCATTCGCTCAGTGCGATGTCGCGATTTCGTTTGAAATTTGAGAAGCGAATTAAAGTCCAAACCTATTCCACCAGAATTGAGCTTTTTCATGAGTAATATCAATTCCTCTTTCATGAAGAAGGTCTTCCACATTTTTCAACGAGAGTGGAAAACGGATATACATCATCACTGCAAGTTTGATGACTTCTGGTGAGGTTTTGAAATATCGGAAGATGGAGGTTTTCATGTTTCCAACTTAGCGAAAGCTGGCTAAGTTGGAAATGAACGGATTAAACTGACAATGCCTCAGGGCGTTATTGCGACAATGATTGAAAGTCGTTTGCTCAACCTCATCCGGATGCTTTGGACACTGCTAAAAACAAACGCCTTATTGAGGCTATAGAGAATCTGGTGAGTTAAACCACTAATATAAAGATACTCAAAAAAGAAAAGTACCGGCTAAACAAAGTTGGTAGACAAGCTTACTTCGCTTAGCCGCCGCATGTTTCTCGAACTATCAAGTTTGTTGGCAGTCGTTCCGAGCGGCTGGCGTGGCCGCGACCATCAAGTAGTTTGGATACCAATAATCGTCCACCCTTGCGAGTGTCTTGAGAAACGGTTGTCAGGGCGGGATAGGATAATTTTGCAAATGGGATATCATCATAGCCTATAACGGATATATCGTCCGGAATTTTTAGTCCTGATTTTCCAATAGCCCTGATCGCCCCTAATGCAAGTACGTCGCTTGCTGCAATTACAGCGTCAAACTTCACACCAGATGTAATTAGACTTTCCATCGCAGCTTCCGCTGATTCTAATTCGAAATGAGCGGGGACAATCAACCTATCATCTATAGATAAGCCTGATTGAGCGTGTGCGTCCATATATCCACGATGGCGTTGGGCTGCCTCCGGTGCTTGTGTATCCCCTAGAAAAACTATGCGTTGTCTATTCAGTCTGATGAGGTGGGCGGTAGCGCGCCGTCCGCCTTCCGGATTGTCACTTCCTACACAGCAATATTCTTGGTCAGAAAATTCTGCTCCCCATACAACAAACCTCTTATCTTCTTGGCTAAGCGCATTGAAATCAGAGCGAAGTGCGCTTTGACCAATGAATATAATGCCGTCTGCGCGGCTTGTTTTCATGGCAAAAGCTAAGTCGTCATAGGTTCTCGGCGAGATATGGCTGACAAGAACATCACAATCTCTGTCGCGCGCGGCTGAATACACACCGTCCAATAACTGTATTAGGAAAGGATCGGAGCGGTGCGAATCTCTTGATTGAGGTTGTGGCACGACAACAGCGATTGTTGCATCAGCCCCAATCGGTCCGGATGGCATGGACTGTCGGAAAGGATAGTCCATTTGGCGTGCGAGCTGCCATATATGTTCTTTCGTGCGCCGATTGATTGCTGGGCTATCATTTAGCGCTCTGGAAACTGTTGAGACAGAGACACCTGACGAGCGCGCAAGATCTTCTAGACGTGTGGCTTTGCGGCGTGCAGAAGGTGTATCACCCATATAGTAGAATTCCTCATTCTGTTTGCGTGATCAGCCTCGCCCAAAAACCACTCCAAGGTGCCAGTTTGTTTGTAAACGGACTATTCGGAGATGTTGGACCAGCTTCAGTGGCTATTAACTCCAAATTTTCTTGGATATCAATAAAGACGTGCTCATCCGTCAAATTATATCCACATAGTATCCGTTCTTGTCCAGATTTACGTATAAAAACCAATATCCCGTCACTTTGTGGAATAAAAGTCTGATCCCCAATGCTTAGGGCTGGGATAGTTTTCCTTAATTTTACAAGCTTCTTAACGGCGTTGAGACAAGATGAGTTGTCTTGATTCTGTTGATTTATACTTAAAGGGAAGTGACTATCGTCTACTGGCAGCCAAGGTTCTTTGCTTGAAAAGCCGGCATGAGGCTTGTCATGATGCCAAGGAAGCGGTGTGCGCGCGCCATCTCGTCCTAGTGTGTGCGGCCAGTTTGCTATTGCTTCTGGGTCGACAAGTTTATCAAAAGGAACATGGGCTTGTGGGAGGCCCAACTCTTCACCTTGATAGATAATTGGATTGCCTCGCAATGACAGGAGTAGCATCATTAAAGTGTGGGATGCTTGGGGATGCTCTTCACGAGGGATCCAACGAGAGACAGCGCGTGGAGCATCATGATTTGAGAAAGCCCAGCTGGGCCAACCTTCCTCAGAGTTTCCATCCCACATATTTACGGATTTCATAATCCCTTCTGTTGTGAGCTTTTCAGCGTACAGAAAATCGAAATTATAAGCAGAGTTAAGGTGCTTTTCGCCATGCGTAAAAGCTTTCATTTCGTGAATGGGGTCATCACCTCCAACTTCTGCAACGGTGAATTTTGCACCATAAGAATCTAAAAGTGCGCGCACTTTT
>JGI2924J29684_1076850_pt1 | contig 11789 bp, 9 predicted proteins | sample BenlonsequencITS_FD_29684 | JGI IMG/M metagenome (IMG submission 29684)
GGCAGAGCGGCCTAACGCGCCTGCCTTGAGAGCAGGTGGCTGTCAAGCCTCATGGGTTCAAATCCCATCCCCACCGCTTCTGCGACGAGCAATCCGTGAGGAGCGAAGCGTGAACGAGGGGTTTGAACTAGACCAGTCGCGCGCAGCGAAGCGAGCACGGAGCACGTCTGGGCGTGGTTCAAATCCCATCCCACCGTTTTTCCGCGAACAACTGCGACGAGCCTCACGAAGAGCACGTGAGCGGAAAACGAAACGGTGGGATTCGAATCAGATCGGGGGTCTGCGCGTAGCGCAGGTTATCGAGCGTGGTTCGAATCTCATCCCCTCCGTTTTTGTGACGAACGGAGCGCGGGGACCCGAGCGGCGAATCATCGGATTGGAATCGAGCAAGGGGAGAAAGCCTGTATCGACTACTAGCTGATAGGGAGGTATGGACCGCCGAACGGTGCTCGCTGGCGTTGGTGGGACACTCTCGGTGAGTGTTGTCGGGTGTCTCGACACGAGTCGTCTCTCGAGTCGAGGTGGCGACGCCTCTGAGTCGGAGACCGGTGATGACTTCGACCCTGATATCGAACCCACGACTCGGCTCGGTGACGGGGAACGAACGTCGATCGAGGCCGAACCCGACCGAGAGTACGAGTACGTGGACGCAGACGATAGCGTCCGCATCACGTACGACAGCGGCAAGACGAACGAGATGTCGTTCGACGAGTGGGGGACGAGACGGGCAACCGCGGCCGCGGCATCGCACGTTCGATCGTCGCTTTCCAGCGAGGAGTTACTCGGAACCGGTGTCTTCGTCGCAACGGGCGTCGCGGAGGTCGATACCCTCGAGGACGCACCCGAGGACCTGACGTTCGACAGGGCGATTCCACTCGGTGTGCTCGTCGACTACAACGCCAGCTACTCCCGCGGCGGGGACCTCCGCTCCGAACCCGACGTCGAGTTCGACGCGATCGTGGCCGCAACTCCTCGAGCGGTCGACGTCACGATGTTGTTCGAGGAGCGACCGTCCACAGCCGTTGTACCTGCCTTTTGTCGTCGAGGGTGGTCGCGAGAGGACTGATACGGATTACTGTAACGATGTACCGGCGCGACCGCAGGCTGGCTCGCGGTCGCGCCGGTACATCGGGACAGCGTTCCGTATGAGTGGAAAACGAGATCCGAACTGGGTCCATTCGGGACAGGGACGCCGAAAATACAGCGGAACGAGAGGTTACTGGTAGGACAACTCGAGTTCGAGCGCGCGCTCGAGTAGCCCCTCGTCGTAGTACTCTTCGGCCTGCTCGGGACGGGTGTCGTAGATTGCACGAACCTGCTGGACGGTGTTCCGGAAGTTCTTGAACGTCGCCTCGTCGACCATCTGGCCGTCCAGCGTGACGGCCCCGGTACCTTCGCGTTTGGCTTCGTTGAACCGTTCGATCTTGTTCACGTCGCGTTCGAGTTCCTCGGGCGTCGGCATGTGAACGGTGTTGGCCTGGATCGTCTGTTTGGGGTACAACGACCAGGAGCCGTCCAGCCCGAGACGCGCCTCGTGTTCGACCTGATCGGCGTACTCGTCGGCATTGTAGTAGGTCAACCCGGCACGTTCCTTGAACAGGTCGTCGAAGGGACCACCGATCGACAGCAGGCCGCCGGCGCTTGCCTCGTTCGAGAGCGCCTCGAGCAGGCCATCCCAGCGTGGCATTCCGTCGCCCAAATCTCGGCCCCCGAGTTCGGCGGCGTAGTCGACGGGGCCAAAGACGAGCGCGGTCAGCCGAGAGTCCTCGCCGAACTGGGCGATTTCTCGCAGATCCGAGCGAGCACGGCCAGTCTCGATGATGATCGATAGTCCGATCGACCCGTCGGCGTAGCCGTGTTCGGATTCGGCTTCAGCCACGGCTTTTGCGGCGTTCTGGACGTCCTCGAGTCGTCCCACTTTCGGGACGACGACGCCGTCGATTTCGTCGCCGACCTCGGAGACGAGCCGATCGATTTGGGCACGACCTTTCTCGCGGTAGGTTTCGTCCTCGTAGCTCCACTCGACGCGAGGCCAGATCTCGCCGGGGAACTCGTACTCGGGCACGTTCTCGATGGTGTTCTCGAGGCCCTGCTCTTTCATGTCGGGCGCTGTGCCGTCCTCTAAGTCGGGCACGAGCCAGTCGGGTGCCTGGAATCCCTCGGCCTCGAGGCCGGAGGTGAGGTACTTCGCCGAGTCGTCTTTCGGAACGGCGGCCGGTGCAGTCTGGAAGGTTCGACAGAGTCGGATGTCGTCGGTCATGTGTCTGGATTCGTTGGATTGTGTGGGTATCGTTCGGAGTCGGTGTCAATGCGTTCGTTTCTGGATCTCTGCAGTTCGCGTTCCCGAGTAGACGGGTTCGTCGTCCTGGTTGAACGCGACGTGTTCGAACCGGACGGTGCCCGCTTCGTCGCTCGAGGCGTCGTTCTCGGCCTCGAGTACGCGGGTAAAGGCGTAGACGGTGTCGCCGGCGGCGACGAACGTGTGGAACTTCTCGTCGTCGAAGCCGACCTCGCGCCAGGTCTGTTCGTCCGACCGGGCGTGACCCAGCGCAGTCGATCGGGTGACGTCGCCGTAAGTGACGATGTCTCCGGACGGCGAGTCGGCCATCACGTCGACGTTGTGGTGCTGTTTGGCCGTGTTCAGCGTCGCCAACGGCAGGGAAGCGACGGTGACGTCGTCCTGGGTGCGGCCGCGTTCGTGCTGGTAGGCGACGGCGGCGTCGCGGTCCTCGGATTCCTCGAGTGCGGCCACGAAGTCTTCGAAGTAGCCGCCTTCGGGCGTGACGAACGTTTCGGGGAGGCTGGGGCCGTCGTCTTCGATAGTCGCCGTCTCTCCACCGCCGTCGGAGCTGCCCTCCGACGAGGATCGCGAACCGTCACTTCCCTCCCCGCCGTCGGTCGCGACCGATTCGCGACGCGGGATCATGTTCGTGCGCTCGTAGGAGCACAGGATCTCGCCAGTTTCGGCGTCCGTGCCTCGGGTTCGCCAGGAGACGATGCCGTACTCGGGCCGAGAACTCGAGGTGGCAGTACTGACCACTTCGCTCTCGACGTGGAGTTCGGTCCCGTCGTAGACCGGTGTTCCGGGGAACCGGACGTCGGTGCGCCCGAGGAAGTAGCCGCCCTTTTCGCTCAGGTCCTCGACGGTAATGCCGAGGGTGGCCGCGGTGAGGTAGTCCGGGTGGATCGGGGGTTCGTCGAATCCGCGTGACTCGGCCGCGTCGGATCGCCAGTAGGCTGGATCGTGGTTCAGCGTCTGGCTCATCCACCCTTCGTTGCCGAACTGCGTGAGCGTGAGGCCGGGGTCGTGTTCGATGACGTCCCCTTCCTCGAAGTCCTCGAAGCAGTTTCCCTTCTCTTTCGTCTCGGCTCGCTCGAGTGCCTGGACGAACGTCTCGGGATCGGTCCAGTCAGTCATCTGCAGTCACCTCGTCACTCGCGGTCAGTTGCTGGTCACGCTTGCGTCGTGCGATCGTCCGTCGCATCTCGTTCTCGACGATCATGTACCCTTCGTCGAAACCCATCCCGGGCTTTGCGAGTACCTGGGCGGCGTCGGTCGCGAGCGCGACGTGGGCGCAGGCCCGCGAAGAGGTTGCGGTCTCGTTGCAGGTCCCGCCGAGATACGCGCGGGTGTTCGTTCCCTCGCAGTAACGGACCGCCTGTCCGCTACGGTGGATGCCGCCGAGGTCGGGCGTCTTGATCTGGACGAGATCGGCCGCGCCAGCGTCGACGAACGCCTGCACGTCCTCGAAGGTGTTGCACCACTCGTCGGCGACGACGTCGACGGCGACGTCCGCGGCCTCGAGTCCCTCGCGGAGTTCGACCATCTCCTCGATCTGTGCTTTGCGGTTGCCCGCGTCCATCGGTCCCTCGATCTGAATCGGGTACGGCGCGGCTGCCTCCTCGAGGGTGACGAAGTAGTCGACGACCTCGTCGCGGTCGTAGGGCGGGCCGAATATCTCGCCGATCATCCCGTAGACGTCGATGTGGAACCGCGGCTCGTAGTCGTCGGGGCCGAGTTCCTGGGACCGCTGGGTGAGCCACTCGACGTACTCGACGAGCGTCTCCCCGTCTTCGCCGATCTTCTCGACGCTGTTGATCAGGGCGTGGGGAAGCACGGGGACGCCCTTGACGAACATCTTCTCGGTGTTGGTATAGCGGTCGTCGCCGGACTGGCCGAAGACCGGCACCGGCTCCGTCGCAGGGTCGGTTCCCAGTGCGTCGGCCAGTACGTCGGTCTTCGTCGTGCCGTCGGCCTTGGCCGCCGCACCGAGCAGCGCCTGCGAGACGCCGTACCGGATCGCCGTGTGGAGTCGCTTCCCTTCGACCGCGAGTTCCTCGAGCAGTTCCGCGTTCGCGAGAAAGTCGGTGGCGTCGCGGCCGACGAGCTCGTCGGCGACCGGGCCTTCGACGACGGGCGCGTACTCCTCGGGCTGGAAGAGCGGGTCGCGCCCGCCGGCCCCGGAGTACTGGACCGCAGCGCAGTCGCCGCGAATCGTGGAGCCGTCCTCGAGGGAGATGTCGACGATGAGCGTTTCGCCGGCCTGGCGAATCTCCTCGAAGCCGTCGGTGACGGGCTCACCTTCGTAGGTGAAGCCGTCTTGCTTTGCACCCTGTTTGATCGCGCGCTGGTCGTCGAAGAAGAACCCGGCGTAGCCGGGCGTCGCGTGAATTCCTGTGAGCTTCATGTTAGGCGTCCCCCTGTGGTGGCTGTGGTCGGCCAATGAGCTTGCCGTCGCTGATCGCGTCGACATCGTCCGCGACCATCCGAAACGACTGGTCGCGACCCTCGGTGTCGGCGCGTCGCGAGAGGCGTGCCCTGTGGATCTCCTTGATGTCGTCGTCCATCTCGAGGTCGGCCCACTCGAAGATGCGGACGCGACCGTCGTCGTCGCGGGCGGGAAGGACGGCCCCCTTCGCGCTGTCGCTCGGGGCAAATGGGACGTCGAGTACGCCGGAGTCGAACGCCTCGATCGTCCCTCGGACGACGTCGCCGTCGCCGTGATCGTAGATCGTATCCATCAGACACCGGGTTTCGCGCTCGATGAGGTCCTGTTCCTCCGCGATACCGTCGATGTCGATGTTCTGTTCGATCGCCATGTCGATGACCTGCCGGGTCGTTCGCAGGCCGGAGGCGTTTGCCTCCTTGGTCGGCACCCCCTGGAACTCCTGGGGGGATTTGGTGATGACCTTGTCCGGTTGTGCGATCGCAGCGGTCATCCCGCCGAGGCTGATGACGCCGTTGGCGCGTGCCTCGTCCGGCGGAAAGCCGCCCATCCACTCGTGGAAGACGGTGGTGACGACGACCTCGTCGGGAAGGTACTCGTCGCCAAGCTTCTGCAAGGCGTTCAGGGCGGCGACGTCTTGGACGACGTTGCCGACCTGTCCGTAGCCGAGCGTGATCGAGCGCACGCCCTGCGTGGCGGCGAGTTGCCCCTCGACGATCATGATCGCGATTGCGATCGACGGCGGGACGAGCGTCCCCGTCAGCGGGCCGAACGGCTCGCGGTTGATCCGTACACCGCGTTCGGTGTAGGCACCCGCGAGGCGATCCACGAACTGCCACTTCTCGATCGTCTCCTCGAGGCCGTGTCGTTTCGTGTACGGAATGTTGTACGAGATCGGTCCGCCCTCGAAGCTCTGGAAGCCACCGGCGAAGGTGATCGCCGCGAGCAAGCGGGCGTCGGGTGTGCCGTGGCGAACTTCGATCGGAGCCTCGATCGACTCGATCAGTTCGCGACAGCCGTCGACTCCGTGGTTGACCGCGGGAAAGCCGTTGAGGGTGTTCTCGCCCGTTTCACGGGCTTTCTCGAGACCTTCCTGGGCTTTCTCGTACTCGTTGTCACGGGTGTAGGAGTCGATCGTGGTCGGCAAGAGGTCGGCCTGGCCCTCCCGGTGAAGGTACTCCAGCAACTCGATTTGGTCGTCGATCCGGGGTACTCCGGCTCGCGGCTGTAAGAGGGGCTTGTCAGCCGACTCGAGGACGTCCGCGAACCGTTTGTGGGCCGGCAGCGACTCGTGGTACTCGATCGCGTTCTCGAAGTCCACGTCGGCACCCGTTGGCCAGTTGGACCGGATCTCGTCGTCGATACGCCGTAGCTCGTCGGATGGAATACGCTCGTCTCGTATCATCTAGGAACTGATAGTAGCACGTTCCGACTCGGTTGGTGTGATCTCGAGGTCCTGTCGCAGGGCGGCGATCGCATCTTCCGGGTCGGTTTCGGAGTCGAAGACGCGATCGAAGCCGAGTTTCTGGAACGTGCGTCGGGTCTGCTCGAAGTCGCTCTGTCCGACGTCGAGGTTGCCGCCGATGTAGGTGACTGCGTCGACGTCGGCTTCGTCCAGCACCTCGTGAAATCCCTGGCAGTCCTGTTCGGCGTGACCGTAGAGCGAGGAGACCAGCACAGCCTCTGCATCGTGTGCTACTGCGGCCTCGGCGAACTCCGCTTGTGAGGTCTGGACGCCGAGATTGACGACGTCGAAACCAGCTGCACTGAACGCCTGCTCTAGGATCGTGATGCCAACGACGTGAGCGTCGGACCCGATCACGCCGAGGACAACCGTTCGGGACATCGTGTGCAGAACCATGAGGAACCCCAGTATAAAGTTAATGATCGTCCATGATAATATTCTTTAATTGTCCTTTGTTTCCCTCATTGGCATACAGGAACATGCCAATGCTTAATAGTAAAGGTTTTTTACTGTTGGGGGTTGGATTCGGCAGCACTTCATGATAAATAACAAGGGTTCGGGTTCCGAGAGCAGAGGGGCGCTTTCGAATCTGTGCGTGCTGGACCTGACGCAGGTGCTGGCTGGCCCGTACTGTACGATGTTGCTCGCAGACCTCGGTGCCGATGTCGTCAAGATCGAACGGCCCGGCGGTGACCTCATCCGATCGAACCCACCGTTCGTCGACGACCCGGACGAGGAGGCCTACGGCGGCTACTTCCAGAGTGTCAACAGAGGAAAGCGGAGTATCGAACTCGACTTCGGCGACGAGACCGACCGCGAAGACTTCCTCTCACTCGTCGAAGAAGCCGACGTCGTCGTCGAGAACTACCAGGCGGGAACGATGGAGAAGTACGACCTCGGCTACGAACGGCTCCAGAAGTACAACTCCGAACTCATCTACTCCTCTATTCGTGGCTTCGGCGACCCGCGAACGGGCGAGACTGACCGCCAGGGCCAGCCGTCGTTCGACCTCATCGCACAGGCGCTCGGCGGAGTCATGGAGATCACCGGCCAGGAAGACGGACCGCCCACGAAGACCGGGCCTGGCGTCGGCGACCTCTTTACAGCGACGCTGAACTGCATCGGCATCCTCGCGGCCGTCAACCACCGCGAGCAGACCGGTGACGGCCAGTACGTCGACACCGGAATGTACGACTCGATGATCAGCTTCACCGAACGCGCCATCTACCAGCAGTCCTACACGGGCGAACCGCCATCACGGCAGGGTAACTCCCACCCGACGCTGTTTCCCTACGACGCGTTCGAGACGGCCGACGGCTACGTCGTCATCGCCGCGTTCAACGACAGACACTGGACGGAACTCTGCTCGGCGATGGGCCGCGACGAACTCGCCGACGATCACTCGACGATGGCAGACCGCCTCGAGAGTCGACACCTCCTCCGCGAAGAAATCGCTGACTGGACGCTCGACCGGACGAACGACGAAGTCGTCGACACACTCGAAAGGCGAGTCCCAGCGGCACCCGTCCAGACGACGGCAGACATCTTCGACGACGACCACGTTCGGGCACGCGACATGCTCGTCCAGGTCGAACAACCCGGCACGGACGAACACGTCGAGATTGCGGGCTCGCCGATCAAGATGACCGAGACCTCGCCGGAGCCTCGAGGACGTGCGCCGCTGCTGGACGAGCACCGCGACGAAATTCTGGGCGAGGAAGCCGAGACGACGGCCGACGATTAAGCCGGATCGCTGTATCGACGCCAGTGCAACCGCTTCGCTTCGGGTCGGGTCGCGGTTGCGCCGGCACCGACTGATACGGACTGCTGTCCCGAGAGACCGGCGCGACCGTAGGCGGGCTCGCGGTCGCACCGGAACTGACGTCCAGCAAACCGTACGACAGGAAGCCTATGCGACGACCCGCCAATTGGGTTTCGAGACGACGCGGGCCGTGATCACCGTGTCGGGTGGCCGGCGTTCGATCGTGTTTTGACTCCCGCCGTCCTGGAGGAACGCAAACGTAAGCTACAAGACGACCCCGCCGAAACGAGAGAGTATGCTGAACGGTGGCTTCACGTCGGCCCCTGCTGGCTCGCTGGCTACCGCAGCGTCTCGTCCGTTTTCGAAACCTAAACGCGTCTAACGTGCCCATGGAAGACCGACGGCTCGGCGGCGTTTCGCCGTGTCGTGGTCAATTCCCTGGCTGGTAACGCACCCGTCAGCCGCCGCCATCCATCGCGCTCGATCGCACGACTGGAGTCGTGTCGGCCACTCGCTGACGGGTCCGTATCGATTGCTGTTGGCCAGTCGTCCGACCGGACCGGGTCGAGCCCCGAGCTTCGAGCTCTGGCTGGGCGCTGGGTCCGAAGCGACGGCTGTCTCACAGAATATTGCACACGTCTGGCTGTTCCAGACACATCTCTATCCAACGCGATGACAGACGAATTCGACACTGACCGACACTTCGAGACGGACCGCATCGAAAAGACCCGACGCCTCCGCGAACAGGGCGACTCACCGTACGTGACCGACGTCGATCGGGACGCGACGATCGAGTCGGTTCTCGACGCCTTCGCTGCCGACGAGTACGAGGACCCGCCGTCCACGACGTACCAACTCGCAGGTCGCGTGCTGCGTGTAAACGACCTCGGCTCGGTGCTGTTTGCCGACCTGCGGGACGAAACCGGCCGCATCCAACTTCTGTTTACCGAAGAGCAGACGGAGGCGTTCGACGACCGACAACTCGTCGACATCGGCGATTTCCTCGCCGTCACCGGCGTCCCGATCCGGACGGACACGGGCGAGCGATCGATTCACGTCGCCGACTGGCAGCTCGCGACGAAGGCCCTCCGCAGTCCGCCGACGCGGACCGGGTTCAACGAACGAAACCGAGTCCGAGACCGCGTTGGCGCGATGGTCGTCGACGACGACCTCCGGACAGGTATCGAGACACGCTTTGCCGTGATCGCTACGCTTCGAGAGCTCCTGCAAGAGCGTGACTTCCGCGAAGTGGATACGCCAATCCTCCACCACACCGCCGGTGGCGCACGCGCAACCCCGTTCGAAACCTACTGTGAAGCCCTCGAGGAGGAGCAGGCCCTTCGCATCGCACCCGAACTGTATCTCAAGCGGCTCGTGATGGGAGGATTCGAACGCATCTTCGAGATCGGGAGCGTCTTCCGCAACGAAGACATCGACACGACGCACAACCCCGAATTCACGATGCTCGAGCTCTACGAGGCCTACGCCGACTACGAAGACGTGATGGAACTGACCGAATCGCTCGTCTCACAGGTCGTCCTCGAGCACACTGGATCGTACGACCTCGAGTACGGCGGGGCGACACTCGACTTCGAGCCACCGTGGGATCGGCTGACCCTCGAGCAGACGCTCGAAGAGTACGGCGGGATTCCAGTCACGGATCGCTCCACCGACGAGTTGCGCCGACTCGCCGAGCGCGAGTACGACGTCGCGTTCGACGGCTCGGTGACGCGCGGTCGGGTGTACGAGGAACTCTACGAGGCGGCCGCCGAAGACGAGATCGAGGGGCCGCTTTTCGTGACCGACCCGCCACGCGCGTCCACGCCGCTGTGTGCGCCCCACCCCGACGACGACGCTCGGGCCGAGCGGTTCGAAGCCGTCGTTCAGGGCGTCGAACTCGCGAACGCGTACTCGGAGCTGTCCGATCCGCTCGAGCAAGCACGAACGTTCGAAGCGCAAGTCAGCCGACGGGAACGTGGCGACGACGAAGCACACGAAATGGATACCGACTACGTCCGGTCGCTCGGGTACGGCCTGCCGCCGACCGGTGGTCTCGGCATCGGCGTCGATCGGCTCGCGATGTTGATCGCGGGGACACAGTCGATCAAGGACGTGTTGCCGTTCCCGATGGTCGCACGACAAAACGAGGAGTTCTGTTGACGGTGTAAGTGGGCTTCACTGGGAAAACGGCGCTTGACGATGTACCCGACAGTAGCTCGGGCGAGAAGACAAGCGCCACCGGTGGCCGGGGTTTTTCCTCTTCGAGAGCCGGGCAGCAGACGGCAGTCTCTCGTCCGTCTGCAGTCTCGAGCACGGCCCGACGCCGTGAATCGGCTATGCTGAATCGACGTGGATAAACAGATACAGGATCGTAGATTATTAGTCTTCCAACAGTATTTCGACACGTTTGGCGAAGTTTCGATCACCGCGTCGAACACACCGGGACTCACAGCTACAGTGATGGAGGATGACGTTCGGCTGCGCGGCTAAATCGACCGGAAGCGCCGCGAGTTCGTCGTCTCGTTTCGCCGTCCGCTCTGCGAGAAGCGGCTGGGTGAGCGTCGTAACTCCCTCGAAGGCCGCCGAACGTGTAGAAACAGTTCGTTACAAGTGCGTTATGGGGAGTCGGTTCTGCTGGCCGTCGACCGAGTCGCGGGCCAGGCCTGCCCTGCTGGATCGAATCCCGACCGTCTGGACGATTTGACTCGTCAGTCGACGGTTGGGACGGTTCTAGTACCATCCCAAGCGTAGACCGACTAGTTGAGAGTTGGCCAAAATCGATCACGATTCTCGATCAGAAGTGGAGTGCACTAGTCAGAGTAGACTCGCGACACTACTATCTCACAGTCTCGTCGAGTACAATACTGTGTTTCGATCTCACAAGCACACATATAAATATTGCTAACTATATAGAAAAATGGAACGTTTCCGGTCTAAGTCCGACTCCCCAGTGCCACCCGGTCGTGTAGCGTCCGTTCTCACTGCACGACTCACGAGCCAACGCCCCACGCGCTCCGCTGTGGATAGTCGTGTACGGCACCATCGCAGCTGCACTGTTTCACCACTCCGTTCTCGAGTTGACCACCGCGAACGTGAAACCCACAACCTGTGTCACACACTCGGACGGTTTGCGACTTCTCACATCGTCTCGAGAGAGCTACCGAGCTGGCCTGGAATCTCTTCTTCGAGAATCGGCGCACTACACTCCTCCTGACCGAGCGTGTTGGTCTGTTCGGTGACGACGAGGAGGTGTTGGTGGACGTTCCTGATCGCCGACTGGAGTGTTTCGATTTCGTCGGTCTGCGTTGGGTCTGTCTGTGCCTGGTCTAAGTGTCCCACAGCGAGTGCCTCCGTCACATCTTGCAGTTCCAAGACTGGCGTAAGGAGATCCCGGCGGACGACCCAGACAGTGTTTGCGAACGCGAGAGTCACAAGGCAGACGACCACAGCCGTCCCGACGACGTATCCCGTTGGCATGGCCGTCAGTACTCGCGTAGGGCCGAGAAAGGCAAGCGGAAACACGAGCAGCAACATCGCGGCCACGTACTGGATGACGGCCGCCGTGAGGACCTTTCGCTCGATGCTGTCCTCGAACTGGAGCCACTGCAGCAACTGCCGGAGCGTGCGTCGGTACGTGTCGACTACTACGCGTGAAACTGTGGCTCCTTTCATACGGTTTGCTGTCCATCAGTTCCGGCGCGACCGCGAGCCCACCTGCGGTAACGCCGGTACCTCGGGACAGCATTCCGTCTCATACTAGTACCGTCCCAACCGTCGACTGACGGGTCGAATCGAGCCACACCGCCAGATTCGACCGATCAGTTCAGGCTTGGCC
>JGI2924J29684_1076848_pt1 | contig 11788 bp, 10 predicted proteins | sample BenlonsequencITS_FD_29684 | JGI IMG/M metagenome (IMG submission 29684)
TTTGCTCAGTCATCATCAAACATCACCCTACTACATTATACCATTTCGGTGGGTAATACTGTTTACTTTGTCAACAGACCCGCACTGACGAATTTACCCTAAAACAAAACGACCAATTAACATCGGCCGTTTTAGTCCTCACTATGTCACCCGCCTCTGGGTCGAAAAAATACCCTGTCCAGATCCAAGTCCAAACCCGGAAAATCAGGATGGGTGAATTCATCCCCCGATCCCCCGGCAAAGACCAGAGTATAACTTCCATCATTAAATTTAAAAGTTTCCAAGGTGTCAAACACAACTCCTAGCCATTGAGGAGTAAAAAGGATTATTGGTTACTAAAAATTGAACTTAACGAGATTTGAAATTGCCTTTTATCTCGTATGTGCCTATAATAACCCAAGAAGTGGAAATTCTGTCAAGGATGTTAGACTCAATAGTGAAGAATTTAACAAGATAAAGAAGGAGGCTATAGAATGGAGGCGACTGGGAAGCGGTTTCTATATATTGATAACTTGCGATTATTAGTGATAATGCTAGTCATTATCATGCATCTCTCAGGAACTTACAGTGGCTTTGGCAGCTGGTATGTAACAGAGGGAAAGCCCGTAGGTCTAATTTCAACAGTTATATTTGGCTTTTATCAATCATTTACCCAGGGATATTTCATGGGTCTTTTATTTTTGCTTTCCGGTTTTTTTATTCCCGGAGCTTATGATCGCAAAGGATTTTCCAAATATGTCAGAGATCGTTTCATCCGTCTTGGCATTCCGACACTCATCTATATGCTGGCGATAACTCCTTTTATTTTATATGTCCAATTGGATCTTAATTGGGCCAGACCGAAACCGAGTTTTATTTCCTATTATTTTCATTACCTAGGCAACCTACAATTTATCAGAAATTCCGGGCCGATGTGGTTTGCCTTTGCCCTCTTAATATTCTCGGTAATTTATGGTCTTGTCCGTGTTTCTGGGAAAGGTCAAAACACTTCTAGAGAAGAATTAAAACCTAAGTTTAAGCACGAAATTATTCTAATTTTAATCATATCCCTTTGTGCCTTTCTTATCAGATTGATACAACCCATTGGAACCAGTATCTTAGGAATGCAGCTTTGCCATTTCTCTCAGTATGTAATTCTTTTTATCGTGGGTATGCTGGCCTACAGAAATAATCTTTTCTCCAAGCTTGATCCTAAGTCCGGGAAAATGTGGTTATTTTTCGGACTAATACCCGGAACAATCGTCTGGCTCGCAATTATGATTCTCGGCGGCGCAATTCATGGTGATCAAAGTTTTAACGGCGGACTTTCCTGGCAGGCTGCAGCCTACGCCTTATGGGAGTCTTTTGTAGCAGTTTCAATGTCAATCGGACTACTTACTCTTTTTAAGGAAAAATTCAATCACCAAACCAAGCTGGTTAAGATTTTAGCAGACAATTCCTTTGCAGTCTACGTCTTTCATCCCCCAATTATCATTGCCGCCGCACAATTAATTAAACCACTGGCCTGGCTGCCTATTCTTAAATTTGCGCTGCTTTCTCTGATTTGCATACCAGTTTGCTTTGCCTTCACCTACTTTATTGTGAGAAGAATTCCCTTGTTAAAAAAGGTAATGTAAAGTTATAAACTCCAGTGTCAAAACCAGATTTCAAGAACCAAAGGGGTTCAGCCTTTTAAGCTGAACCCCTTTGGTTCTTCCGGAGGACTACCGTCCTCTCCCAAAAAATCTTCTGTTTAGAACATTTCTTTAGTCATTTTTTCAATGGCTTCATTGGTAGAGTCATATACTCCCGGGAATGAACTCCAATTCCCTCCCTGGGTTAAACAAGGGATAAAGTATAACTTTCCGCAATTCCTGCAAGCCCGCTCTACTTCTTTGGCAACTATCTCCGGGGTCCAGGCCGGAAAATCAACGACACCGCTGTCGATATCCCCCATAAAGCTGATTTGACTGCCATATTGCTTGATAAGTTCCGGAGTGTTGTTCGTGGTCATGACCCCTTGCCAGATATCTACTCCCATCTCGATCATAAAGGGAACCAAGTTAGCCGCATAGGAATCACTGTGGTGCACAATCAGCTCCACTCCATTCGCTTTATAAAAAGCGTATATTTTCTTGTAAGCCGGGAGAAAGAACTCTTCGAACATAGCTGGAGAAATGAAGGAGGATTTTTGGCTGCCCCAATCGTCGTGATGGAATATGCAATCCGGATGGATATGATCAATCAAAGCTTTGGCATAAGCCAACTCATGTTCAGTGAGGTAATCAATGAGCTCATGCATAGCTTCCGGCTCCTCATATAAAGCCATCAATGCATCTTCCATGCTCATCAGATGATGGGTCATTTCAAATACACCGGGGGCAACGAACAAGGTTACAAATTCCTCATTGCGATCAACCGTATTGGCATGGGCGATAGCCGCAGCCCAAGCTTCGTCGGAAGTCGGAATAACCGGGGCCTTAACGTATTTTTTCCACTCGGTAATATCCTTCAGTACTTTATGTTCATCATCATGAACCGGGAAACCGCCAAGTTGACCTTCCGGCCATTTGAAGGTTATGCCCCAATCATTTTTAATTGTTTCCCCCGGTTGAGGAAACCTACCGCCGGGAGCTTCCATTATAAAGTGCATAAACTCATATTGCTTGACAAACCGATCGGGATTCCCACCTTTAATCGTCTCCAATAGGTTTTGTTTCTTAGTCAGCATAAATCTTCCTCCTTAAGTAGCTGCTTATTTAATTCTTGGCTAGTTCAACCGCTTTAACAGCCGCACTGCCGGCATCGGGAGCAAAACCGTCTGCCCCGATTGACGCTGCATATTCTGCTGATACAGGCGCACCGCCGACAATAACCTTGTAGCCTGTGACTCCGCTGGCTTTTAGGGCTTGAACGGTTTCCTGCATTTTGGTCATAGTTGTTGTTAAAAGTCCGGAACAGGCCACTATTTTTACGTTCTCATTGTCTTTAACTGCCTCTACAAATTTCGCCGGTGTAACATCTACACCCAGGTCAACCATGTCAAATCCGGCACTTCCGATCATCATGGAAACGAGATTTTTGCCGATGTCATGGAGATCACCTTCAACTGTACCGATAATACATGTCCCTAAAGATGAGGTGCTTTGATCCGCAAACAGCGGCTTTAGCACTTCCACACCCTTAGACATAGCTTTAGCGGCCATCAGCATTTCTGGCACGAATAATTCTCCAGCCGAAAACAGATCACCGACAACACGCATAGAGTCAACCATTCCTTGCAGAATATCTTTGGCAGCATTTCCTTCAGCCAAGGCTTCCTGTACCAGGCCTGGTACGAGTTTGGCTTTTCCTGCCTCTACCATCGCTTTTACTTCATTAATCTTAGACATTGTTAAATTCCTCCTTGATTGTTAATTTTGCAGTAACTTTTTTGCTGTAATCATGAGAGTAAAAACATTATATCTTAGAGTTCACGATGTTGACTAGCTTAAGAGAAGATCACAATTAAGAATTTATTTCATCTTGAATTTATTGGGCAGGGGTTTGCCTTCCTGCTTCCAGAGGCAGGGGTTTTTTGACTGCAAATAGGATTAAGAAAAATACTAAGATAGCTAAATATCCACCTGTCCCGAAATAGTATTGAAATCTCAAGGTAGTAATATGCAGTGGTTCCATAATGGCTGCATAAAAATATCCGGATAGAAATCCGCCCAAATTCATTCCTGACACAATTATAGACATAGCCATAGGAGTCTGGCTGGGATGAACTGAAGCACCGGCGAGCATATAAATTGATGACATACTTAGGGTCAGTCCAACACCCAAACACGCTTCCCCGATTATAAACAAAGTTACGCTTTGACTGAAAGAAAAAATCACTTGGGAAACTATAAAAAAGACTAGTCCTATACTAAGGGTCTGACGACCAAATTTTTGATAAACATTGCCGAATATTGCTCCCGCCGCCATTCCTCCTACCGTCATAAACATTAGAACTACTCCGGCAACTGCAGCATTAGCTTTGATGGTCAAAAGTACCGAAGACATATTGGTCAGGGATGGATAGTCCAAAATTGTAACTATTCCAAATAATAAGCTCCAGCCAAAAACTGAGCCGGGCATTTTAAGTTTTTCCTTTGCCACACCATCAGTACCTGCAGGGATTTCTTGCTTTTGAGGTTCCGGCAGGAAAACCAATACTATTATAAATGTAATTATACCAAGAGCATGGGCTAAGAAGCTATAATTCCAGCCAATTGAAGCCAGAACACCGCCCAGCAATTGGAGCACAATTCCCCCAATGTTCATGACAACGCTATTGATTCCCATGACGCTGGCCTGCTTATCTTCCGGTACAAGATTAAAAATTAAAGCACTGTTCAGGGGCATAATAAGTCCCAGTCCCAAGCCAAAAAGACCTCTAGCCAACAATATTTGGTTAAAATCCTGCAAATAGTAGGGAATTGCCCCTGCGATACTGAACACTAAGGTTGCAAACAGCGCTAATGTCCTATATTTAACAGACTTTCCGGCAACACTTCCTCCCAGGATTGATACGGGGATAGATACTAGGGCAGGAATCGTGGAGACCAGCAACAGGGTACTAAAACTTATGGCAGGGAATGCGCCGCCAATCGTCGCTATGGCCGGGGTAATAGTACCGATACCCATAGCTAGAAAACCAAAGGAGAAGATGGCCAATAATACTAAAGACTGTCTTTTCTCGCTCATAATATCTTCCTTCCTATACAAATATTGATAAGTCCTTGATTTTCATTGGTGCGTGGTTTAAGCCAATCGATTTACTATTTAAACATCACTCCCCCCTTTTGGAATAAAATCCAGCAGCACGAATAAAATTTGTATATACATACAGATGTATATATATCTATATATTCATAATAATACGAAAAAGAAGCTTTTTCAACCACTACATTAGCTAGTTGAATAAATTCTCAAATAATTACGAACTTAAGTCCCTACTAAAAAAGACCTCCTGCGAAGGAAGTCTTTTTCTATCTGGCTCATGGCTAATTTGACCAAACTTATAAGAAGGGTAACTTTACTCCTACACATAAGTCCAGTCGATTTGGTGAAAATATATCCGATTTGTAAAAATTGGAGGTGATTATTATGCAACAACTAGATTCAACGTTGCATGAAACTATGGAACTACATGAACTCTTAAATTTCAAGACAATCTGTATGACTACCTCAAAAATGGTGCAAGGAGTAGTCTTTGATCAAGATTTAAAAGCATTACTTGAAAAAGATGTCCAACAATCTAGGCAAGCAATAACTGTCTTACAAGGACTATTAATTAAAACTCAACCACAATGATTGGAGGGGAATCCAGCGATGAGTTATGAAAAGAAACCCATCAACGCTCTCAAAGGACCTATGAATAAGGATTATTTGGAGATTGAAAACTCGGAAGGAATGCCCGGGCTTGTGGATTCGACCATTGCTCTTAGTTTTCTACTGAATGCCAAAAGTGGAATAAAAAATTGTGCCACTGCCTTAACCGAAATCGCAGATCCAGAGGCAAGAAAAGAAATACGCAATATGTTAAACGCTCAAATCGACCTGCACGCTCAAATTTCAGAACTTATGATGAACAAAGGGTGGTTTCATCCATACCAAGTAGCTGAACAATTCAAATTAGACTTGGTGTCCGCTCAGGCGGCAGTTCAAATCTCCAATCTGCAGCTCTTTCCCGGTAATACAAGCAGGCTAGGTACATTTGCAACCCCAAACTATTAAGTTAGGAGGTAAACAAACTAATGAAGGCTGTAACCTTTCAAGGTATTAAAAATGTCGAGGTCAAGGATGTTCCAGACCCCACAATTCATAAACCGGACGACATCATTGTTAAAATTACAACTACCGCGATCTGCGGCTCAGACTTGCACCTAATTCATGATATGATCCCAAACCTCCCTAAAAACTATATTATCGGACATGAGCCCATGGGTGTCGTTGAGGAAGTAGGCCCGGAAGTAACCAAGCTCAAAAAGGGGGATCGAGTTATCATTCCCTTTAATGTCAGTTGTGGGGAATGCTTTTTTTGCAAACACGATCTGACAAGTCAATGCGATAACTCAAACCCTCATGGGAATATGGGAGCCTTTTTTGGGTATTCCGAAACTGCCGGCGGGTACCCCGGAGGCCAAGCCGAATATATGAGAGTTCCTTACGGAAACTTTACCCCCTTTAAAATCCCAGAGGACAGTGAGGTAGAAGATGAAAAACTGGTTTTACTGTCTGATGCCATGTCAACTGCTTATTGGAGTGTAGAAAACGCAGGGGTCAAAAACGGGGATACGGTAATTGTCTTAGGCTGCGGGCCGGTGGGGCTTTTGGCCCAAAAATTCTGTTGGCTTATGGGAGCTAAAAGAGTTATTGCTGTTGATTACATAGATTACCGCTTAACTCATGCCAACCGGTATAACAACGTAGAGACTGTCAATTTTGAGCAATATGATAACACGGGAGACTATCTATATGAAATGACTCAAGGTGGCGCAGATATTGTGATTGACTGTGTCGGCATGGATGGCAAGATGACACCCCTTGAATTCCTGGCCTCCGGTCTGAAGCTTCAAGGAGGAGCTTTGGGTAGTTTAGTTATGGCTAGTCAGGCAGTTCGCAAAGGAGGAATGATTCAAGTAACCGGAATCTATGGTTCCAGATATAACGGTTTCCCACTTGGAGATTTGATGAATCGCAATATTAATTTGAGATTGGGGCAAGCTCCTGTCATTCCTTATATGCCACGTCTTTATCAGCTCCTTGCCGATAAAAAGTTTGATCCCAGCGATATCATTACCCATAGATTACCCTTGGATCAAGCAAAGCATGGCTACGAAGTTTTTGATACCAAAACAGATGATTGCATTAAAGTTGTACTTCATCCCGGACTTCACTAAAGCATCAGTATTGTCTTTATGAAGGATAGACTATATCCTCGCTAAACTATAAAGAGGTGAAAAAATTGCTAGAAGGAAAAAGAATATCACCCCATGAGACCTTTGAGCTTCATGAAATCCTATCATTTAAAAATGTATGTGCTACAAAAGCATCAGCAATGGCCGGCTTAGTTTCAGACGAAGAGTTAACTACCCTCTTGCAGCAAGACTTTACCACTTCACAAGAACATATAGCCGAACTAAAAGACTTAATCCAATCATCAGAGCTCTGGGAGAAAAATCAGCTTCCTAACAATCATTAAACCTTAAAAAAAACCAGAAAGAAGGCGGATAAACTATGGGACTTCTGCAAAATTTAGCAGGCATGGGAGATATGACCGAGCAGGTAATCGCCACAGACTTTTTAATTTCTGCTAAAGCGGGTGTTCGAAATTATGCCATGGCAATCTCTGAAACCGCAACACCGGAAGTAAGGGAGGTTCTTCGCAGACATTTGGATGTGGCTATCGATACCCATGAAAAAATATTCAATTATATGACGAAAAAGGGTTATTACCATGCTAATAACCCTCAAGAGCAATTAATCGTTGATACAGAGGCAGCCGATACTGTGTTAGGGATCCAGTAAGCAATTGGAAACTCGTGACAATTAATATATCAAGGCCATGTTTTACCTCTGAACGTCTTTACTTTAACTGAATGGTTTTGCTTTGCTTTTTATCCCAGTCATTAAATGCACCCCCAAAAAGGGGGTGCATCTAATGACTGGGTTTTTGGAGATGAATTTGCTCAACGATAAATCTCAGTATTCGTTTGATAAGTTGACACAGTATTTTTGCTCTTCCTGCTGAGCTTCTTCTTTATATTGTCCAGTAAAGAATAGACCACCGGAACAACAAAGAGTGTTAATAATGTTGAAGTGATCAAACCGCCAATAACTGCATGCCCCATGGGCGCACGCATCTCAGCACCTGATCCTGAACCAATGGCAACGGGAATCATCCCGAAGATCATGGCCAGAGTTGTCATGAGAATAGGTCTTAAACGGACTGAACCAGCTTCAATCAAAGCCTCTCTTACTTCAAACCCTTCATTCATCTTCTGCTTGGTAAAGTCTATTAGCAGAATACCGTTCTTAGCCACCAGTCCCATCAAGAGGATGATTCCAATCAGAGACAAGATACTCAGCTCACTTCCCGCAACATACAGTCCCAGAACAGCACCGATCAGCGCCATTGGCAAAGAGAACATGATAGCAACAGGATCTAAAAAGCTTTCAAACTGCATAGCCATCACTAGGAACATAAACAGGATACCCATCAAGAGCGCAGTTACAAGACTAGCAAAGCCCTCCTGCATCATCTCGTTCATACCTCCAACCTTTACAAAAACTCCATCGGGAATATCCAGTTCATTTGTGAGCTTGTTCGTATACATGTTTAAAAAGTCCCCCGTAGGTATTCCTTCAACATTTGCTGAAAGCTCAATCTGAGTCAATCTATCATATCTATGGATAGTTGAATATGAAGTAGATAGAACCTTCTTAGTAATATTAGCCAGGGGAATCATTTGATTATTTAAACCATTAACTGAGCCGTTGACATAAATACCATTCAGATTGTCTAAGCTCTTCCGCTGGTCGTCTTTCAAGGATACCCTTACATTATATCTATCCCCTGCCCACTCAAATTTGCCTGCATCTATTCCGTCAAAAAGCGCCTGTATCGTCGTGGCTGCCAGGGATACATTAACGCCCAGGTCTGAAACCTTATCTCTGTCCACCTCTAGTTTAGTTTCAGTTTTGCCGGTTTTGAGATCCAGCTCTACATCTTTGGCATGAGGGTCCTGACTGAGCATCTTTTTCCCTTTCAGCGCCAAAGCTTGCATTGCTTCAGTGTTGTTCCCCAGGATAACAAAGGAGACATCCTTACCTTCATTAGGTCCTAAGGAACTTGCTTTTACAGCCAGTTCAATTCCAGTGATTCCTTTTAAGTCTTCCCTGACTTCTGAAGCAATCTGTTTAGCCGCTTTTTCTCGCTCCTGTTTCTCCGTTAATTTAGCATAGATTGAAATTTTGTCAGAACTGACTGTTGTATAGACATGAGTAACTTCAGGATACTTTTTAAGTTTTTCTTCGATTTCCTTAGCTTTGTCCCCGACCGCCTGCAGTGTCAAACCAGAGTCCGTACTCACGCTAATATTTATTCCCCCTGCATCCGTAGCTGGAATGAAGCTGAAGCCCAACAGAGGAAGCAACTTCATGCTGGCAACAAAAATTCCAATCGTAAAGATTAGGGTGACAAGGCGGTGATTGAGAACTACCTTTAGAAATTTAGAATAGCTTGTTCCCAACAAATCAAATTTGTCATTAAACCAGTCCAGAAAATGACCCACAAAGGTTTTTTTCATCTTTCTCTCAGCCTTTAACAATCTGGAAGACATCATCGGCACTAAGGTGAAGGATATAAATAAGGAAACCAACATACTAAAGGCTACGGTAAGTCCGAATTCCACAAAATACTTGCCGATAATCCCTGAAACCATGGCGATAGGAACAAAAACCGCAACCACAGCAAAGGTTGTTGCCATTACCGCTAACCCAATTTCTGAGGTAGCCTCTCTTGCTGCCTGCATGGGCGGCTTACTCATATGTAAATGTCGGACAATATTCTCTATAACGACAATAGCATCGTCAATCAGCAAGCCTACGGCTAGAGACAAGGCCATCAGCGACATGGTGTTCAGAGAAAAATCCATGACCTTCATGGCAATAAAGGTTGTAACAATCGATGTTGGTAAGGAAATTCCACTGATCAAGGTACTTTCCCATTCCCTTAAGAAAATAAACACGATAATGATTGCCAAGATACATCCTTCAAGAATCGTTTTTACGACTTCGTCGACGGAATCACGTATCGAGACAGAATTATCCGCCACAACATCGACAGTTATTCCTTTAGGGAGCGTACCTTTGATAAAGTCTAATTGTTTCTTTACATTATCCGAGACAAGCACCGTATTCGAACCAGACTGTTTAATAATATCCACCCCGATGGCCTCTTTACCATCGTAATAAGAAATACTGTCCATATCTTTAATTCCGTCCGCTACCGTCGCCACATCACGAACCTTAATCTCACGTCCTGAGCGCACCCCCACGGTGATATTATAAAAATCCTCCAGATTCTTAACTTTGTTATCTGTCCGCAGGGATATCTCTGTTTGCCCGTCGTTAACTTTTCCCCCTGGTCTTTCCATGTTGCCATTCTGGACTGCGCTGACCATCTCCGCTGGAGCCAGACCATATTCGGCTAGCTTCTCGAGATCCAGCTTGATCTTTATCTCCCTTTCCTCTTTGCCATATACCTTAACTGAGCCAACGCCGCTTACAGTGTAGAGACTCTTGGTGATGACATCATCCACAATCTTGGATATGACGCGGTTATCCATTGTGCCGCTTACTGCCAGGGATAAGATAGGGGTTGCAGTGAAATCATATTTGGCAATAATCGGCTCTTCTATATCATTAGGGAGGCTTTTCCTTATGGAACTGACCTTGTCCCGCACTTCCTGGGCAGCAACATCCGGGGATTTTGCCAGATCAAATTCAACGATTACATTGCATACACCCTCACTGATATTTGTGTAAATATGCTTTACACCGGAAATTTGTCCTATGGCTTCTTCAACTTTCTTGGCCACATTGGTTTCCATCTGGTCGGGTGCAACTCCATGCTGTTCAATGGCTACTGTTACATAGGGAAAGTCTGCTTGCGGCATATCATTAATACTTAAACCTCGAAAGCAAAGCATTCCGACAACCAGGAATACAATGATGATAACGGTAATAAATACAGGCCGTTTTATACTGATATTGGTTATAAACATATCTTAGTCCCCCTATTCTGAACCCACCGTAATCTCATCACCCTCTTGAAGCATGTTGAGGTTTGTCGAGATTATGGATTCATTTCCTTGAAGGCCTGAATTAATCTCTGCCTGATTGTTTACCAAGTTTCCAACCGTTACTGCCCTTTTTTTCACAATCCCGTTATCATTTATGTAAACGAAATAATTGCCTTCTTTCCCGGTTATTAACCCCACAGGTATAACAAAGTTCTGGACTTTTCCATCATTCTCATCCATCAGCCTTACCTTAGCAAATACCCCCGGCCTTAAGGACAAGGTTTCATTATTTAATTGTACCTTCACCTTAAAGGATCTTGAGGATGGATCGGCAGAGGGAGTAATGCTTTTCACGACACCTTCAGCGGAATCCGAATCGTCTTCATTTAGCTTAACCTTAGCCTTTTGCCCAATTTTTATCGACTTAATTTGTGCTTGGTCTATCTCGATAACAGCATCGATCAATGAAATATCTCTAACCTTTCCCAGAACATTTCCCGGCGAAAGAAACTGGCCTATACTGACATTTTTTCCGTCCATGACGCCAGTTATTGGAGCTCGAATAGTCATATCGGCCAAGGTAGTTTTGAGATTATCGATTGTGGTCTGGGTTGCTTGAATAGCTGCTTGACTTGAAGCAACGTCCGCCTTAATCATTTTCAGAGAAGTTTCTGCGTTTTCCAGTTCAGCCTGGGCAACAACCCCTTGTCCTGCTAAGGTTTTAGTCCGATCGTAGGATCGTTGAGTATTTTCCAGACTAGCCTCTGTCTTTTGCAGAGAAGCTTTTGATACCTCTAACTGACTTTCGGCAGACTTAATCTGATTTACAATATCCTGGTCATCTAAGATTATAAGCACCTCACCTTGAGTAACCTGCTTTCCGTCATCAAATAAAATACTGATTACCTTTCCGCTATTCTTTGAGCTTACAATTCCTTCTTGATCGGCTTCCAGGGTTGCTTTATAGTATA
>JGI2924J29684_1076847_pt1 | contig 11773 bp, 15 predicted proteins | sample BenlonsequencITS_FD_29684 | JGI IMG/M metagenome (IMG submission 29684)
CCCCGACGATGCATCAAGATCATCATCCCAAATATAAACAAATACCATCCATATTGACTTAAGAACTGCCACATAAACAGCGACCTCCTTTAATCTCGGATTTATTTTTCCATGATACTCCTTGACGTCAAAACAGCGGCAGAAACAAGAGCAATAACTATCATACCTATACTACTCCATTGTGCTGATGTCCAATTGAATAGATAACGTGCGCCATCCCCTCGCATAAATTCTAAGCCAAACCGTCCCAATGAATATAGAACGATATAGGTTAGAAAGAGGATGCCCTTTGGCCATTTGCGCCAACGTGAAAGGATGATGATCAGAGCAAAAACGATCATGTCCCATTGCCCTTCCCACACCTCTGCAGGCCATAGGGGTTGACTGCCATAGGCTGCATAAGCCGGAGTACCTTGAGGATAAACCAAGCCAAAACCTAGGTTGGTTGGGCGACCGAAAGCATCTCCATTAAGAAAACAAGCAATTCTTCCAATTGCCTGACCCAAGATAATCCCAGGAGCAGCAATATCCGCCATTTTCCAAAAATCGAATTGATACTTACGAGTGTAAATCCATCCTACAATAAAAGCCCCCACCAAAGCTCCCTGAATTGCCATGCCTCCAAGCCATATCATAAAGATTTCGGCAAGATGGAGGGAATAATAACCCCATTCGTAGAAAAAGACTTGCCAAAGGCGTGCTCCGATAATTGACCCAATCACCGCGTAGACCACCAAATCCAAGAGATGTTGGCGATATTCTTTTTCCGAAGAAGCAAGATGATAAGCAACCCCAAAACCGATAATGATTGCCAAAACAACCACTACGCCATAGGATCTTAAAGGGAATCCACCGATGCTGAATAAAACTTGCCGCAACTTTATCCTTCCCTCCTAAGAAAAATGTTAAAGGGCAGTTCACCCTTTATTGAGCTACTGCCCTTTTGAAATATAATTTATACTTATTTCCCTTCTAAATCTTGTTTGCGAATTTGATATTCCGCTGAATCGATCTCTCCACGTGCATAGCGTTCACGCAGGATGTCTAAGCCACTATTATGCCTACCCAATCCACCTGTATGAACTTGAGATGTGTTACGACGAAACAAATAGATGCCCAATAGAATGATCCCTATTCCGAAGATAAGCGGCATGATCATTCCCATCCATCCATATCCGCCGCCTCCATAGCCGCCATATCCGTATCCACCGTTTCCCCAACCACCCATCATATTTCCCCATCCACCCATCATGTAAATTCCTCCTTCAAATTATTTTTAACAAATTACAGCTAGAAAATAATCTTTACCAAAAGTTAATTTCTATTCAAATCAATCCAAGAACTAAATTATAGCTTTTTAATAGATATAGTCTGCTTTTGTCCCGACAATTCTTGTTTTCTCTCATGATAGTCCTCACTATTAATCTCGCCCCGGGCATATCGATCATTTAAGATATCCATTGGAGTATGCAACTGAGATTCATGGTTCGTGCGACACGCCCCTCCGGCATTGGATGAGTTAAAGAAATAATACGCTACAAAGACTAGAATAATTAAACCAAACATCATTTGTGATTCCCCCTCTCATTAGTTATTAAGCTAAATTAGGTAATTACATCATATTGCCACTCTTGTTCAGACTCCTATTTCCGTTCATCATCGTAATTCCAGAACTGGTAGCACTACTTCCATTGGTCATCATGTTTCCTTCTGATTGACTCATAAATTGGTTCATCTTATTAAGATTGTCTTGTCCAATTTGGGCCTTAACATTAGGGTCAGAATTCATAAGACCTTGCATCGCCTTAACATCTCCTGTTTGCATGGCGTTCTGCATCCCCGCTGAATTATAGAGATCTTGCATGGCCGTCGAATTCATTAATGATTGATGTTGACCTTGTGAAAAGGTTTGCTGCATAAATCCTTGCATTTGACCCACCCATCCGCTGCCTTGTTGAGAAGTCGTTCCTGCTAGAGCTGGTAAAGCCATAACCCCTACTGCTAACGTTGCGGTTCCTAAGATGGCAGTGATCCTTTTACCAAATTTTTTCATTATATATTCCCCCTAATTTAATCTTCATTTTGAAGTTTTGTAGCTTTGCTTCATTCAATTTACTGATCTTCTATGTCCTTAGTGTAACTCAGGGATACGATCTTCTCATGAAAAAGTTGTGAATTTCTCATGAATTTAGAGGTGTATCACTCATCTTAGCCAAACTTTGTTTACAATTTTTAATGTATCCTCGTATTGGTCACTATACAACTTACTTACCTCATGGTATTATTGAAAAAACTAAATAGTTTAGAATAAGTGATTCCTTCTTGAGGGAAGGAATTGAAAAGGAAAGTCAGTTGAAAGCTGACACGGTACCCGCCACTGTAAAAGGGAATCAACTCACACCATGTCACTGGAATTCATCTGGGAAGACGTGAGTTGATGATGATCTTAAGCCAGGAGACCTGCTTATTCTAAGGTGAAAGCTACCTACGGGAATGTTAGGGGGTGTATACTTGTGTCGATAGGTCAACTCTTGTTGTGTGATACATGTTAAACTTTTTCCCTTCTATGATGAAGGGTTTTTATTTTTGTATTCCTAAACCGAATCTGGTTAACGTTCTTTTCATAAACAGTGGATCAGGAGGAAGAAAAAGTTGAAAGATATCACTCAGGCAGAGAAAAGTAGCCCTCAGTGGCTGCGTTATGGTATGGCAGTAACTGGGCTACATCTTTTAGGCCTAACAATGATGTTGCTAAATATATAACAATATCCGCAATTACTGGGATTTGGATTTTTATCGTACACACTGGGCTTACGTCAGCTTTTGATGCAGATCACATTGCAGCTATTGATAACACAGTTCGCAAAATGATTCAACATAACCAAGACCCCATGGGAGTTGGTAGGCAAAATTCCGGTTACCGACACCGTACCCGGCTGTAATAGAATCTCCTAACGCAAGATAATAGTTTGGCATTTTCTGTTTATCACCACCAGTTTAGATAGATACCAATATACGGTACGTAACCCAATATAAACTTGTGCAAGCTTTACTTTATAAATACAAGGAAACGGATCGACTCTAAACGATTTGTTTCCTTGTATTTATAACTATTTGGAACTATTTTATCCAGATATTACATAAAATGGATGCCGTCGTTCTAACTCCTGGCTGACCCCTATGTCATCAATCCGTGGGATTGATCCAGCGTGAATTTGAAGAGATTGGCTTAAGTACGATTAGTATTTCCCTGATGCAAGGGATTACGGCAAAAGTATCCCCTCCTCGTACTGTTTATGTTCATTTCCCACTAGGTCGTGTTACTGGTAAGGCGTCCGATGCCGAGACCCAGAACCAAGTATTTAAAGCTACCCTGAATCCTTTAGTTGATATCCAAAACCCCGGCGAAATTAGGAAACTGCCTTTTACATGGAAAGAGTAGGCTCAAGCCTACTCTTTTTCAACAACAATTATTCAAATATACTTCTCGTTATCAGCCATACAAATCAACTCGTTGTACGCTGCCATTTTTTTGTAACTCACGATTTTTTATCCCAAGCTTGCATCCCGCCATCTAAATTTAGAACTTGTTCATACCCCTTCGATTTGAGGAACTGACCAGAGGCGTCCCCCATTGGCCCTGTATGACAGACTAAGATGATCCTTTTATTTTTATCAAGTTGAGTATATTGCTTCTCAAAATCAGCAAATGGTATCAGAATGGCACCGGGTATGTGTTCATTGTTATATAAAACAGGCTCTCTTAAATCAACAATTAACGTATTATTAGCGATTCCATCATTTAATTGTTTTTTTAATTCCGCAACCGAGATGGACTTTACTTGATTACTACTATTATTACTGGTATTTTGGTTGGCACACCCTGCTATTATCAGTGATAATAGGCTAATCAATATGACCGAAAAAAATACTTTCTTCATATCTGCAGCTCCCTAAAAGTATTGTTGTCTTTGGCTATTTAGTGATGTTAGTGCCATTTATAACAAGCCAAGAGAAAAGAGGGAATACGTGAAACTCGCTAAAGTTAATCCTGTTGCTATCCACAATATAATTCTTTGTTTACCATGGACTAAGGATCGCCTTTTCCAGGTAACCCAATGGGCTATTCCTAAAAATATAAAACTTATGCTGATAAACGTCCACTGATATCTGGCAAAGAATGATAAGGTTGAAAACATTGAACCGCCCAGACCGAGCGGTATTACTAACGCCGGAAGCGTTCAGGCAAGACATCCAAAAGCGGCGGAAATCATTGTGAAAATCTGAAGAAATTTTTCTTTCCAATTGGCCATTTTTTCTCTCCTTAAACAAGAATTAATAGGGTATAAACATCAACCCACTACTCTATTCCTAAGTGTGAAGCCTAATAGTTTGCCTGCCCTATAAGCTTGATCGATTGCGTCCTTTTGTTCATCAAAACGGGGAGGACAATGTTCACTCTTAATCTCGTCGAGAAATCCGTGGTCCTTAACAACATTACCAACACTACAGTTTTCCCCATACCCACAAGTGTAACACTGGGAATAGCCATGAGCCACAACTGAACCAACTATCTCCAGCTTATTTGATTGCATCATCTTAGCAATAAATGTCTGAACGGAATTTCCAGTCTCTCTGCTATATTCCGCGCTCACAACTAGGCCTAACTTATCCTTCAAACTAAATACATCTCTGTGCCGGAAACAAAATGTCCTTTCCAGACAGGCGTGGCCAAGGGCATTAATCGTCCCATAATAGTTAGGTGCTCCAAATACTATTGCCTCAGCTTTGAGCATCTTTTCTCCGATTTCGTTCCAGTCATCCTTAACTTTGCAAAAATTATCAGTTGCACACCTTGTACATCCAATACATCCGTTGATTCTTTTACCAGTTAATGAAACATAGTCGTATTCCATCTCACTCGCCAGAAGAACTGCTTTAACTGCTGCACTGGTAATTCCATCTTTTCTTGCACTGGCACTAATCCCGAGAATCAAAAGCAATCCTTCCTTTCATTTGTAATGAAAGCACAAATTCAACCTTAAGGCAAAAGAACTGTAAATAACATTTACACTCACATGTACAAACGTTCTGATTGCACGTTAAATTCATTATATCTTTATCCTTACGTTAACGTCAATATGTACAAAGCCTTTAATATTTCCCATTCACTCGTTACTCTAATCAATTCGAGAAGGGTGTGCTATACTAAGCTATATTTTAAAACAAATTCACGGCTAATACGAATGGAAATGATTGGTTCGAGCCGAGAAAAAGGTACTTATACCAAGTCAATTACCGTTCTTGGAAACCATTAGTTCCATATGCTATACTACATATACCTCTTGGTTACAATATGATCTCGAAGAGCAGTATGAATGGAATGATTAACATGAACCAGGAAAAGAAGCATTTATTAAAAATTGGGGAATTGGCAAAAAGAGCCGGGGTAACAGTGCGTACAATTCGCTATTATGAAGAATTAGGGCTACTATCCCCGACAGAAGTCAGCCCCGGAGGGTTTAGGTTATATACGGAACAAGATCTGAATCGATTCCAGTTCATTCAACGTTTTAAAGAACTTGGCTTACCTTTGGAAGAAATACAAGTATTAATTGACAATTCTGAACCCGGGGAAAGCAAGATACAAAGAATAAGGGCAAGTTATTCTTTGTTGGAAAAACAATTAAAGAAAATTGAAGATAAGATTTCCGAGCTTAAAGTCTCTAAAGCCAGTATTGAGAAAGGCATGGAAGCCTTAAATGTGTGCAAAGAATGTGCACTGGAGGTATGCCTTCCTGCATGCAGTAACAAAAAGGCTCTATTGTAAAAGCCCGGCATTCCGCCTGGTTATTTGCTTGATCTTACATTGATGGAAATAAAAGAGTTTGGTTAAGGGTTGCCGTCAGGCAACCTTCATTTTTATACTTTTATGGTAAGGGAATCAAAACATATTGCCTTTTGCTATGTTATGTGAATTCTGTAAATTAACTTTTTATGAACCAATTTTCATAGGGCCGGAAGATGGAGATCGGCTTTCCTGCCTTAGTTACAATAACCTTCAAAAACAACAAAAAGCCCGATAAAAGCCACCACCTTCATCCCGCTGGTGTGAGGATTTCTATCTTCTCAAACAACGCATTAAATATTTCTTCATCGAACTCTTCATAGAAATAAGATACTTACTTCTATACCTAGATTTATTTGAATAAACGATAAATCTATAGGCTATCCAAGTATATATTTTTGACCTGGCTGCTGAGCCTTCTTTTGAGAGCCAATAGCTACTAAGATAATCCCTATTAACAATACCCAGTTTCCAACAGTAACAAGTAATTGTGGCCCGATTTCTTCTTCGCTGGACATGTCCCTAAGACGACCAGCGTTATTAAAGGCTAAGATTCCTATGCCAACTACCCTGATCACGCTGAAACCGCAGTTATTTTGGCTGGGTCTATTCTATTATCTTTAATACCGAATCTTTTAAGGATTTCGATTCTCTCTGATAGTAAACAAGAGATCACCAGAAGAATATACCCTACTGTAGCTATTATGCTACCAGTCTCTCCCGTTTTTATATAAACCAATTCATCTCTCGACATGATAATCCTCCCTAGCTTTAGATTTTAACGATTATTATTATATTGTATGTCTGAATATCATACTGTGAAATAGTCTTTCTAATTTAGGTTTGCTATCGGCATATCTGTGTATGTAGTGCCTCAGAAGGTTTTACTCCCCCCTCTCCTCTACACTTTATCTGGCTAATGGTTCCCATGTGCATTATCACAGAGGCACAACAGCGATGGTGCATCACCATAGTCACTATTATAGTGGTACTAATTATCCGTCTTATTAATCCAGTTATTAGGAAGGAAAAAGTCCTAGAGGGCATGTGCCACTCTGTTTCCAGGCAAAAAATCAGAAAAGCCGAGCATACCATTATAGGACGGCTTTCCCCTTTCTATACTTATACAAAACCCATTTTCATTCACTTATCAAACTTAATCTCGTATTGAGATATTATCCGATCTAGCAAATGAGAATATTATTATATGAAATGAGAAAAAAAATACCCTATAGAATAGACTTATTGAAATTGTCTACCCATTAGGTATTTGTATTATTCCTAGGCCTTTTTATCTAATTGTTATTGTATTCTTAATTATTATGGAGTTTCTCAGGCTTAAAATAAGCATAGAGAGCACCCGTCAAATACGTTATATATGCAAGCACTTGGATCAAATTGGGGCTGTCCGAGTATCCAAAAATCGCTTTTAGTAGGCTTCCTATCGTCGATTCTTGATCCAAAAGTCCCTTGGAACTCCAAACTTGTTCAATCCCTAGCGGAATCATATGCAGTTCTTGAAATTCATGAATTCCCCCGGATAAAAGCCCTGCTGCCATGACAATAAGAAGTACACTCATTGCCGTAAAGAATGATTTTAGCGGAAGACGATGTGTTCCTCGATATAGGATATATCCTAGGATAGCTGCTACACCAAATCCTAATACGCTACCACTTACAGTGGCAAATGCTGATGTTTCTTGTGCTGAACCTACTACAAATAACACAGTCTCGATGCCTTCTCTAATTACAGAGACAAAGGCTAATGAAGCTAATGTCCAGACTGAGCCATGACTTAACGCCGCTTGTATTTGCCGTTTTAACTCTCCGCCGATATCTCCACCCTGTCGTTTCATCCAAATTGTCATCCAAGTGAGCATAATGACGGCAACGATTTTAAGTGTTCCTTCCAAGACAGCTTGAAACCCTTCGACTTCCGTCGTTCCCAGTACAAAAAAAATCCCTACCGCTACAATTATACTGATCAATACTGCCGTTCCTGCCCCAAGCCACACCTTTCCTGTTTCCTTCATTTGTCCTAATTGTTTGAGATATGCAAGGATAATTGCGAGGACAATTGCGATTTCGGCTCCCTCGCGTAAGCAAATAATGAACACATTAAACATATTTTCGCTCCATTCTCTATGTATTGGTAATGATAACGATTATCATTACCAATATCCTACCTTGACTAGTTCCGTTTGTCAATAAACTAATTTTTGGTATTTTTCCAGACTGTCCGTTTAACCGATTTTTTCATGCGGAATTTCCATTTGCACAAAATAATTTATATCCCAGTGATGAATCCTTCGATTAGGTTATAAAAGTTGCTGGTTTCTGGGTGGCTTTCATACTGTAACACTGGCTTAAACGGACTTGTGCTTCAGTACCCTTTCCTTAGACACCGCTTATACTGATTTCCCATTCTGACTCACAGTTAACTATTTCCTCCACTCTCAATCCACCCTTCACTCAGTAATAAAATGAGTTGGTGTGAGAATTTCTATCTTCTCACCAACTCATTGAATATTCATTATCAAATTCTTCAAGCAGTGAATCTCTATTGCCCAGGTCCATGCCCAAGGATTAGCCTGAGCCGAATAGGAAAAACCTGAGGCAAACAGTATAGTAAATCGACGTGAGTGTTATTATTGAATCTAACTAGGGTGGGGTATTTTGAGAAGAAAAGTTTTTAGAGTACCAATGTCTTCGCTAACCCTCTTGTAACCGTAGCGCATTTTTGTTACTATATATCTTGAGTATCAAACATTATTAATATAGAACTTTATTAGTTTCTTACAATATTTAGAGGAGGAGTATCAGTGTCTATCAATGAGGAGTTAACCCATGAACTCTTAGCGTTTTACAATGGATTTTCTTCTTGGGAAAATTCAATCGTGCGATCCAGTGAGGTAACGGTTTCTGAAGCACATGCCTTAGAAGTCCTTGGTGAAAATGAAAAAATGAATATGAAAGGTTTGGCTCAGAAACTGGGAGTAACGACAGGAACTACTACAGTAACAGTGGATCGTTTAGAAAAGAAGAATTTTGCACGGCGTGAATTGACAAAAGAAGATAGGCGCGTTAATCTCATCAGTTTAACAGATATAGGAAAGCAGGCCTTTGAGGAACATCATGACTACCATTTACGCCTGACAGAGCAAATGACCTCTACTTTGAGTGACGATGAAATCAAGCAATTTTTGCACATCTTGAAAAAGATTAATGTTGAAACTTTTTAGAACGCAGGAAATTTCGTATTAACGATCCATCAATTTGAAAGGATTTACAATAAGAGGGCTAGAGGTTACATACAGCGTTACTAGGTGGTTATGTGAAAAGAAGAAATTAGAGGAGCAACTGACATGAGAACATCTTGGGATATCCTTTGGTCGCGACATAAAGGGTTGATTGTTACAGCCCTCAGCTTTGGATTAATTATCCTGGCTTGGTATTCTGGCAGATATGGTCATACTCAGCTAGAAATTCCATTCTACGTATTGACCTATGCAATAGGTGGATATCAAAAAGCCTGGGAAGGTCTGCAAACCCTGATTAAAGAAAATGATTTCGATGTCGATTTGCTCATGGTCGTAGCGGCTATTGGTGCAGCCAGTATCGGATTTTGGAGAGACGGGGCTATTTTAATTCTAATCTTTTCACTGAGTGGTGCTTTAGAAGGATATACTTTGGAGCGAACGAATGATGAAATTAAGGCCATAATGAAACTACGCCCGGAAGAGGCGATTGTGTTACAAGGAAACGTGGAAAAGCGAGTTCGAGTCGAGGAATTGCAGCAAGGCGACCGTTTGCTGGTGAGACCGGGAGAAAGGATTGCGGCGGATGGGCTTGTGCATGAGGGATATTCTTCTGTGAATCAGGCATCTATTACTGGAGAATCGATGCCCATGGACAAAATTCCAGGTGATGAGGTTTTTGCCGGAACCATGAACGGACAGGGAGCTTTAGTCATCGAAATGACCAAACCCGCAGAGGCAACGTTGCTTGCTAAAATAATTCATCTTGTTCAGGAGGCTCAAAGTGAAAGACCCCCCAGTCAATTATACATGGAGCGTTTTGAACGTATTTATGCAAAAATTGTGGTCACTGGTGCAGTTTTGATTTCAATCGTGCCACCCTTTGTCTTAGGGTGGTCATGGAGTGAGACAATTTACAAAGCGATGATCTTTCTCGTCGTAGCCTCTCCTTGTGCTTTGGTTTCCTCCATCATGCCTGCTATTTTATCTGGGATATCCAATGGAGCACGAAATGGCATATTATTTAAAGGAGGCGCCTATCTAGAAGCTATCGGTGACGTAAGCGTAGTAGCTTTTGACAAAACCGGAACTCTCACGGAGGGAATACCGAGAATCACTCAAGTGGTACCTTATGGAAGCTATACTGAAAATGAGGTATTATGCATCGCGGCCTCCCTGGAAACTTGGTCAGAACACCCCATTGCTAAGGCAATAATCCGTAAGGCAAAGGAGGAAAATATCCAACTTTGCTCGACTTCAAAACTAGAAGCTGTGCCAGGGCTTGGGGTTCGTGGCATAGTGGACGGTCAGGAACATAGAATTGGAAAACTAGATTTGACCGAAGGACAAAAATTGTCGAAAGAGGAAATGAAGGCTGTCCAGAAACTGGAGAAGCAAGGGAATACAGTGATCTTTGTTCAGGTGGAAAAAGAACGAATCGGTGTTTTAGCGGTACAAGATACCCTACGACCACAAGCAAAAGAATCGATCAAAAGACTAAAGAAAATGGGTATTAAGGTTGTGATGCTGACCGGCGACAGTGCTTCAACCGCGCAAATCATAGGTGAGCAGGTAGGCGTCGATCAAGTATATTCAGAACTGCTGCCGGAAGATAAAGTAGACATTATTAGAAAATTAGGGGAATATGGAAAAGTAGCCATGGTCGGCGATGGTGTTAACGATGCACCGGCCTTGGCGGTTTCTGCTGTGGGTATCGCTATGGGTGCTGCCGGAACCGATGTCGCGTTGGAAACTGCTAATGTTGTTTTGATGGCTGATGATATTTCTAAGGTTGCTTACGCCATTACCTTAGGACGTCGCACGACTAGGGTGGTTAAACAAAATGTGGCTTTTGCCATTGCCGTCATTCTCGTGCTGGTCCTGTCTAATTTTTTCGGGAATATTATTCTACCTGTAGGAGTCATCGGACACGAAGGGAGTACTATCCTTGTCATCATCAGTGGTCTACGTTTACTACGGTAATAATAGTTACGCCTACAATACGAGTTGGCTGATTAGTCTTGGAAATAACTGCCCGCAAACATTCTTCGCATAGGATTGTTTACACCCCTCCTTCTTTCACCCTCAACCCGCTCTTAACTCAAAGACAAAATGCGTTGGGGGTAGCATACCAAAGGGGACATTGTAATAAACCTTGGACAAGAATTTATGGCGGATGTGGCAAATAAGCCTTTTACTGTGATCTACATCATGAATATCGTTCCCGTTTCAGAGATTGCAAAAATATAGATAGACTGAATATAACGGCCAAACTCGTTCTGTTGTTCTTGAGACATGTTTTCAGGATTGATATTTAAAAGGATCTTATACTTCTGGAAAGTTTCCTCGATATTTCTACTGTAAGAATAATATAGATAAAGAGGTTCCATATCTTTCTCATCGCCATAACAATATGAAGAATCCGGTACCAAATGAAAACCTTCTTTGATTAACCATTGTTCTGCAGCTATACAAGTATTTATATTTTTAGGTGTCTCTAATGTTAATGTTACTCTGTTAGAAAATGTTTTATGCGTGAAAACTCTTGATTCAATTTTACTCCGTAATATATTTGAATTCATTTATATCTTCCTCTTTCTAATTTATTAGGAAAAACAAAAGCCAGTAACCTCCCTTCATTTGTGTAAGGGAGCGTCACTGGCTTGGG
>JGI2924J29684_1076845_pt1 | contig 11766 bp, 4 predicted proteins | sample BenlonsequencITS_FD_29684 | JGI IMG/M metagenome (IMG submission 29684)
GAGCCGCAACTGCACCGGCGATCGACTCAGGAGCCGCACCGGTAACCAGCGCAACATCGTCGATGTGTGGCTCGTTGGCTGGCTTCGCAGCCACCTCGGAAACCTGCTTCAGGGTTGCAGCGAGAGCGGTGTCTTCAACGTGCTCAGCCCACCATGCAGCTTGCTTGACGACGGTCTCCCCCGTTCCAGCAAAGCGCTCGACGGCAATATCCTCGCCGTTGGCAAGGCGTGCCAGATCTTCACGTGCAGATGCCCAACGGTCGTCGAACAAGATCGCACGATCAGCGGAGAACACTGGGGTGACAAGCTTCAGCCAGCCGGTGCCCAGTTCTGCTTCGACAGCGTCGTAGAGTTCGGTGTCGATCTCTGCGCCTTCAACCTCGTCCTTGGTGTCGAGACCAAGCTGAGACAGGATGCCGCGAGCAACGTTTGCCAGGACGCCTTCTTCACCAGTGACGGTGGATGCGTAGGCATCAAGTGCTGCGGAATCAACAACTCCGCCACCTGAAGCTGCACCGCCGGAGGACATGGAGACGCTGGTGCCGTTGGCTGCAGCAACATTCTGCACGGCTGCGTCGATAAGCGCATCGACGTCGCCCTTGCTGGATGCGTTAGCAGGCAGGCTACCCAGGTTGCCGCCGCGGACGGACTCGCCTTCGCGGGTGCCCAGCAGCAATTCAACCTCAACGTGTGCGGTCCAGCTTTCTGGAAGTCCCCAGGTGCCGGTCACGCGATCGCCGATGTAGGAGGTCTTCAGACCTGCTGCACCGGTCAGTGCGCGAAGACGTGCACGAACGGTCTCGGAAAGAACTGGTCCGAAAGGCTTGTAGCCAGGAGCTGCGGTGACAACACGTCCCTGCAGGGTAGCTACGTCAGCGTCAGCTGCGCCGTCGATGGTTGGGACGGACAGCTCGGTGGACATGTCCATGAGCATCTGGTTACGGCGTGAGGACACACCGTTGGTCAGGGTCTCAGAGGTATCCGCTGCGGTGATCTGATCAATGTTGATCTTGTTCTGGACAGCGAAGAGAACCATGATGGCATTGGCAGCGTTGAACTTCAGTTCAGGTGCGTTTCCAACAGGTGCAGGTGCGGCTGCGGCTACTGGAGCTGCAGCAACTGGTGCCTCAGCTGCTGGAGCTGCGGCTGCTGCAGGTGCTTCCTCAACTGCTTCTTCTTCAACCTCAGCAACAGGTGCCTGGCGAACATCGTTGAGCATAACGGTGTCCTGGTCGCGCTCCACGTTGAATACTGGGCGGGACTTGCCAATGACATCCATGGTGCGCAGTGCCAGGTTGGTCAGGGTTGGCGATGCTGCCAAGCCGACCTCGATGATCTGATCGACGGTATCGATGATCAGAGCCTGGGTTTCGATCCAACGCACAGGGGATGCGAACTGCCAAGACAGCAGCTCGATGAGGAGCAGACGTGCCAGGGTGTTCTCGTCGGTGTCCTCCACCTTGATGCCCTTGAGGCGCTCGGATGGAACAACAGCAAGGATGGCATCCACGAAGCTCTGGGTGAGCTCGAAAGGACGAGCAACCAGGTTCGGGATGTAGCGGCCGCGAAGAGCATCAATGTCGATGGTCTCTGGCAGCAGCTCGTCCAGCTTCTCTGCGAAAGCAGGAACGCCTGGGCGCAGGACGCTGGAGTGGAATGGCACGTCAATGCCTGGAATGTTCACGTAAGCACGTGGGTTTGCAGATGCAGAAGCCTTGAGGGCCTTCAGGCCAGCCAAGGTACCTGCGACTGCGTACTGCTGGCCATCAACGTTGTAGTTAACGATCTGCAGGAATTCGCCGGATTCTTCAGCGACACGGTCAACCCAGTTCTCCACCTCGGTGGCTGCAACGTTGATCATGTTCGGACGGAATGCGGCAAGACCGTAGTTGGAACGGCCCTTCTCATCACGTGGAACCAGGGAGTGCATTGCGGAACCGCGGGAGAACACAACGTCGATGACGCCTTCGAGTTCGAAGATGTTGCCCAAGGATGCCAGTGCGGTGTACTCGCCGAGGGAGTGGCCTGCGTAGAGGGAGCCGTCGACAATTGCGTTTGCAGCCTTGAGGCGCTCGGTCTGAGCGTAGGCAACCACGGCGAGCGCGACCTGCGTGAACTGGGTGAGGTTCAAAACGCCAGCTGGGTGCACGAAGGTGGTGTCCCCGACCTTCAGCTCAGTTGGGTTTTCATCAATGACCTGCTGGATGGAGAAGCCCAGGTTTGCGCGGGTGTGTGCATCTGCACGCTCCCACACAGCGCGAGCCTCTGCGCTTGCGGTGCGATCGCCCTGGCCCATGCCCTTAGCCTGGATGCCCTGGCCTGGGTAAACATAAGCGGTGGAAGGAGCCTTGAGCAGTGCCTGTCCGCGGGAGACAACGTTGCCATCAATGCGGCAGGTGACCTCGTATGCAGGCTTCAGACCTGCGCGGCCAACACGCTCGACGGTGATGTCAACAACGTCGTTGAGCTGAACCATGCCGTACATGGAGTAGGTCCAACCAATGACCTCAGAGCCAAGACCAGCGAGGTGCTGTGCGGTAGCGGACAGCCACATGCCGTGGACAAGAGCTGCGTCCAGGCCAACAAGCTTTGCAGCGTTGTCAGAGGTGTGAATTGGGTTGTAGTCACCAGAAACCATGGCGAATGGGGTCATGTCTGCAGGTGCAGAAACAGTTGCCTGGCGGATGAAGGAACGAGGGGTTGCCTCGACAACTTCGTCGCGTGCGCCGTAGGAATCTGCTGGTGCAGCCATTTCGTTGGTGGTGATGCGTCCACGAATTGCGAAGCGGGTAACCAGCTTGGCTGCTACTTCGCCTTCGGTGGTGAGCACGATGCGCACGGTAACGATACGGCCGGATGCGGACTCTTCGATGGAGTCGGTGCGTGCCTCAACATCGATGGTGCGGCCGTTTGCCAGCTCCTCGAGTGGGATGCGCAGATCAAGAAGGTGATCCAGGTGGACTGCGTTGAGCAGGCCTTCGATGACTGGATAGCCATCGGAGAGCTTACCGGTGCCTAGGGCCGCGTAGATTGCTGGCCAGCAAGCGCCCATCAGGACGTCTGGGGTGCCAACGTTGTGTGCTTCCAGCGCTGCGCCGGTGACTGCGGTGTGTGCGGTCAGCAGGGATGCAGGCAGGGTGAAAGAATCGCGGACGGTGCCGAATGGGGTGCCGTCCTGAACTGCCTCTGGAAGTGCCTTGATCTCATCGCCAGCAGCGGAAACAGATCCAACACCAGCAACGCCAGCAAGAAGTGCGAAGACAGACTCAGGCAGCTTCTCACGGGAAACAACTGGGGAGCCACCGGTTGCAACAGCGTCACCCAGCTCAACTGGGATGTCAACATGCTGAACCAGGTATGGGCGCTGCTCAACTGGCAGATCGTCGAAGTAGGAATCAGCCAGGATACGGATGACCCAGTAGCCATCCTCCTCGATGAGCTCGAAAGCACCCTCGTTGAGGACGTGAGCTGGGTTGTCGATCAGGTTGCCGTGCCACACGATGTGTGGGGTAGCCAGCAGGAATTCGCGCTCGTTCTTGGACTCATTGAGGCGAGCGAAGATCTCTTCTGGCTCGCCGTCGAGAGCGTCAACGCAGGCAGCTTCGAAGCGGCCGAGCAGCTCTGCAACTGGCTCGTCAACACGGTCGATGCCGGCGACGGAGACTGGTCCTGGGATAACGCGGACTGAGTTCGCGCCGTAGCGCTCGTTCTGGGACTGCCACAGGGTGTCAAGGCCCCACCAGCGTGCTAGGTCAGCATCGATTGCTGGAACCCAAGGCATAGGCTTGTGGTGCTTGCGGCACAGACCAATAAACCACGCGGCGTCGCGCGCAGAGACCTGGATCTCGCGGGCCTGCGGGTAAGCAGCAAGAAGCTTTTCGACGGCCTCTTCCTCATTTTCCACAGACGCATGGTCTGGGAACAGTGTGGTGATGGCGCCGTGCTCTGCCTCGTTGAGACGAGCTTCAATGCGGTGAACCAAATCGAGGAAACGATCATCCCAGGTTGGGTCCTGAGTTGGGTAAGCAAGCTCAACCCAACGCTGGATCCACTCTGCGTAAGTCATCTCTTCGACCTCGCCGAAGAAAGGCTTAGCGGTCTTGTTGATAGCCTCGATGAGCTCTTCGCGGTGATCTGCGTAATCATCAGAATCGATGGAAGAGATCAGGCGGGAAGCTGCAGCAGAATCGTTGTCCAGCTCGTACATGTCAGCGTGCAGGTGTGACAGACCAGAGGTCACGCCACCACGAGCATCGCCACGGCCAACCCAGCCGCCAGCGTCGTGTGGATCAACACCTGGGGTGTCGACCAGTGCCTGCTTGACCTGAGGAGAAGTGGTTGCTTCCTTGGTTGCCATGGCAGCGGTACCCACGAGGATGCCGTCCACTGGCATTGCTGGGAAGCCCAAATCGGTGGACCATTCACCGGTCAGGTAGTAAGCAGCCTTTGCAGGGGTTCCGATGCCGCCACCGATCATGACGACAACGTTCTTGCGGGAACGCAGCTCTGCGTAGGTGGTCAGGAGCAGATCGTCCAAGTTGACCCAGGAGTGGTGGCCACCAGCGTGTCCGTCCTCGATCTGGATGATGATCTTGGTCTCTGGGTTTGCATCAGCAATCTTCAGGGTTGCGCGGATCTGATCCACGGTGCCTGGCTTGAATGCAACGTATGGGAAGCCATCAGCGTTCAGATCGTTGATCAGCTCAGTTGCTTCCTCAACCTCTGGGATACCAGCGGAGACAACAACACCGTTGATGGAGGTACCGGTTGCACGTGCCTTGGAAACGATGCGCTGTGCACCGAACTGCAGGTTCCACATGTAGCGGTCGAAGAACATGGAGTTGAACTGTGCGGAGCGTCCAACCTTGAGCAGGGAAACGAGCTTTTCCTTGTTCTTGGTGAAGACTTCTTCAGAGTACTGTCCGCCACCGGCCATTTCGGCCCAGTGTCCAGCGTTCGCTGCAGCTGCAACGATCTCAGGATCAACGGTGGTTGGGGTCATGCCAGCCAGGACGATTGGGGAATAACCAGTCAGGCGGGAGAACCCGGTGAGAACCTTGTGCTCACCGTTTGGAAGCTTAACCAGCTTTGGAGCGAACTCGGACCAATCCTCAGCGGTAGGAACGTGGAAGCCAGGGCGAGCCAAGTTGTCGCGCTCTGCAGCGGAGAACGCAGGAACCAAAGAGATTCCGCGACCGTCTAGCAATGGAGCGGTGAAACGGCTGACGCCTGCATCGAGGGAAAGAACGTAATCAGCCTTGAGGTTTGCGATCTGCTCAACCCAGTCAGCTGGGTTAACTAGAATTGCTTCTGCCAACGCGCGCGCGTTGACGTTTAGGCCACAGGTGGTTGCCCACTCGACAGCCAAGTCGGCTGCGTCCTGCATGGAGGAGTGGTGGAAAGGAATGGCCACATCCAAGTAGTCAAACTTAGGCTCTGCCAGGGATCCACCCTTGCGCTTTTCGTTGATGTCTTCGTTGTAAACATCAGCTGCGCGCTGTAGAGCAGCAGCAGCCTTCTTCAGTGCCTCTGGCTTACCAGAGACAACAAAGTGTGCACGAGCGTTGCGCAGGGAGACCTCTACCCCATCGACACCAGCGATGGTGTCCTGGATGATCTCACGGGACAGGCCGCGAACAGAGAGCATATGTGCGCCCTTGCCAGCGAACTGGGAAGCTGCTGCGCCCAGCAGGATGGCGAAAGCTAAAACGTCTTCTTCATTGTCTACTGCTTCAACGCCCAAAATGCCCTGGGAGTGTCCAAGGCGGGAAGCTGCTGCGACATCGAGTCCGAGGTCACGCAGCTGACGGGTTGCAGCGATCTGTCCCAGCAGAATGCCTGGAATGGAAACGGCAGGCTGTGCGTCGATGTCTGCACCGATTTGTGCGTCTTCGCGGGTCAGTTCCTCAAGACGAGCAAGTGAGCCAGGCACGATGGCGGTGATTTGGCGAGCGAAAGGTGCAGTCTTTGCACGGGAGCGAGACAGGAGCTCGCGCAGGTGCGTTGCGGTGATGTGGTCTTCGCTGGAATCAGCGATCACCTGCTGCCAGGCAGAAGCCTGACCGGCGTACAGAATTGCTGGCTCTTTGAAAGAGTGCAGCGGTGTCAGTGAAGAAATACTCACGAAATAAAGCTCCTAAGTCTTGGAATGGGCTTCTTGGACCCATGACCACTTACGAATGCGTAGGTTACGTGAGCGTAGCCGAAATAGATGACTAAACCCTCATGTTTTTCTGGCAATTTCTTGTTTTTGCAGGAAACAAACCTTTCACCGTGAGCAACATCACAAGATAACGGTGTCGTTAAAGGTCGAAAAATCCCACCCCTAGCCCTTTTAAATGAGTGTTGTTATTGTTAACCACTGTTACTGGTGGGATTAATACTTATTTTTGGGAGAACTTTTGGACATGCAAATAAACCGCCGAGGCTTCTTAAAAGCCACCACAGGACTTGCCACTATCGGCGCTGCCAGCATGTTTATGCCAAAGGCCAACGCCCTTGGAGCAATCAAGGGCACCGTCATCGACTACGCAGCAGGCGTCCCCAGCGCAGCATCCATTAAAAATGCAGGGCACCTTGGAGCTGTCCGTTACGTGTCACAGCGACGCCCCGGCACTGAATCCTGGATGATCGGCAAGCCAGTCACACTGGCAGAAACCCGAGCTTTTGAACAAAACGGCCTCAAAACCGCATCCGTCTATCAATACGGAAAGGCAGAGACCGCCGATTGGAAGAACGGCGCCGCAGGAGCGGCAACCCACGCTCCACAGGCAATTGCGCTTCACGTGGCAGCTGGTGGCCCTAAAAATCGCCCCATCTACGTGGCGATCGACGACAACCCAAGCTGGTCTGAATACACCAATCAGATTCGCCCCTACCTCCAGGCATTCAATGTTGCGCTGTCCGCTGCCGGCTACCAGTTAGGTGTCTACGGCAACTACAACGTCATTAATTGGGCTATCGCCGACGGCCTTGGAGAATTCTTCTGGATGCACAACTGGGGATCAGAAGGAAAGATCCACCCACGCACCACCATCCACCAGATCCGCATTGATAAGGACACCCTCGACGGAGTCGGCATCGACATGAACAATGTCTATGCAGACGACTGGGGTCAGTGGACCCCAGGCAACGCGGTTGACGATGCCATCCCCACCATTCCTGGAAACTCCAACACGGGAACAGGTACTGGAATTGATGCTGACACCATCAACCAAGTAATCAAGATTCTTGGCACCCTATCTAGCTAAACTAGCCGTGCTGACTCACAACCTCACCCAATTGGTTTTCCACCAATTGGGTGAGGTCTTCTTTTGATCCAGTCACAGCAGCTGCCACAACATAGTCTTCGCCAAAGGTCACAGAGGAGTGCAGCATGAGATCATCAGACCATCCCCATTTGGATCCTTCTGCCTCATCAAGCACCGCTGTCCCCCAGTCTTGCGGATAACCGTCAGCCGCGACTGCGCTGGCATTACGCATCGCTTCAAGGATCGGTGAATCTGGATCATCGATAATGAGAGCGCTGACAAATTTCACCAAATCGTAAGTGGATGTCACCGAGTATCCCCAGTGCGCGTCTCCCCTTGTGGAGAGCAATCCGTATTGATCCGCAATCTCCTCAATTGATTCTGGGTACGCCTCATACAAGATTTCGGCGGATACGTCGGAGGAATCTTTGATCATTTCCATCGCCAAAGACTTCTCATTATTCGTGCCGTGCTCGAGCACATATTCAGCGATGTAGAGCTTAGACAAACTTAACGCTGGGCGCGCAAAACGTTCCGTAGACGTGCCAGTATGGAAATCGTCTTTCAGGCTCATGTACGTAATTTGGGAGCCTGTCGAGTTTTCCACAAACTGCGTTAGAGGGCTTTCTTCCACTGCTTTCCCAGCTGTGGAAGATGAAGACGGGATGGATGCAGCGCTGGCCTGTGGCTGCAATTCGGAAACCTTTACTTCCTCCTTCTGAGGGAGAGTAAAAATTCCGCCAATAATAACTACTCCTGCTAAAAGGACAGTAGACACCCGCCATCCCGGGTGAACCTTAGAAGTTCTTGACACGTCCACTAATAGTACTGCATGCGAAAACCGCCCATCCTCCGACTGGAGAGTGGGCGGTTTAAATAACTTCAGAAACTAGATTTAGTGATCAACAGCCTTTTCAACACCGACACCGGTGAGGGAACGAACTTCCATTTCGGCAGCAAGATCATCCATGTTGTCTGGCTTGCCAACCAAAGTGCCGATCCAACCAGCGATGAATGCCAGTGGGATGGAGACGAGGCCTGGGTTCTTCAGTGGGAAGATTGCCCAGTCTGCACCTGGAACCATTGCGCTGTCATTACCGGAGACTGCTGGGGACAGGAAGATCAGCAGCAGCGCGGAGATGAGACCGGTGTAGATAGCGGCCACAGCGCCGGTGGTGTTGAACTTCTTCCAGTACAGGGAGTACAGGATGGTTGGCAGGTTAGCGGATGCTGCAACTGCGAAGGCCAGGGCCACGAGGAACGCAACGTTCTGGGTCATTGCAAGAATTCCCAGGACAATGGAAATCAGGCCAATGACGACAACGGTGATGCGGGATACTCGGACCTGCTCCGCTTCGGTGGACTGACCGTTGCGGATAACAGCGTTGTAGATGTCGTGACCAACAGCAGCGGATGCGGTAATTGCAAGACCTGCGACCACGGCGAGAACGGTAGCGAACGCAACTGCGGAAATCAGCGCCATGAAGATGGAACCACCAAGCTCGAAGGCCAGCAGAGGAGCAGCAGCATTAGCAGCACCTGGTGCGGCAATGACGCGGTCTGGACCGACCAGTGCCGCAGCGCCGTAACCAAGGACCAGGGTCATCAGGTAGAACGCACCAATGAGGACGATAGCCCAGGTCACAGACTTACGTGCTTCCTTGGCGGTAGGAACGGTGTAGAAGCGCATCAGAACGTGTGGCAGACCAGCGGTTCCAAGACACAGAGCGAGAGCCAAGGAAATGAAGTCCAGCTGAGTGGTCAGAGTTGCACCGTACTGCAGACCAGGCTCCAGGATCTGGGTTGGATCGTACCCCTTGGTGGCAGCGTAATCTGAAGCGGCGTGCTTCTCAACAGCGTCATTTAAAAGGGTGGTCAGGCCACCAGACACCTTGACGAAGGTCAGAACGGTCATAATGGCAACGCCACCGACCAGCAGAACTGCCTTAATCATCTGAACGTATGTGGTGCCCTTCATACCGCCAAGAAGAACGTAGGCGATCATGACAATGCCAACGATACCGACAACAACTGCCTGCCACTTGAACTCGTGGATGTCCAGCAGAACGGACACAAGCGAACCTGCACCAGCCATCTGAGCGATCAAGTAAAAGAGGGTAACCGCGAGGGTACCGCAGGCCGCAGCGACGCGGACTGGTTTCTGACGCAGTCGGAAGGACAGCACGTCAGCCATGGTGAAGCGGCCCACGTTACGAAGTGGCTCTGCCACGAGCAGCAGTGCAACAAGCCATGCGACGAAGAAGCCGATGGAGTAAAGGAATCCGTCGTAACCGTTGAGTGAAATTGCACCAACGATTCCGAGGAAGGACGCTGCAGACAGGTAGTCACCTGCGATAGCCAGACCGTTCTGGGTTCCGGAGAAGGAAGCACCACCGGTGTAGAAGTCGGTGGATTCGCTGGTGCTCTTGCCCACGCGAAGCACCACGGTCATCGTCACAATAATGAAGACGACGAAGACACTGATGTTAAGAATCGGATTACCGACGCCCTCAGAAACAGCGTCTTGTGCAAGGAGAATAGTGGAATTCATATCTGATTAACCTTCCATCTTCTGGCGAATAGCAGCCTGACGAGGCTCCAAGTTCTTGTTCGCAAACATGACATAGATGTAAGTAATGACGAATGTGGTTACGAACTGAAGGAAGCCGAAGATTAGGCCAATGTTGATTGCGCCGAAAACTGGGGTTGCCATCCACTCTGATGCAAAGGATGCAACCAGAACGTAGACGACGTACCACAAGAAGAAGGCAACGGTCATTGGGAAAGCAAAGGAACGGAACTTGCTGCGGAGCTCTCCAAATTCTGGGCTCGCCTGCATGTCCCGAAACTCTTGAGCCGTCGGCTGGCGACGCCCCTGGGTGATTTGTTCTGCATTCACTGGAAACTTATCTCGCTTTCATATCCCTCGAGCGGGAGTCGGTGATCGGCCACTCTCTAAGCAATGCCGGCTTTAAAATAAAGCAACTTATATGTTTCTCACCACATCTGGCCGACGACCACGAAGTATGTTGTCGATCACAGCTAAACGTGTGAATGTGAAGTTACCTAACTCACATTGCAATGCGATAGCGATTTGGAAAACTCACTCCCCCCAATATCTTAACTTAAACTTAAAAGTAGTGTTTTACCTGCATTTATAAAAGTTCCCGATCTACCCCCTCTTTACCCCGAAATACCCCTTTTGCAAAGATTGCAAACACAACAGTGCAATAGTTAACGGGCTTCACACGTCACCATTCTGTCCGGTTTTAGGCTATGTTCGGGACGTCTAGGCAAAAGTAGTTTTGTGAGATGAAACGCATAATCCGTCATTTTTTACGCAATCGATAGCCTAAATTGGGCTTAGATCTTCCGCCTCTAAATAGGTATGCAGAGACATTCGAATTAATTAACAAAGCCATTTTTCGGCCGTGGAGAAGCGTTTTCCGACTATGGTGTGGGGCATGGAACACACTTCAGCATTGACGCTCATAGACTCGGTTTTGGACCCTGACAGCTTCATTTCTTGGAATGAAACTCCCCAATATGACAACCTCAATCAAGGCTATGCAGAGACCTTGGAGCGGGCTCGAAGCAAGGCCAAATGCGATGAATCGGTAATTACTGGAGAAGGCACCGTGGAGGGCATTCCGGTAGCCGTTATTTTGTCCGATTTTTCCTTCCTCGGCGGTTCTTTGGGCACGGTCGCGTCGGTGCGCATCATGAAGGCGATTCACCGCGCCACAGAGCTGAAACTCCCACTGCTGGTCTCCCCTGCTTCCGGTGGTGCGCGCATGCAGGAAGACAATCGAGCTTTTGTCATGATGGTGTCCATAACCGCGGCTGTGCAGCGTCACCGCGAGGCGCATTTGCCGTTCCTGGTGTATTTGCGCAATCCCACGATGGGTGGCGCCATGGCCTCGTGGGGTTCATCTGGGCATCTCACTTTTGCGGAACCCGGCGCGCAGATAGGTTTCCTGGGTCCTCGCGTGGTGGAGTTAACCACTGGGCATGCGCTTCCAGACGGTGTGCAGCAGGCGGAGAATTTGGTGAAAACTGGTGTGATTGATGGAATTGTGTCGCCACTCCAATTGCGTGCAGCGGTGGCAAAAACCCTCAAGGTTATTCAGCCGGTAGAGGCAACGGATCGTTTTTCTCCAACAACTCCTGGCGTGGCACTTCCGGTGATGGAGGCGATTGCGCGTTCTCGTGACCCGCAGAGGCCTGGAATCGGGGAGATTATGGAAACGTTGGGGGCAGACGTCGTCAAGCTTTCTGGTGCGCGTGCTGGCGCATTGAGCCCGGCTGTGCGCGTTGCCCTGGCGCGCATCGGGGGCCGGCCCGTGGTGCTGATTGGGCAGGATCGCCGCTTCACGCTTGGGCCGCAGGAGCTGCGTTTTGCGCGTCGTGGCATTTCGCTGGCGCGCGAGCTAAACCTGCCGATCGTGTCCATCATCGACACCTCCGGCGCCGAATTGTCGCAGGCGGCTGAGGAGCTCGGCATCGCAAGCTCGAT
>JGI2924J29684_1076846_pt1 | contig 11766 bp, 8 predicted proteins | sample BenlonsequencITS_FD_29684 | JGI IMG/M metagenome (IMG submission 29684)
TTATCATGTGCTTACCAGCTTAGGATGCGTGGTTTCGAGGTGACTGTTTTTGAAGCGCAGTCTGAAGCTGGTGGAGTTTTACGTTACGGCATTCCTGAATATCGGCTACCGAAAGAAATTGTCTCCCAGGAGATCCAGCGCCTATTAGCGTTTGGTATTAAATTGCAAACCAACGCTATTGTTGATGATAATATAATAGCACAATTAGAAAAGGAATATGCGACCATATGCATTGCTATAGGTGCACCCAAGGCCAAAATGTTACCTCAATTTGCTACGGGTGATCCCAGGGTTTTAAATGGTTTGCAGTTCTTATTGCATATAAATCAAAATAGCATTCCTTCTTTAGGTCAGCAAGTGATTGTGATTGGCGGGGGGAGCGTGGCTATGGATGTGGCCAGATCAGCTCGCCGTCTGGGCAAACAAGTGCAGGTGCTGGCTTTGGAAGATAAATCAGTACTGCCGGCCCAGGCTGAAGAAGTACAGGAGGCTTTGGAAGAAGGAATAACGATTATAGACGGGGCAATGGTGCAAGAAACGGCCGAGGATAATAACCGGCTTATTCTAAACTGTATTAAGGTGGTTTTGGATCCTGCGGCACCCGCTGGGGTGTTAAGGCCTGTTGTGGTTTCAGGAACCGATTTTCAAATTGTTGCTGACACGGTAATTCTAGCTGTGGGGCAGGACCCGGATTTAGATAGTTTTGCCAAAAGTTTTCCAATAAAAAATAATTTGGTAGATGTTGACACAAACCAGTCTGTTGGCCGGGCGGGGATATTTGCCTGTGGCGATGTTTCCAATTCCATGCGTTATGTGTCTATGGCCATTGGTGCTGGAAAACAGGCTGCCCGTGGCATGGAGGCGTTTTGTACCGGTCGGTCAGCAAATGACAGTAGCGCGGGAGTACCGCCGGAACCGGTATTATATAAGGAAATAAATACTTTTTATTTCCCCAAAGTTTCCAGAAAAGAAAAACAAGTGGTGGTTCCCGAACTGAGGGTGCAAGACTTTCGGGAAGTTAAGCTGGCTTTTAGTGAAGAGGATGTTCAAATTCAGGCTGAGCGTTGCTTTAGTTGCGGGCACTGTCTTAAATGTGATAATTGTTATTACTATTGCCCTGATATGGCCATTATTAAAGTTTCCACGCCTGAACCAAGTTATGGGATTGCAGACCAATATTGCAAAGGGTGTGGGCTATGTGTGGAAGAGTGTCCTCGTGGAGCGATCATACTTAAGGAGGTGAAACGATGAGCCAAGGACATACCCGCATGTTATTAAATGGCAATCATGCCGTTGCCCATGGTGTTAAATTGGCCCGGCCAATGGTGGTTCCGGTTTATCCCATCACCCCGCAAACTCCCATAGTAGAAAAGATATCTGAATTTCAGCTGCAGGGGGTCATGGATGCAGATTTAATGACTATGGAATCCGAGCATTCTGCTATGGCTGCCTGCATTACGGCATCTTTAACAGGAGTGCGGGTTTTTACAGCAACCGCCTCCCAGGGGTTAATGTTGATGCATGAAATGCTTCATTATGCTTCCGGGGCGCAAACTCCCATCGTGATGTGTAATGTAAATAGAACCATTGGCTCACCCTGGGGTTTTTGGCCGGATCAGACGGATAGTTTAGCCCAGCGGGATACCGGCTGGATTCAATACTATTGTGAAAGCGCCCAGGAATCCCTTGATACAATACTACAGGCCTATTGGGTTGCGGAAAAGGTGTTATTGCCGGCAATGGTTATGCATGAGGCTTTTTATGTATCGCATGCTTTAGAAACAGTTGATGTACCGGATCAGGAAATCGCTGATACCTATTTGCCACCTTTTAGTCCGTATCACCGTCTGGACCCGGAAATTGGAGCATCATGGGGCAACGTAGTCAATCAGGATATGTTTTACCGGCATCGCCAGACACTGGGTCAATCTATGGAAAAGGCGATTGAAGTTGCACTGGAAGCCGATATGTTATGGGAAAAACTCACCGGGCGTGGGTACGGGGTGATTGAGGAACACCGATGCACTGATGCGGAAATAATTATCGCCACCACGGGCAGTATGGCCGGCACGGCCAGAGAAGCAGTAGATCAACTACGGGATAGTGGAATGCCGGTAGGATTGCTGAAAGTTAAATTGTTCAGGCCGTTTCCGGTTGAACTAGTGCGCCGGGCTCTGGACGAAATACCCAGGGTAATAGTTTTAGATCGCAACTTTGCCCCTGGCACCGGTGGTTTTTTACATCAAGAATTAAAGGCCGCTCTTTATGGTTTGAAAAACGGGCCGGTGATCTACGGCTATTTAACCGGGGTCGGCGGCACCAATGTACCGCCTGATAAAATTGCCGGTTTGGTGCGGGAGTCCATGGAAGAAGAACCTGTAAATTCATCGGTCTGGAAGGGGTGATTGACGTGGCATATACAATTGTCGAGGAAAAAATTTTTTGTTCCGGCCACCATGCTTGTCCTGGTTGTAATGCGGCTCTTGCCTTTCGCTATATAACGAACACATTGGGTCAGAATACTATTGCCGTGGTTCCCCCTTCATGCGGTGCTATCATTTCCGGTCCCCAGCCGTTAAGCTCCATGCGGATACCGGTTTATCAAACCACCCTGGAAGCCAGTGCTGCATCAGCCGCCGGTATCAAGCGCGCATTAAAAGCACAGGGGAAAGATCATATCAATGTGGTGGCCATTGCGGGGGACGGTGGAACCTACGACATCGGTTTTCAGTCCCTGTCTTCAGCTGCGGAGCGTAATGAAGATATTATCTATATTTGCCTGGATAATGAAGGGTATATGAATACCGGAGCTCAGAAAAGCTCATCAACACCTTACCTTGCTTATACCACTTCCACCCCGGGTGGCAAACCCACAGCTAAAAAGAACGTGGCTGAAATAATGGCGGCGCACCGTATTCCTTATATGGCCACTGCCACCACCGGTTACCTGGACGATTTGGTATACAAGGTGCGTAAGGCTAAAGATATAAAAGGAATGCGATTTATTGTTATTCTTGTTCCCTGCCTGGATGGGTGGGGGGTCGCCGATCATGAAGGGGCTAAAATATCTCGACTAGCGGTGCAAACTGGTGTGTTTCCATTATATGAAGTGGAAAATGGCATCAAATATGCGCTTAATTATGGTTCACAGGGCATTCCGGTGTCAAATTATATAACTCGCCAGAAGCGCTACCGTCACCTTTCCTCGGAGCAGATAGACGAGATTCAACAAGTGGTGAACGCGGACTGGGAAAACTTTAAAGTTAAGTTTAACGCTTAAAACAGTATATTTTAAGTGTAGTATATTCCATGGTAATAAATTAATGTTGCCATGGTTCAAATTTTTACTTATTTTAGATGTAGCATTAAATGGTTTTTGTGATATAATTTAGTAGGCTTGTCTGGGTGTAATTATAATATCGTTTAGTGAATAGTTTCAATATTTACAATAGTTACAATAAGGGAGGTAAAAATTGACTATACAAGAAAATAAACGGCAACAAAAGCTAGAGCGTGATTGGAAAACCATGATCGTTATCTCTCACGATTTCTTTCACAGTTGGCGTAGGGCGGTATCGGAAAAGTATGGTGACGCTGCAATGGAGCAGCTTACCTACAGGTTTTGGGAACTAATCGGCCAAAATACCGCTGCCCAATATAAGAAAGGCAAAGTCGACTCTGCAAGTGCTGAACAGCTAGCCCGGGCCGTAGCCCGCAGCAGTGAAATAATGGGTGAAACGGTACGTGTGGAACAAGAAGGAGACGCCTGGCTTTTAATTCACGATGCCTGCCCGTGGATCAAATCCTACCAGCAGGCCGGTTATCCCGGCCAGTGTCGTTCGGGCTGTGATAAATGGTTCAGCGCCACTGTGGCCGAACTTGCATCCGGTATTGCTGTGGAAACAACCGCTTGCTTGGCTGATGGAGATAAATGGTGTATTAGAAAGTTTTACACTAAGTTGACTGAATAATTGATAATAACAAAATTTTATAAAAAAGAGGTTTAAGGTGTAATATAAGAGGTCGGGATATTAAAGAAAGTGAATAAGAAAAACGGTCGGGAAGTCCCATGGGATTGCCCGGCTTTTTCTATTCAAATACATGGTTTTGGTTATTGATAAGGCACTGGTCAGTGATCGTTTAAGGATGATAATAATTGCCAGTTAAATTTTTTGTGCAATTTTTTATAACAGCCGGGAAGTGTAACAATGACATTAAAGATTTGGGAAGTAGTGGTTTTGTAAAAGTAATCGTTAAGGAGTGAAATAAAATGGCTAATGTGGATCAAGTGTTGTTTAAAAGGGCAAATAGGTTTATCATTAATTCTTATCGTAAAAAACGGGGGGGAGGAGAAGGAGCCGGGTTAATGGAAAAGCTATTTGCACAGGCAGTTTCACAACTTTTTGATAAACAAGATAAGGGAATTGATGAGGAGTTAGAAGTGCTTTTAGATGTTATTTATGAGACTTTTTATTCCACTTTGTTCGAAGACATAGCGGTGGAAAGTAAAGTTAGGTGGTTGATGAAACTTGTTTCCGCCATATACCTGCAATATTTGAATGATATTTTGGAAAAGGTCGGCAAGGAAAAGGAACTATCTGAAGAAAATTTACGCAGGGGAATAGTTGCTGCACAGGAGAATGAACGGCGAAGAATTACTATTATGCTGCATGATGATGTGATTCAGTCCCTGGCCGGTGTTTTGTTGCAGGTTCAGATGGTCAGCCAGATGATAAAAGAAGGATTAAATAATGGATTAATGGATGTTCGTAAGTTGTTGGTTGAACTTGAAGAAACCGTTAGAAATACTATTAAAAGTTGCCGGTTGACTACCAGAGACGGGGATACATTTTTGCTGGAAAAGGCCGGTTTTATTCCCGCGGTGGAAAGTTATATTTTAGGTTTTAAAAATAAAAATGGTATAAAAGTAATTTTAGATTTCAAGGATGCTGATCTGATAAAGGCTCAAATGAACATTCATTTGTTTTATATTATAAGAGAAGCTCTTACAAATATTAAAAAATATGCAGAAGCTTCATTGATATCTGTGATGATAGGAAAAGTAGAAAACGAGCTGGTATTGAACGTTAAGGATAATGGAAAAGGATTTCTTTGGGATGAAAATAATAGTTTTATTTCCGAGGTATCTTTAGTCAATCATTTTGGATTATTTTGTATTGAACAACGCACAAAAATATTGCGGGGAAAGTTAACTATTAATACTGCACCGGGGTATGGGACGGAATTGATAGTTAAAGTGCCAATTGATGAACTAGAATTAGATAAGCCAATTGTAAAAAGCAGGAGGGGGTCGCCATGGATACGATCAGGATACTAATAGCTGATGATCATACTGTTTTTTGTGATTGTCTAAAGAAGGTATTGGAAATGCAAACTGATTTCAAGGTTGTCGGTATTGCTAAAAATGGACCGGAAGCTGTGAGGAGAGCTGAAGAAACCAGACCTGATGTAGTACTAATGGATGTTCAAATGCCTGTTTTAGACGGCATACGTTCAACCCGGCTAATCAAAGAACGGCTTCCTTCGACAAATGTAGTAGTATTATCAATGCATACGGGTAATCAATATGTCATGGATTCCATTGATGCGGGGGCACATGGATATCTTTTAAAAGATTTTAGCATAGACGAAGTGGTTCAAGCTGTACGTTCAGCGGCGAAAGGAAATCATATGTTAACGAGGGCTATTTTCCAGAGGTTATTTCAACAGACCGGGGCCAACGATGAATCAACCAAATTGTATGGTATAACATATCAACTGACAGAACGTGAGTTGCAGGTTATTTCGTTGGTTGCAGCCGGTTTGACCAATAAAGAAATAGGAAATGAGCTTTGTTTGAGCTATAGCACAATTAAAAACCATCTTTCAAACATATTTGGGAAATTACACTGCTCTAACCGGGCTGAGCTGGTTAATAAAGCCATACATGAAAACTTAATCAAAACAGTAATTAAAGAATTGTAAAGAGTTAAACAATCTAGAATAAAAATAGTCCATTTGGATATCCCCAAAAAGGAAGGACGGCCCTTTGTTTTCGATAACTAAATATTTAGAATAATGATATAAATCTGATTATTTAAAAGGAGGGATATAGTGGGCTATAAAATTGGGATTGATGTGGGTGGAACTTTTACTGACTTTCTGGTTAGTGATGAAACGGGTAACGCGGAGGTTTTTAAAGAGTTAAGCACACCAAAGGATCCTTCGGAAGGGGTTTATAAGGGGCTTCAATTGATAGCAAACTCAAAAGGACTATCTCTTACAGATTTACTTAATTCAGTAGATATAATTGTGCACGGAACGACGATTACAACCAACGCTGCACTGACAGGTAAGGGAGCCAAAACCGGTTTTATTACAACCAAAGGATTTAGGGATGTCCTGAATATGCGGCGTGGGCTCAAAGAGGACCAGTATGAAACGAAATATGGTCCACCTTTTCCGCTTGTGCCAAGAAAGTTAATTCAAGTTGTCGAAGAGCGGATTGATTGCGAGGGTAATGAGCTGATACCTTTAAATGCCGGGGATGTTGAGCAGGCCATAGCTGTTTTTCGGGAGCACGGGGTTGAATCAATTGGGGTTAGCTTGATGTTTTCCTTCTTCAATCCCAACCATGAAAAAACTGTCGCCCAAATGCTGGAGAAAGAACTGGACGGAGTGTATGTATCATTATCCAGCGAGGTTCTCCCACAAGTGCGATTTTATGAAAGGAACAGCACAGTTGCGCTTAATATTTATGTGGGTCCCATTTTAAAACGCTATTTAAATAAACTTTTGGATAGACTTCAAGCTAATGGTTTTCATGGTAGTTTATTAATTATGCAGTCAAATGGAGGGGTAATGTCTCCTGAAGTAGCAATGCGTTTTGCAGCCAATACCCTTCTTTCGGGACCGGCAGGCGGACCTACGGCAGGGCTTTTTTACGGAAATGTTCACAGCTTAAATAATATTATTACGGTTGATATGGGCGGTACCAGTTTTGATGCCTGTCTGGTCAAGGATGGTGCTCCCTCCATTACCGTTGAGGCAAGTATAGCCCGACATAGACTGGCTTTACCGATTATGGATATTCACACCATTGGTGCGGGCGGTGGCAGTATAGCATGGATAGATTCCGGTGGTCTACTTCAGGTGGGGCCCCAAAGTGCAGGGGCTGACCCGGGCCCTGCTTGTTATGGTCTGGGCGGTTCCGAGCCTACTGTGACTGATGCAGATTTGCTGCTAGGCTACCTTGATCCTAAATATTTTCACGGGGGCAGGATGAATCTTAATATGGCGGCAGCAAAGCGAGCGATAAAAGAAAAAATTGCAGATAAATTGGGACTAACAGAAATCGAGGCTGCCAATGGTATATATCAGATTGTTAACTCGAGTATGGCTGCTGGGTTAAGAGTGGTATCAGTTGCCCGGGGATATGATCCAAGGGAATTTGCGTTAATCTGTGCTGGTGGAGCAGGGCCCATTCATGCCGGTATGATTGCTCGCGAGTTGGAAATTCCCATGATCATTATTCCAAAAGCCTCATCGGTGTTTTGCGCTGCTGGAATGTTAATGAGCGATTTAAGGCACGATTATGTTAGAACGTATGCTACACCGTTTGACCGGGCGAATCTTGACCGGATAAATGAGTTGTTTAAACAGATGCAAGAGGAAGCGATAGCAACTTTAAACCATGAAGGAATATCCAGTGAAAGAACCTATCTCAACTATTCAGTAGACCTACGCTATGAAGGACAATTTAATGAAGTGGAGGTCGCCCTTCCTGAAAGCTCACTGCGTGAGGGTGTAACATCGTTTGAACTCAATTATACGCTAAAGGAATTCCACAAGAAGCACGATTTGCTATATGGCTATTCATTGCCCGGTGCCCCGACGGACTTAATTAATTTGAGAGTAACTGCGAAAGGGATAACTGAAAAACCTTCAATGAAGAAAACCAATTTTATGGGACCCGATCCTTCAATCGCATTTAAACATAACCGCAAAGCATTTTTTAACAATGAAATAATTGATGTTCCAGTATACGATGGTTTGAAAATGGGTTATGGCCATTTAGTTAAAGGGCCGGCAATTATAGAAGATCCTACAACTACCATTATAGTTACTGAAAAGCACGATTTAACCTGTGATGAATACGATAACTTTATTATGTTCCGAAAAGGGGTCAGTGTGTTGGATACCATGGAAAAATTAAGGAGGGGGTTCCATGTCTAATATTGATCCAATTATCACTTCAGTATTGGATAACAGGTTTAGCGCGATATGTTCAGAGATCGGTCAAACGATGTTAAGGACATCTCGATCCCCTATTTTTAGTGAAGCTAGAGATTTTGTATCCGCCATATTTGACCGCCATTGCCGTTTGATCGCTCAAAAGGATTACGTCCCGGTTTTAAGCGGAGCGGCTCCTTTTGCATTAAAGGCAATTGCACAGCATTTTGGGGGAAGGATTTATGAGGGGGATATTTTTGTTCTTAACGACCCTTACCGTGGAAACAATCATCCTCCTGATGTTACTGTGGTTAAACCTGTTTTCTATAAAGGGGAATTAGTGTTTTGGTCCATGGCCAAGGGACACCATGCGGATGTAGGCGGCGGTGGGGTCGGTGGTTATAATCCCCTGGCTACCGACGCGTGGACTGATGCTTTTCGTATTCCCCCGGTTAAACTTTATGAAAAAGGAATAAAGCAACAGGATATATGGGATATGATTTTAATTAATGTGCATATTCCGTTCTTGGTAGAAGGAGATTTGCAATGTCAGGTTGGTGCTACAAATATCGGTGCAAGAGGATTGCTGGATTTAATTGGAAAATACGGTATTGAAGTAGTGGACAGTGCAATTGATGAAATTTTTGATGCATATGAAAAAAGGATGCAAACAGAAATTCAAAAGATACCAAACGGTACTTATTATGCGGAACGGAAGATTGATCACGATGGCGTAGATAACAATAAGCTTGTAACCATTAGGCTGGCGCTAACTGTATCAAACGAGGAGATCGTTTATGATTTTACTGGTACCGATGCCCAGGTAAAAGGTTTTTTAAATAGTCCTTACCCCAATACGGTATCCTCAGCTTATATTTCTCTGTTTTCCACTATCGAGAACAAAGTTAAGATTAACGAAGGCTCAATAAGACCGATAAGTGTAATTGCGCCCGAGGGAACACTCTTGAATCCGCGTGAACCTGCACCTACCACTGCCTGTACAGTACCAACATGCGAAGCTATAACCGAAGCTGGGTGGTATGCTCTGGCTCAAGCGGTGCCACACCTCAGTCAGGCAGCGTGGAATAGGTGGGCCGCCCCTGCCAGCGGCGGGTTTAATCCAAAAACAGGAAAGTTATTTGGTGATATTCATTTTATGTCTAAAGGAGGGGGTGGTGCAACCAAGGGTTTTGATGGCTGGGACCATATGGGCACAGTGTGTACCCTGGGCGGTCTTCGTGCACCGGACCCTGAACTGCATGAACTGGTTGATCCTTATTTAATCCTGAACTATGAATATTTATCGGACTATTCCGGCTCCGGCCAGTGGAGGGGCGGTAATGGTGTACATTATAGGTGGAAAGTTATGGCGGAAAATATTGCCCTGGCGATGTTTGGGAGCGGTGTTAGGGATGAAACAGCACCCTTTGGCTTAGAAGGGGGAATGCCGGCACCCAAAACAAGTCAATTTCTGGTTAAACCTGATGGAAGAAAAGTCTGGCTGGATGTTAATTGTTTTGTGCATCCGGAGAAGGGTGACATCATCGAAATTTTTTCATCAGGTGGGGGGGGATTTGGTAATCCGAAGCTGAGGCCGGTTGAAAAAGTAATAGAGGATGTTGAAAACGAATTAATCTCTATTGAAGTTGCCAGGCGTGATTATGGTGTGGCTATTGATCCCTCAACTTGTCAAGTAGATTTGGAAGCGACAAAACAGCTGCGGGAAGGTATTTAGAGTAATATATAAATTAAATTCATGCGGTAAGCCGTTAAAAGCCGTTTAAATTAAAATAAATATTGTTTTTTGAGGAGGGAAAACATTGGGGGTTATCGGTGATCTTCTTAGAAGGACTTCTAAGGTTTACCCGGATAAAGTTGCGGTTATAGATAAGTTGGGAAAGTATACTCCATTTGATACCCGGTATAATTGGCGGGAATTTAACGCAAAAGTGAACAGATTGGCTAATAGTTTATTGAAAATGAACCTTCAATCGCAGGATAGAGTCGCTATCTATTCCGATACTCGCAGCCAATTTTTTATAACCTATATGGCCCTGGCCAAAGCCGGTTTAGTAACCGTCCCAATTAATACTGCCTATAAAGGTGATGAGCTTGCTTATCTAATAAGCAATTCCGGAGCCCGTGCCGTTATAGCAGACGTTGACAGGTTGCCGGCGTTACGGGCTATTTTGCCCAATTTGACAGATGTGCAATATGTTATTGGACTGGGCAAAGGCCATTATGTTGATCATGATTGCCAATTTGATTTTAACACATTGATGTCTGAAGGTTCTGAAAAAGAACCTGCGGTGGTGGTGGATGAACAAGATCTGGCAATGTTGCTTTATACAAGCGGCACTACTGGAAGACCTAAAGGAGCCATGTTAACTCACCGTAATTGGTATACATCGGCTCAGATTGTAACCGGGGAATGGAGATTATATTCCAATAGTAAATTCCTGTGCATGTTAGCACCATTTTTTACGGGTTGTTTCGTGTTTATGACTTTTGCCGCTGCTAAAGGATTTACCATTGTTATGAGCGATTTTGAACCTCGTAAAGCTTTAGACATCATAACAAAAGAAAAAATTGATTACACAATGTTTGTTCCAACCATGACAAGCCGGATAGTGAAATTCCCCGAGATACAAAAATATGATTTAAGTAATCTCAAACAAGTTATTACATCTGGTGCGCCTATATCCGAAGCTCTAGTAAGAGAAGCTTCCGATGTATTGTTTAAAGGTGAATTGCGTTTTATTTTTACCTATGGCACATCGGAAACTGCTATTGGTGGTTGTATACTTCAGCCGGAGGAAGTTTCTTTACAAGGGCCCGGTTCGGAAAGGTTAACCTCTGTAGGGAAGTCCATGCTGGGTATGCAAGTTAAAGTACTGGATGAGGATGGTACAGAAGTGGAACCGGGTAGTGATATAACAGGTGAAATCGTAGTAATTGGTGATACTGTGGGTAAGGGTTACTGGGGAATGCCGGAAAACCAGGAGTTAAAAGATGGGGTATGGTATTCCGGTGACTTGGCAAAAGTTGACAAAGACGGGTATATATATATTGTAGATCGAAAAAAAGACATGATTTTAAGCGGGGGGGCTAATATCTATCCACGTGAAATTGAGGATGTAATATTTGGGCACCCCGCTGTGATGCATACTGCTGTTGTTGGAATTCCCGATCAGGAATGGGGCGAAAAGGTGCATGCGATAGTTGTTCCAAGGGATGGGGTGAAGGTTAGCGCTCAAGATATTATCAAGTTTTGTAAGGAACACCTAGCATCATACAAGTGTCCGAAATCTGTGGAATTTGTAGATTTTCAGGACCTTCCCGTTAACCCTGCGGGGAAAATCTTAAAACGAAAGCTAAAAGAAAACTATTGGAAAAACCGTCAACGGAAAGGAGAAGTCTAATAATTTATTCAATTCAGTTAATAAATTAAAAATTAATTATCGTTCAAGGAGGTCAAAGCCATGGGATACCAGTTACGCGGTAAAACATTTGACGAATTTAGTATAGGTGAAG
>JGI2924J29684_1076844_pt1 | contig 11758 bp, 9 predicted proteins | sample BenlonsequencITS_FD_29684 | JGI IMG/M metagenome (IMG submission 29684)
TAAGGAGTGCTGGAATTGTAAAGAATGTTTTCCGCTTTGTCCTACAGAGGCGTTACAAGCAGCTTTCGTTTTAACAAAAGAGCTTGCGTTTTTCTCTCTTTCTTCGGAACCCGTGCCGGCGGAATAGTATACAATTAATACCCTTACATGACGAAATCAAAATACTAGTTCGCCTGTTCCGGTAGCAGTTTATTTACTTTTATTAACTTATTTATTGCAAATATGTATTTTACCATATTTTTTTAACTTTTTATTGAAGAAAAAACGTGTGAACTCTATGATTTCACACGTTTTTCTTTGCCTTGTTATATTTTTTATGGGTACTTTTAACACAGGCCATAGGAGTACTTAATTAATGGACCCCGGTGATCGATTGCATACGACCTTCGGGTTCAATAAACGCAGTTAACTAACGGAGGTAAAAGGGTTTGGCCAAGAAGTGCAGTATAAGTATCTTAAGATGACATTAATGGCAAGTGCAGTTAAGGAAGTATTTTTTGGACTCTAATTCCTGGCAAGTCATGCTTGATCGACAACAAAAAGTGTTTTACGTTTTATAGAGAGTTGTATTCAATTTGGAGGGGTGGATTTATGGTGGATTCCAACATAAAAAAGACACTAACAAGCACTCCGGGAGTTAAGGATGCTTTGGGGAACCTGTTTCGGTTTCTGCCTAAGGAACAAGATCAGCGCATGAAATGGTTGGCCAGCATACTTAACGCTATCCACGATAGTGTGGTGGTTGTGGATTTGGACTCCACTATTATCTACGTAAATCCGGCATACATGAGAAGCTTGGGTGTTTCCGAGGAGAAGGTATTGGGGCGGAAGCTCAAGGACTTCGAGCCCACCTCCAGGATTCTGGATGTTCTAAGTTCAGGAAAACCTATTGTAGATGATCCATCCAGGATTACTTCTCTGGGAATAGATATTATGGCTAATATTACTCCGGTGTTTGAAGGTAAAAATCTTATAGGAGCGGTGGCGGTATTCAGAGATATTTCAGAGATTGTTGCTTTAAAGGAAAAACTTGAGGAAACTACGACGGAAATGCTAAAGACCAGGGAACAGACATCTCGCTACTATACAGAGCTTCAGGAACTCAGAACCAGACTGATGGATATTGATAACCTGATCTGTGAGAGTGCGGAAATGCGGCGAGTGATTGAAATGGTACTCCGCGTTGGTCGGGTGGATTCTACAGTTCTGGTGACCGGAGAGTCCGGTGTGGGTAAGGAAGTAGTTGCCAAACTCCTCCACAAAGTTAGTAAGCGAAAAGACGGACCCTTTGTGATAATTAATTGCGGCGCTGTCCCGGAAAACCTATTGGAGTCGGAACTGTTTGGCTATGAAAAGGGTTCCTTTACCGGGGCCAGTAAGGAAGGTAAACTGGGCCTATTGGAGTTAGCCAACAAAGGGACATTGTTTTTGGATGAAATTGGTGAATTGCCACTGGGGTTGCAGGTTAAACTCCTGCGGGTCCTACAGGATAAAAAGTTCACTCGGTTGGGAGGAATCAAATCCATAGAGGTGGATGTGCGCTTTATTGCCGCCACCAACCGGGATTTGAAAAAGATGGTCACCCAGAAGATTTTCCGGGAAGATTTGTTTTACCGCCTCAATGTTGTTCCCATTCATATACCGCCCCTTCATGAACGCAGGGCGGACATAGTGCCGCTGGCCGGGTTTTTTTTAGAAAAATACAACACGAAATACGGAATGAATAAAAGGCTGTTGCCTGAAGTACTGCGTTGGTTAAATAATTTTCCCTGGCCCGGTAATGTACGGGAACTTGAAAATGTGGTGGAGAGATTGGTGGTTTCTTCACTTAATGATACCATTACTTTGAAGGAAGTGTATCTGGCTGGATGTAGTGACCGGCCTACTTTCCAAAGCGAAGAAGTGTTTGGCCTGAATGTCATGGATTTGCACCAGGCTAAAGACATGCTGGAAAAGGAATTCATAACAAAAGCCCTTAATTTAGCGGGCTCAGCCAGAAAGGCGGCCCAACTTCTAGGGATTAACCATTCAACAGTAGTTCGTAAAGCCAGAAAGTACGGAATTAATCTAGCGTAGGTTTATGCAATTAAATAACTGATAAAGGAATCATATTTTTAATATTACATTGATCTTATGATGATAAAATACAAAAATATAACCAATAAGTAATTAATCATTAATCAATACACAGGAGAGGTGATCATATTGAACAGCGACTGGGTGAAAGATTTCCCCGCCGTCGTTACACTTTGCGATACCAACGGCAAAATTATTGAAATGAATGACGCAGCTGCCGATCATTTTAGAAAAAATGGCGGTAGAGAATTAATCGGTAGGAGTGTATTTGACTGCCACCCTGAACCTGCGCGAAGCAAGCTTAAAACAATGCTTCATAACGGTGTCAAAAACTGCTATACCATTGAAAAAAACGGTATGAAAAAGCTGATTTACCAGACACCCTGGTACAAGAAGAATGGTGAGTATGCGGGGTTTGTGGAAATGATTATTGCTATTCCTTCGGATGCGCCCCACTACATCAGGGGATAACCCCTTACATCGCATTATTCTTGCCAGCAAAGGAATGTAATGTCCTCACCTTAATGCCGTCGGGGTATCCCGAACCGTTGTATATCAATGTTCGTATAGGATTAAATAGCTCTCTTTCATTCTCATTGGGCTCAAGATCGTCAAATACCGAGAAATAAAGTTTAACTTTATTTTTAATACTACAGCGAAAATTACTTTTTAAGCAAAGCTTTCTTCGCTTTGATGGATGCCGGGTGTTGAAAGTTAAAAATCAAAGATTTTCAACTTTCAACACCCGGCACCGGCTAAACGGCACCGGCTATTTGGGTGGCGCACTCTATCTACTGTACTTAGGTGGTGGCAAATCCATCTTAATAGTTCGATAAACTATATTTTTAGCTGTAGTGTTAAATAGTCAACTTGCCCAGTACCGGAGAGTATACCCCCGCTTGCAGCAGTAGATAGAAAATGAAGAAGTGTCCAATTAGGTCGGCTAAAGTAATTAATCCCACCACGGCTGTTCCGCCGGAAGCACCCACGAACAGAGATAAAAACAGAGTGAACAGAAAACCGATGCAGACCACAAAGCCAAAAAACATCTTGGAATAAGGACCTTTAATTAATAGCAATAGAGATTCACGGGCGGCAGCAGTAGCGTTTACTACGCTGAGTAGGTAAGTAGCGACGCCGATTAAGTTAATTAGAATCAGAGTAATTGCCAGTGTTTCCAGGTTAATTAATGAATTAACAGTGACCCATCCGCCGTGTACGAGGAAGAAAAATACTGTTGTTCCACCCAATATGGAGTAAAGTATAAATAAAAAGGGTATCATTGGTGTATTCCATAATGGAATGGCAGGTGAATCATTCATTACAAAACCATCGGTAACGGCCACTAATACTGCACTGACCAGGGCCAAAATTCTGAAAAATTCCCATGCTGCGCTTCCCGTGGGCAAAAGTAAATAAATTGCGGCAATGGCAGTAAAAATTCCCATTACCCATACGGTTCGAGCAATCCAGGAAGTGCTTGGCCGGGTTAAGGCTCGCCAGAATCTTTCCGGTCGTCCCAGGTGAATCAAAAGTGCGCCGCCTTTGCCGATATTTTCGATCAAAATTCCGGCCAGGGCCAGTAACGGGGTGCCTAAAAATACAGAAAGGATGAATATCCCCGCGCCAATTTTGCCGAAAAAGAAGGCCAGGGCAATCCACTGAGTCCAAACAGTTTGTTTGCGAAACCCCATTACAAACTCGTTACCCTCTACTATGGGCACGGATTGTGCTGTCATAGTTAAACCCTCCTATTCAAGATAATATACTGAAGGATTAGTATTCGCTTCGGACATGGGCTGCATGCCACCGCGCTGCCGGATTAACCGGCTGACTTCACTTTCGGGGTCATGCAGGTCACCAAACACTCTGGCTCCAGCCGGGCAGGTGTTAACACATGCTGGTTCCAGTCCCTGGTCTACTCTATGATAGCAAAATGTACATTTTACCACCACTCCTTCATAGAAATCTTTGTACTTAACTTGTTCATATGGGGTTAGGTGATTTTTAAAATGTCCTTCTTTTAGTTTTCCCTTGGGCATTAAAGTGCGGTTGTTATACGGGCAGGCTACCACGCAAGCTTTGCAGCCGATGCATTTAGTATAATCAACCAATACAATGCCGTTCTCTCGTTTATAAGTTGCCCCTGTGGGACAAACCCTTACGCAGGGTGCATCAAGACAGTGGTTGCAGAGTACAGGAATATATTTCTTTTTGACAATTGGGTACTGTCCGGCTACTTGCTCAAGAACCCTGGTGAAAAAAATATCCGGTGGTGTTCCGTTCTCCGATTTACAGGCCACAGTGCAAGCATTACAGCCAACGCAGCGTTTCAGGTCAATGACCATGCCAAGCCTTGCCATACATATTTTCACTCCTTTTTTATATTTTGCTGATACGAACTTTGGTGGCGGTTTCCTGATGCCCCGAGGCTAGGTCGGTAAATTCTAGATTGCCCGGAAGCAAATGATTAAAATTAACGTTCATTTTTCTTTCCACAGGGTGTATTGTCCAGCGGGTAATAGCGTTGGATATGCCGATTACCCGGGGGTGAATCTCTTCAATGACCCTGGCTAAACCTTCTACTTTTCCGAAAGGCGATTCGATGCTGATTCGGTCACCGGTCTTGATGCCTTTGGCTTGAGCTGTTTTGGTATTGATTAAAACGCCTTTGTGAATAGGTATATTGCTGACTAACTCTTTAATCCAGGGAATGGTGGTGTTTTCACAGTGATTTAACATTGCCTCGGCTTTAAAGTTAATGGCGTATAGGTCATATTCACCGGGTATTTTGTGTAAGGGGTGCTCCTCGCGCCAAACGGGTACGGCAAGATAAGAAGAAGTGTCCCATTCTCTGCCCACAGCCCGGAACTGTTCTTGTAACTCTTCAGCAACTTGCAAAAAATATTCGTGGTAAAAGGAAATGCGATTACCTTTCCAGGGCAGGTAACATTCTTCGGGTTTTTGAGGGCGCACCGCATTGTTATTTTCCTGAAACCATTTCAAACCCATGTGCTCCCCGTAAATACTTTTGGCCATTCGGTCAATACATTCCAGGTGCGAGTATTTGCGCCCGGGTTTCAATGCATATTCAGGCTTGATAAACATGGTGAAATTTAACAAACCATTTAATTCATTCAGACAGCCGCAGCGCTCTGATATATCAGTGAGAATGTCGTGGCCGTCCCGGCTATCGTATAGCGGTTCCACCACCGGTTTGCGCAGGGTATGGCCGGTGACCTCTGGCGGTTCGCAAAGGGTCAACATGGTTGACTCCAGATAATCGTGGTCGGGTAGAATAATATCCGCCCACTCGGTGGACTCGTTTGCCAAAATGTCAATGGCCACGATAAATTCCAGCTGTTTGAACACTTCCAGCACTTTGGGGTAGCCGTTAATGTTCTTTAGCGGATTAGAGTGGAAAATTAACGCTGCTTCCGGTTTAAAATCAAATCCCCATTCCTCCGGGTGCAAAATGTTATGACAGACCAGGTGCCCCGGGTCCAGCCCCATGGGAAAATACTCTATCATTTGCAATGTCTGGGGCGGGTAAGCAAAAGGTACCCCAGGGTGCAAAATATGCGGTTGGGGCTTTAGCATCCCATCCTCGCCCGGCTCCACAATCAGCAATCGGTGATCCAAACCTACGCCCAGGTGCCCGCCAGGTACATCAATGTTTCCCACCAGTGAATTCATTAATTTTATGGCGGCATGGTCAAGGGTGCCGTCATAATGCCCGATGGCCCCCCGGTAAAAGTTTATCGCTGCCGGGCGATAGGGGTACTCTTTGCCTTCGATCATGATGGTGCTGCCGATACGTGCCTCTTCAACAAATTCCCTGGCAATGCGACGCATAGTTCCAGGGGATACATCACAGATTTTAGACATGCGCTCCGGGGTATGATCCTTCAAGGTATCCTTGATTACCTGAAAGCCAGGCCGCACTTTTATGCCATCAATTTTAAAATATCCCTCCAGGGTAAAATCTTTAATTGTAGGGTCATCATATACTTTAGCCCGGTTGTCCACACTGTCCCAGACCATTGGTTTTTGGGTCTCTTTGTCGCGGAAATATCGACCGTCGGGTTTAATCAGGTAAGGGCCGTTGGTATACTTTTTAATGAATTCGGCGTCATACCGGTCTAGTTCGTACAAGATTACATAAACCATACCCAGTATAAAAGCACGGTCGGTCCCCGGGATAATTGGTACCCATTCGTCGGCTTTGGCGCAGTAAGATGCCATGCGGGGGTCAACTCCAATTAATTTCAATCCCCGATTAACCCGGGCATCGGCCATGCGTTTAATGGATCCGGACAAGTGTAGGTGGGCACCAAAGCCATCGCCGCCACCTATTTGAATCCAGTAATTACAGTACTTATAGTCATTGGCACAGGCAAAGGATCCATCAAAAAAGCCACAGAAGGGGTGATAGGCCGCACCGCAAAACTGCCCCACGGTGTTAAAATAGTGCCCGGTGCCAAACGCGGCACCCCATCCCCAGAGGTGGATACGCTGAAAATCGTTGATGGCCACCAGAAGTTTGCGCGGATCCTCGGAACGTATTTTTTTCAGGCGTTTGCCTACGATATCCAGGGCTTCATTCCATGATATGGGTTCCCACTTGGGGTCTACTCCCGGCCCTTTTTGGGGATTTGTTCGCCGAACCGGAGTTTTAATCCGGTTTGGGTCATAATGTCGCATGATTCCCGACTGGCCTTTAGGACACAGTTTACCCATGTTATTTGCATTATCCGGGTCACCTTCTATTTTTAATATTACGCCGTCTTTAACCCGCACCTTGATTCCACAACCATGCAAGCACATTTTGCAGGCACTTCTGACCCATTTGTCCCCAGATTTTGTGTGGGTAGCTACTTTAGCCATATAAACCCTCCTTTTTTTAGAATGAATTAAATTATTTGAATTATCTAAAAAATTATTATACAAAACTCCAAATAACTTTGATTTTGGAGTTTTGTAAAACGGTTGATACTATGTGTACAGGAAATTCTCCACTTTAAGGTAATACAATGTAGCAATGTTAAGAAAAATGTTACCCAATGGAACGCCGTAAGAATTTACCCTGGCTTTGGCCCACCAATTGGCTGTCTTTTACCACCAGTTGGCCCGATTTAATAGTCATTATTGGCCAGCCCTTTAATTCTTCACCGTCGAATAATGAGAAATCACCGGCGGAACCCAGGTTTCGGTGATCAACTTTTACTGTTTTATCCAAGTCAATTATTACTAGATCAGCATCGCTACCTGGTGCAATGGTTCCTTTTTGCGGGTATAGGCCGAATATTTCGGCCGGTTTTTTACTCATTAACTCGGCTACCTTTACCAAGCTGACTCCTCTTTGATTAACTCCGTAATTTAAAATCGTTGGTAAATGGGTGCCCAAGGCCGGGTAACCAGGCATGGCACCCCACATGCCTTTTTCTACCTGCTTCACGGCAAGGGTTTGGGTAACGTTATCAGTGCCGATGGTGTCAACAATGTTGTTTTGTATTGCCTGCCACAAAGCTTCTACGCTGGCATCTTCCCGGAATGGCGGTACCATTTTTGCGAGCAACCCTTTTGAACTAAACTTGGTTACGGATAGATATGGTGATGTTGTCTCCACAAATATTTTGGGGTTGGCTGATTTTATGGCAGCCAGAGTACGGATGCTTTCAGCAGCGGAAATATGCACAAAATATAGACGGTTTCCGGCTAAGCCTGCGAAATAGGAAGCCCTGCGCACTGCTTCTTCTTCGGAAAAGTTGGGCTGAGTATCTGACCAATCAGCCAAGGAACCATCGGTCAACACTTTTTGTAATTCGGCCCGGTAGGTTGCGTTAATGGACGGGTTTTCCGCGTGTACACAGATTATTATTCCATCGCCTATTTTGGCTGCTGTTTCAAATGTTTGATAAAGAAATCCATCCTCCACATCGGGGATCAGCCCTGGGATGCCAGCCATATACAGTTTAAATGAAGTAATCCCAAGTTCTTCGATTAAACGAGGTATTTCCTCTTTTTGTTCCGGGGTCATAATGCCTAAGTGGAAAAATATGTCCGTGCTTACTTTTCCTTCGGTCATGGCAATAGTATTCGAAAAACTTGGGTAATATGGATCGGGACCGCCCATATAACAGCCAACAGTGGTAACTCCCCCCAATAAACCAGAGCGAGTTTCTGTTTCCATTTCCGATACTAAATCGCCAAATATACCCAGATGGATGTGTGGGTCAATGATTCCGGGCAGTATGTATCTGCCGGAAGCGATAATTTCCTTACGACCAGTAAATTCGCCACCTAGAGCGCTTATTTTACCACCTTCCACGGCAATATCGGTTTCTAGGATACCGGTACCCGGAATTACCACTAGACCGTCTTTAATTACCAGATCTGCATTAGACATTTTCCAAAACCTCCTTAAATAATAATCAGCTCATAAACAAAAAAGTTAGGAAAATTTAAATTAATGAACTCTCTGTGATATCAACACCTCCATAAGGATTTAATTGTTTTACAAATATAACAAGCAATCCCTGTTCCGGAATAGTGAATCCAATCGCCAACCACGAGTGAAATGACTAAAACCATCTTTAATCAGTCATTATTAAAGGCTTAGCGGACAAAATAAATTCAATAATAGTTTTGTTCTTGTAGTATGCGGTACAAAAGTTTACCGTTAATTGTTTAAAAAAAATACTATTTTGCTATCAAATCATAAGACTAGCGGTACTTTATTGTACCGCTAGTAATATTTTTGTTTTACAACTAGTTACTTTTACAATTAACTACTTTTATAAGTTATATTTTTGAGCTTTACGAATTACGGTTGGATGTGTAACACCAAGAATCTTAGCTGCTTTTCTGGTGCTTCCGGATAATAGCAAAGCTTTCGCGATAATTTTTTTTTCTAAAATCTCAGTTGCTATTTGGAGTGGTACAGGTTTTAAAACTTCGATACTTAAACCAGTGGTATCTTCTGATTTAATGTTATTGAACGGAAGATATTGCAGACCAATAATTTCTTCATCGCTAATTATAACTAGCCGTTCAATTACATTTTCTAATTCCCGCACGTTGCCGGGCCAATTATAGCGTTCAAAAGCAAGCAACACCTCCGGTTCAAAACGTTTGTTAGTTTTATGCTTGGAATTAAATATTTCTAGGAAATGGATGGCAAGGGGAATGATATCGTCGGTACGCTTCCTTAATGGTGGTATATTTATGGGCACTACATTTAGCCGGTAATATAAATCGGCCCGGAAAAGGCCATTTTGTACCATTTTTTCGAGGTTACGGTTGGTAGCAAATATAATGCGTACATCAAATTTATAAGGTTTTGTTCCACCAATACGAAAAATTTCTCGATCTTGAATGGCCCTTAGCAGTTTGACTTGTAGATTTAATGGTAATTCGCCGATTTCATCCAGTAATAGCGTACCTTCGTGGCTGAGTTCAAAATAGCCCATTTTGCCAGTTTTTTTAGCTCCTGTAAATGCGCCTCCTTCATAACCGAACAGCTCGGACTCAAGGAGGTTTTCCGGTATGGCGCCGCAATTTATTTGTAAAAACGGTTTTTGAGCGCGAGGGCCGGCCTGATTAATGATTTTGGCAATAACCTCTTTCCCGACTCCTGATTCCCCGGTAATTAAAACATTAGAATTTACCTTAGCAACTTTAATAGCTAGCTCAAAAACCTGGTGCATGATTTTGCTTTTATAAATAAGTTTGTGATGACCCAACTGTTTGGCTCTTAATTCCTGTAATTCCTGAGCTTCCCTATTGTCCTCGTCCAGTTCTCTTAGGATGTTCAATTCATTAATATCCCTGATATTACATACAACCCGGTATACTTTGCCTTGACGGTCAAAAACCGGACTGCCGGTAATGAGTATTTCCTTGCCGGTTTTGATACGCTGCACGATGGTAACTGGTTTTTTTTGTTCCAGTACCATTAAGGCCACGGCTCTTGATACGGACCCTTCTTCCTCTAGTTCACGCACATTACGTCCAACGTTATTGTTCTTTTTTGAGAGGCCGGTTATGCGTTCATAACTTGTATTTACCCTTAGTAACGTGCCGTTTCCGTCTATAATACCGATGCCGTCATAAAAGGATTCGAGAATATCCTCTAATTCATTTACTAAATGCTTCAGCCGTTTATTTTCGCTGATTAAAAAATCGGGATCAATCATGATGAGCTCTCCTTCTAAAAAATTCTTGCGCATAAATTGCAGAATATTCTGTTATATTTGCGCATTTTTATTGTGGTACATTACTATACCAGTCAAATAATATTCCTACATTATTTACTTGTTTCACAATTCTAGCACGTTGATGACAATATGACCTACCTTTAAGTGGTAAATTTTTGAACCATATATTTATTTTATTTATTCTTAGGTAAATGGTTAATACCGTTAGACCCTAAAAAAATACCAGGTAGTTAATTATTTTGACCATTGAAACCTTATGGCAGCGGTTAGATCGTTTATGGAACTAAGTTTGCTAAATAATAACTAAAAATCTTAAATTAAATTAAATGAGAGGGGGCCATGATTGGTATAGTTATAAATCAATACAAGGTGTGGTGCTCTGAAAAAAATTATTATAATAAATGGGTTGAAGTCCCACTAAATACAGAAATATCATAACATAATATGGTTGCTATGGACAAGAGGTACTGTTTTATGCTTTTGTAAGGAGGTACGTTTGAGTTGCTGCAATTAATTATCCAAGGGCGGGGTGGGCAAGGAGCCCAAAAAGCTGGGGAGATTTTAGCTGAAGCCTTTTCCCGGGAAGGAAAACACATCCAGGCGTATGCTACATATGGTGGAGCCAGGCGTGGCACGCCCGTTAGTGCTTTTCTCAGGGCGAATGACCGGCCCATTCGAATGCGCTGTGACATAGATAACCCCGATGTAATTATTTGTTTTGATGCTAGTTTACTGACTGATGCTTTATTAAGCAAGGCCGGTGAAAATACTATGCTGTTGATAAATTCCGCGAACTCGCCCGATCATTTTGCTTCTTTGGGAAATTTTAAAATAATTACTGTGGATGCCATTAATATAGCCCAAACTAACCAGCTGGGGCGGATTGTCAATACCACCCTGGTGGGTGCATTTGCGGGCCTTATAAATGAGCCGAAAATTGATGGATTAATTGAGGTAGTTAAAGAAAAAAGTCCAGCCAAGATTAAACAGAATATTCAAGCTTGCTTGCAGGGGTTTCATTTAGCTATGGAAGGGGGGAAGAAATAAATGCCAACGGAAACTAAAAAAATACCACCCGTTTGGACTACTGGGTGGACGGATATTATTAACACCGGGACTTGGCGTAGCGTCATTCCAGAGCATCAACAGCGTCCTTCTCCCTGTCAGGTTGCTTGTCCCCTTGGTGGTGATATACCGGTTTGGTTGCAGCAGGTCAGAGAAGGGCAATATTATGCAGCCTGGCTGACCTTAGTTGCAAACAATCCTTTTCCAGCTGTTACCGGACGTGTTTGTCACCATCCGTGTGAAATTAATTGTAACCGGAGTGAGTATGATGGATCTGTAACCATTAATGCTTTGGAACAGTTTATCGGTGACTTGGCTTTGCAAGAAGGGTGGACCTTGCCAGCCCCTGCCCCCGGTAATGGTATCCGGGTGGCAGTTATTGGCTCCGGACCGGCTGG
>JGI2924J29684_1076843_pt1 | contig 11751 bp, 10 predicted proteins | sample BenlonsequencITS_FD_29684 | JGI IMG/M metagenome (IMG submission 29684)
GATGATTTGGACGTTGATTTAACCACGGGTAAGATTATTAACAAAACCACAGGATCAGAGTTTCAGGCCCGGCCCTTTCCTCCGTTTATGCAGGAATTGATTCGTGCAGGCGGGCTAATTCCTTATGTCCGAGGGAGGGAAGAGAATGCCTAATGTTGTCGTTCTTCCGGGAGATGGTATCGGTCAGGAAATTACGCCGGAAGCAATTAAGGTGTTAAAGGCTGTCTTAAAAGACAGCTCTTTAAAGTTGGAGTTTGAGAATTACTTAATAGGCGGAGCAGCCATTGATGAAGCAGGCAAAGCTCTTCCGGATGATACCCTTGAAGCAGCCCTTGCAGCTGATGCGGTTCTTCTGGGATCGGTGGGCGGACCGAAGTGGGATACCCTCCCTGCCCAGCAGCGCCCTGAGTTGGGGGGCCTGCTCGCTATCCGCAAGGCTCTGAGTCTCTTTGCTAATATCCGGCCGGTCAAAATGCTGCCTATGTTAGTCGAAGCGTCGACTCTTCGTCCCGAAGTTGTTAAAAATGTTGACCTGGTGGTCTTGCGCGAGTTGACGGGCGGTCTGTATTTCGGAGAAAAAGGAAGAAAAACGAATCCCCCCAGTGCCTACGACACGTTGATTTATTCAGATGAGGAAATTCGCAGGATTGTTGATCTTGGTTTCCAAATGGCTCGCCAACGCTGCGGCAAGCTCTGTTCAGTGGACAAAGCCAATGTTTTGGAGTCCTCGCGTTTTTGGCGTGAGATTACCCTGGATGTTGCCAAGAAGTATCCTGAGGTTGAGTTAACTCATATGTACGTAGATAATGCTGCTATGCAGCTTGTCCGTTACCCGACCCAATTCGATGTCATTGTGACAGAAAACATGTTTGGAGATATACTGACGGATTTAGCTTCAATGCTCATGGGCTCTATTGGCATGATTTCTTCAGCCAGTTTAAACGGGAAGAAAGGTCTCTATGAACCGGCTCATGGGTCGGCTCCCGATATTGCGGGTAAAAATATCGCTAATCCTTTAGCCACCATTTTGTCAGGGGCATTGATGCTGCGTTATTCTTTTGATTTGGAAGATGAAGCAAAGCTGATCGAGCGTGCTGTGGAGAGCGTATTGGAACAGGGCTATCGTACAACGGATCTTGCGAAACCGGGTGATAAAGTACTGGGAACCCGGGAGATGGGGGACGCAGTTGTCGCTGCTTTAGGCAAGAAATAACTGAGCTGACCCTATTAGGACCAGCAGAGAAATTAGGAATCCGTGATTAGAAATCTCTAATTACCTGGAGGATCATGGGGATTCCTGAAATTTCCTAACATGTCAGACTTGAAATTAGTAAGTACATGCGCTAGAGTATAATTAATTGTATATGTATAGAATGCCAATGAACGATCCAGTATGATGGACGCCGGAGTTCAGAGAGAAAAACAAACGCTGAGAGTTTTTCCGCCCGCGTTGTCAGAAACCCAGTCGTGAGGCTCTGATGATGAATCAGACGGTTTCCCCCGTTAGATGGTTGTTTATTGGATTTACTCTGGTGACATTGAGCCGGCATTGCAATAAAGGTGGTACCGCGGAAGACTTCTTTCGTCCTTAATAAGGATGGAGAAGTCTTTTTTATACTTTTAGTAAGTAACCTTCCGTTAAATACTGCTAGAAGAGCTAATACATGCGAAGACAGTGTCTGCGTGCAAGCTCCAGCAAGTTTTCTTTATTCTCCTTTGGAGAGAGTTTATGGTTGAGAGTGAGATAATAAAACTCTTTGGCGGAGGCAGAATAAAGAAGATCTTTAGCTAAGGTTTTTACAATAGGCTCTGAGATTTAGGTCCGAAAAAACGCCGGTGGATATCCGCAACTCAGAACTGGTTCGACTATACAATGAGAAAGGGTGTTAAATTTGAAACTAAGTGTTGGTTTCATTGGTGCAGGAAATATTGCCGAGGCCATGATTAGCGGTTTGACAAAAGTAGAAAAAACGATACAAATACGGGTGACGAACCATACAAATAATGAACGTTTGCAGCAGTTGGCCTCAAACTATAATGTCCTTGCCGCCAGCTTCGAGGAACTTGTCAATAACTCTCGTGTATTGATTATCGCGGTAAAACCTAAAAATGTTAAGGACGTTATCAAACAGCTTAGTAATTATGATTTAGGGGATAAGCTAATTATCAGCGTGGCGGCTGGTGTTCCTATGAAATTGTTTAACAGCTATTTGCCTGGAGCTGCTGTTATCCGGGCAATGCCTAATACATCGACAACCGTACTGCATTCTATGACTGGATTAGTACGGGGCGAAAATGTAACTTCAGAACAGGCTGAGATCGGCGAACAGATTTTTTCAGCCGTAGGGAAAATATTGTGGATCCCTGAGGAAAAAATGAATGCTCTGACTGCGATCAGCGGAAGTGGGCCGGCGTATTTTTATCTGTTTATCGAGAGTTTAATTCTGGCCGGTGTTCAGTTGGGGCTAAGTGAAAAAGAAGCGGAAATGCTGGTACTGGAAACGTCCATCGGAGCAGGAAAAATGATTGCGGAGAGTGATAAGACACCGGGAAGACTGCGTAAGGAGGTTACTTCGCCCAATGGTACTACCTACGCGGCAATCAATATTTTTATGGAAGAGAAATTAGCTGAAACCGTGGTGAAAGCCACAAAAGCCTGTGCTGAGCGTTCAGAAGAAATGGAAGGAGAGTATTCGGAGTGACCAAATTTTCGGCGCGTCGACTTGTTTTGAAAATTGGAAGCAGCAGTTTAAATCATCCTCAAGGAGGTTTAGATGATCAAGCCATTGCTGAAGTCGCAGAGGTGATTGCCGGTTTAAGACAAACGGGAGTAGAATGCGTATTGGTAACTTCTGGAGCCGTGGCGGCAGGAATGGGACAATTGCAACTGCAGACACGACCCCGGGATTTGGCAGGCAAGCAAGCGGTAGCGGCGGTGGGTCAAGGCGTTCTGATCGAAAAGTATGCTCAAAACTTAGAACGCCATGGGTTAGTTGGAGCACAAGTTCTATTATCGCGGATAGATCTGGCGGAAGCGTCCCGCTATCATAATGCTCAAAATACCTTAGAAAAACTTTTGCGGTTACAGGTAGTCCCAATTATCAATGAAAATGATACGGTAGCAATTGAAGAACTTTGCTTTGGTGATAATGACAGCCTTTCGGCTCTTGTCGCCGGGCTTGTGCATGCAGATTTATTAGTTATTCTCACTGATGTCGATGGATTGTACACTGCGAATCCTAAAAAGGATCCTTCGGCTCAACTTATCGAAGAGGTTGATGATGTTTCAGCGGTAGAAATGATGGCCGGAGGAGCTGGGAGTATCCTGGGAACCGGAGGCATGCTGACAAAACTAAGAGCGGCTAAGATTGCTACGCGTTTCGGCATAGGAATGTTTCTTTTAAATTTCAAGCGAATCAGAGAATTGTTGAGGTTAAACGAAAACCGGGGCCCCAAAGGAACTTATTTTCAGCCTGTTAAGCATCGTCTTGCAGGACGTAAACGCTGGATAGCTTATGCTGGGCTCACTGAGGGAAGCATTCAAATCGATGAAGGTGCGGCAAAGGCCTTAGTAGAAGAGGGTAAAAGCTTGCTGGCTAAAGGAATTAAATGGACCGAAGGAACCTGGGAACGAAAAGAAATTGTTCGGATTATGAATCTTCAAGGGGAGGAGGTTGCCAGGGGAGTTGCGGAATTAAGCCGCGAAGAGGTGGAGCTTGTAAAAGGGTTACACTCTGAAAAAATTCAAGGGCTAATCCCCGATTTTCTCGGGGAAGAAGTAGTTCATCGTGATAATATGACGTTGATGATCGATATATCATCGCAATGTTAAACTTAGTTTAGATTGGGTTAGGTTACCTCAATTGAGTAAGCTAATTAGTCCGGAAGTTTGATAACACGATTATGGTTCTTTTGAATATCATGATTTCACGCATTTTGTGCAAAGACTTGGGAGGGATGGATTATTATGATTCGCCGGGAACTTGTGGAAATCGGGCAACGAGCAAAACAAGCAGCGCGTCAGTTGGCCTATGCAAGCACAGAGTCTAAAAATAAGGCTTTACTGGCAATGGCTGAGGCCTTACTGGAAAATGAACAGGAAATTCTCCGAGCAAACACTATTGATGTTCAAGCCGCTGAGGACAAAGGTATTAAAAAAAGTCTCATTAATCGTCTGAGACTTACTTCTCAAGGAATATCCAATATAAGCAGTGCTTTGAGGGAAGTTGTCAATTTGAAAGATCCGGTGGGAGAAGGCGAAGTTTGGACCAGGCCTAATGGTTTACGGATTCTGCAGACTCGAGTTCCCTTAGGGGTTGTGGCTATGATCTATGAGGCAAGACCGAATGTAACGGTTGATGCAGCGGCCCTGTGTCTAAAGTCCGGCAATTCGGTAATTCTAAGAGGTGGTTCAGAGGCCTTAGAAAGTAATAAAGCCTTAGCGAAGGTCATTGCCAAGGCTGCCGAGGATAGTGGGTTACCGGCAGGCTGTATTCAACTTATTACCGAAACTGATCGGGAATGGGTTCAGCAGCTAATGCGGATGAATGAGTTCGTGGATGTTATCATCCCCAGGGGTGGAGCAGGATTGATTCAAACCGTCGTCCAATATGCAACGGTTCCCGTTATAGAGACCGGAACCGGAATGTGCCATGCTTTCGTTGACCGAGATGCGGATTATGAGAAGGCGATTCCTATTGTGATTAATGCCAAAACGCAAAATCCCGGTGTATGTAATGCCCTTGAGACCCTTTTGGTTGATGAAACCATTGCTGAAGATTTTTTGCCTAAAGTGGAAGAAGAATTAAAGAAACACCATGTGGCACTGAAGGGATGTCCAAGAACCTGTGCTATATTGCCCAACGCCCTTCCTGCTGAAGAGGACGATTGGGTCTTAGAACATTTAGACCTTGTTCTTAGTGTAAAGGTTGTATCAGACTTAGATGCCGCGCTCGACCATATTTATCGCTACAGTACTAAGCATTCTGAAACAATCATTACCGAGAATTACTCGAAAGCTCAACGTTTTTTAAAAGAGGTGGATGCGGCTGTCACTTATGTTAATGCATCAACTCGTTTTACTGACGGAGGACGTTTTGGTTTTGGGGCAGAAATCGGGATCAGTACCCAAAAACTGCATGCCCGCGGACCCATGGGCCTCAAAGAACTTACAACAATCAAGTATATGGTTTACGGAGATGGACAGATAGTAACCTAGAATTAAGGGTAAAACCCTACCCCTTAGGAGTACGCATTGAGCGTAAAGCGGAACGATAGTCTTCGTCACCGTGCCTCCTAGAAGGGGTAGGGGATTCTTTTTTTTCGTCAAGGTATTGACGTAAGGTATTTCTATATTGCTGATCGGACATCTGTGCCAGGTGAATATTTTTAGGATTAGGTTTAGGGTCGTATTCTATATCAGTAGCTGTAGGCTCATCCGTTGAGATGAGTTCTTTTTGATTTTCCAGCAAAGTTTTCTCTTTTTCATCTTGGGAGTTGTCTTGCCCGGCTGTTGCTTCAGTATGACGGTCTTGTAATGTTTCTGTCCGGCTAAATGCGCGTATATTAAAGGTTAGCAAAAGAGTTATGGCAATTATGGCGATTACCCCAAATACAATAAACGAAATCATTCTCATCTCACTCCTTCACTTGTTTCATTGGTTTATATTCCATTGACTTTTAGGGCTGAAAGTATGATCAAGCTTTAAATTTTTGAACAGTTTCAGCAACACGTTGGCCAAGTGCCTTTCCCAGCGCCAAATCCGATTCCGTTGGCATATTGGGAGGACTGTCGGGATTGATTTCAACGGGACATGTGATCCCAACGCCGTAATATGATCCATAAAGAGCATTCGCCGGAATGTTTCCTGGCAGCCCAACGATAATCATACCTTGATGGAGCATAGGGATAATAAGGTTTAAAAGGGTTGATTCGATTCCGCCGTGAACAGTGGCGGATGTACAAAAAACAGCTCCGATTTTGTTAATCAATTTCCCTTCCGCCCAGAGATTGCCAAGATTATCTATCGATGTTTTTAAATTAGCACTTATTGTCCCAAAATGACCGGGACATCCCCAAATGATTGCATCCATATCCGCAAGCTCATCGGGCTGGCTCTCGGAAATGTGTTTGAGGTATATTTGAGTATCTTTGACACTTTCTGCTCCCTCGGCAATAGCTTTAGCCAGCATTTCGGTATGTCCGCTTTCGCTGTCATAAACAATGTAGACTTTCATTGTTTGTATTCCTCCTTGTAACAACATCCTTCGTTAGATTACCAATTTTCACGAACTGCTATACAACTCTCCTAATCCATTTGTTTCCTCATTTTTCCTGACATAGTAAATAAGAATATGGAGCAAATTAGTTGCAGTTTAGCCTAATGAAGTTTTGTTTAATGATTTAAGGAACAAGTTTCTAAACTTCTCAAAGGCCTCATAAATTGGTCAAATCATGCTTGTGGAATACAAAAGGGTACAGGAGGATTGAAAGAATGAGTAACGGACGTGCAGTAAATACAAGCCGCATTATTTTAATTAATATTCTCGTTTTGGTGCTGATTATCGGCGGAGGAATTACAGTCTATTATTATTACAATCAATCCTATTATTACGTCTCGACGGATAACGCACGAATTGATGGTCAACTCATTACAATCAGTGCCCTAGGCAATGGCAAAATTGCTGATTGGAGCGGAGCAGTAAATACTCGGTTTAATGCAGGGCAGCGCCTTGGAGGTATGCAAATGCTCGGGGCGACGCAAACTTCCGGAATCACAGATATCACGATGCCGGTCAATGGAACCCTTGTTCAGCAGAACGTAATAGCCAATAGTTTTGTAGCCGCAGGGACACCGTTGGCGTACGCTTATGATATGGATAATTTATGGGTGAGTGCTAACATCAATGAAACGAATATCAATAATATCCAACAAAATCAGGCGGTGGACGTATATGTCGATGCCTATCCAGGTACCACTCTTTCGGGGAAGGTCAGTCAAATTGGTCTTACTACCGCCGCCCAATTTTCGCTTATTCCACAGCAAAATACTACCGCCAATTTTACAAAGGTTACACAGGTGATTCCCGTTGTTATTACGCTGGATGGGTATAAGGGATTAAATCTGGCTCCGGGTATGAGCGTAACAGCACGAATACATATTAGATAAGGGAGGAAAGGCTATGATTTTTCTAGCGTCTGGTTACCTTCTACTAGCATTCCTTCTGTTAATTCTAATTAATATGGGGCTTTGGCGAAAGAAGAGGGAGCATACAATAGAGCATACAAATGATGATCTGTCTCCGGCGTTATCAATAGCTCCCGGAACGGAACAGCCTTTATATGGAAAGTCGCCGTCTGCAACAGCCGGGTCAGCCAATGATACCGGCATGGAAGCCTTTAATACGCTCCAAATTCTTACCGTATTAATGTTAGGAGCTTTTGTTTCCATCCTTAATCAAACTTTGGATAATGTGGCAATTCCCCATATGATGTTAGACTTTAATGTTTCCGCGAGTACTATCCAATGGATCGTAACGGGTTATATGCTAGTTAATGGGGTTCTGATTCCTATCACGGCTTATCTTATGGAATCTGTAGGAAGCCGAAAACTGGTCTTTGCAGCAATGACCAGTTTCACGATAGGTTCATTTATCTGTGCCTTAGCTCCCAAATTTCCTGTTTTTATGATTGGCAGAATTATACAAGGAATTGGTGCAGGTATTCTGATGCCTTTATTAACCAATGTCTTTCTGACAATTTTTCCACCCCATCAAAGAGGCAAAGCTTTAGGAACCATGGGAATCGTCATGGTTTTTGCTCCGGCCATTGGTCCAACTCTGGGAGGGTGGGTAGTTCAAACGTATTCTTGGCGGCTCCTTTTTTCCGCCCTGGTACCCATTGGTGCGTTGGATTTGTTTTTAGCCGCTATCTGGATGAAAGACGTCTTAAAACTAAGCTTTCCGGAGTTTGATGTCTGGGGAGCTGTGTTTTCTACTGTCGGTTTAGGAAGCTTACTTTATGGGGTCAGCGAAGCAGGAAACAATGGATGGGGTAGTACAGAAGTGATTGCCTTTATATCTATCGGTATTTTTGCCATTTTGCTTTTCATAAGGCGTGAACTGACAATTGAGACCCCTCTGTTAGAATTGAGAGTTTATAAATACCGGGCGTTTTCCTTGACCATCATTATTAATGCTGTAGTAACGACGGTCATGTATGCGGCAATGATGCTGCTGCCAATATACTTACAGAATATTCGGGGCTTCACTCCTTTACAGTCAGGATTTCTTCTATTGCCGGGAGCCTTGCTCATGGGAATTATGGGGCCAATCGCCGGTGCAATATTTGACCTGATAGGTCTTAGGGTCTTAGCAGTTGTCGGCCTGATGATTACGGCTGTAGCAACCTGGGAATTTACCAAACTCACGGATGCCACCATGTATAGCAATATATTATTGCTTTATACGATCCGTTCACTGGGAGTTTCCTTAATCATGATGCCTCTCATGACCGCGGGCCTCAATGAGTTGCCTAGGCATTTAAATAGTCATGGTACAGCGATGTTTAATACGATGCGTCAAGTTTCAGGCTCCCTGGGCACTGCGGTTTTGGTTACGATTATGACAACCCGATCAACGATCCATTTGGCAACGTACTCAAGTACAATTACATCCCTAAATCCTTCAATTCTTGTCCAACTTAACAATTTTATTCAACATTTGGGTCTTTCACCTCAAACAGGACGCGTTCTTGGCCTGAAAGAAATCTACGCTTTGGTGTCTGAGCAAGCAACCATTCAGGGTATTAATGATTCATTTATTGTAGCAACAGTCTTAGCAATTGTTGGCTTAATTCCGGCTCTTTTTATCAGAAAAGTAATTACTTCCAAGTCTGATCCGGTTTCGTAATTGACAAGGGAGATCTTCATAGTCGTCTAAAAGGGAGCAATGGGACAGATCCATTGCTCCTTTAAGTTCCATCATCAGAAAGTATAACCTTTGGATATGCAGAAGAAAGGCTAACTAATACGTGCGAAGACAGTGTCTTCGCGTGAGCGCCAGCTAAGAGTTCCTGTATCATGATAGTTCACATCATTACTTAATTCCAAGAAAAATGAATTTCTGCGAATATGCGAGTATTCAGGAGATATTGAAATTACACTGAGGGATTTTTCATTAAATCCTTTAATATCCTGCGGCTAAGAGGTAATTCGCAGTAATAGTAGAATAGATATATAACCTATTACCATACCTGGAAGACTTAGCTTTTAAATTTGTCAGAAAGGGTGAGTTTTTGAATATTTCATGCAGTGCTGCAAAAGAAATCTTAGATATACCCCTTGAAGGCAGGGCAATTATCGCAGGATACTGGAGCCCTAAATATGGTCTAAGCTCTCAGCCTACCATCGTTCAATGGAGGGCAAGTCAGCTCAGCAGTCTGACGCCTTTAAGCAATACAGAAAATCCAGATCTTGATCTTTTTCATTGGGAATCCTATTATTTACAGCCTGGGTGGATAGATTGTCATGTACATTTAGCTTTAGACAGTTTGGATTTCTACCAGTGCCTAAAAAATTGGGAGAATCCTAGCCTGATTCAGAAGAATATTCAGGTCTATCTGCAAAACTATCTCAGGCTGGGCATTGTTGCAATCAGAGATGGCGGAGATCTGCCCGGCTACTCTTGGCTGGCGCGAAATAACGTTCGGGAGGGTACATGGCTTGGCCCAAGAGTAATTTCCGTTCGTGAAGCAGTCAATCGAAAGGGTATGTATGGCCGTTTTCTTGGACGAGGCTTTGCAGGAATATCCGATTGGCACAGGGAATTGATTGATTTTTATGGGCAAGGACTCGATCAACTTAAAGTCATCGTTTCCGGATTGATACGTTTTGATAACTTTAAGGTTGTTGGTCCCACTCAATGGACAGTTGCCGAATTAAGCGAGATTGTGCAAACTGCTCACCAGAGGGGAATTTCTGTGATGGCTCATGCCAGCGGAGAAGATGGGATCTCAACAGCCATCGCCGCTCGTGTAGATTCTATTGAACATGGTTACTACATGACCGCCGAGCATTTGAATCAGATGAAAGAATACGGGATTGCCTGGATTCCGACGGTGGCTCCAATCGGCAATATTTTAAAATATCCAACCGATCGTTATTCAAGTTTTGAGATTGATACTTTAAGGCGTATTCTTGAAACCCAGCTCACCATGATTTATGAAGCTTATAAAAGGAAGGTTCGGATCGGAGTCGGGACGGACGCGGGAGCTTATCTCGTACCCCATGGTGAGAGTTTGTTTGACGAAATGGATTGGCTGGTTCAAGCCGGAATTCCAAAGTTAGATGTATATTCTATGGCTACGCAAGAAAATGCTGGGATAGTAAGGCAAAAAGATTTAGGTAGATTAGAAATTGGAACTCCTATGAATCTACTGCAGCTTACTAAAGGGAACGTTTCTCTAGAACGAAATAGAATTTAGGTTATAACTTTCGTTTCCTTCTTCGTTGTCATCAATTTTGCAAAAGATATACCCTCATTTTAGCGGGTTAGGAATATTAATTTTTGTATAGGACGATTCCTTCAGTAAATGTTTGGCGATATTAAAAATTGGAGGCAAGGAAAGCAAATGGAAGAACGTATTAAATTTCCGGTAGTTGAAACAATTAATAAGAGAATTTCCGTGCGGACGTATAATGATACAATATCTTTGCCCCCTGAAATGAAAGTGAAGCTTAAAGAGTTTATTGACTCAATCAAAGGTCCTTTTGGCGGTCAGTTGAGATTCGAAATTATTGAGAGTGACACTGCTCTAAAAGGAACAAACGCTCGTTTAGGGACTTATGGCATTATCAGGGGAGCAACGTCTTATGGTGTAGCGGTAGGTAAAAAAAGAGACAAAGACTTAGAGGATTTTGGATATATATTTGAATCTTTAATTCTTTATGCAACTTCTTTAGGGCTAGGTACATGCTGGTTAGGCGGGACTTTTAAAAAAGGTGAATTTGCTAAGGCGATTCGGCAAAAAGAAGATGAGATCCTGCCTTGCATAACCCCGATTGGTTTTCCAAGTGGACGTAAGACGTTGCTGGAATCTGCAATGAGATTTTCAGCCGGCTCCAATAGAAGAAAGGTGTGGGGTGAACTCTTTTTTCAGAATGACTTTCAGAAGCTTTTAACCAGTGAAGAGGCGGGAAGCTACAGAGTCCCCCTGGAAATGGTGCGCTTGGCGCCTTCCGCGTCTAATAAACAACCTTGGAGAATCATCAAAAATCAGAATGAGTATCACTTCTATCTTCAACATACGCCTGGATATGCAAAATTCCTAGCCTATGATCTTCAAAGAGTAGATATGGGAATTGCGATGGCACATTTTGAATTGACTGCACAAGAGCAGGGCATTATCGGGAAATGGGTAATAACTCCGCAACAGGATGTTATAGTACCCCAAAATACTGAGTATATTGGCAGCTGGCAAGAGGAATAACGATTAGGTAAAAATTAACAGAATAAAAAGTGTTGACAGGGAAAGCTGAAAGTGGTACTATAACTAAGCGCTCAAGAACAGCGCTTTTAATTCTCTCAAAACCTGTTGCTTAAATAATCTAGTTTAAAAAAGTGATTGACAGAATAAAGAGAGAGTGTTAAGATGAAATTCCTGGCGCAAACGCCGGGAAGATAAAAAGATGGTCTTTGAAAACTAAACAACAAGGACAGCCAATGAGAGAAACTCGCAAGAGTTTCAAAAGA
>JGI2924J29684_1076842_pt1 | contig 11736 bp, 14 predicted proteins | sample BenlonsequencITS_FD_29684 | JGI IMG/M metagenome (IMG submission 29684)
TCCTAATGTGTGCCGTATACAACATCAAGCGTACCGTCAACTAGCGAAATCAAGCGCCGTATGGCGATTCACCACGGCCGTAGAGAGTAACCCTTCTGAGCAACTCGATACTGTCGCCCGTCACCGGTCGTCAGGCACGGCTGGATTCGATAACGTTACCACGACGCCGCCTCGAGAATCCGGCAATGATCGACCTCCGTTCGGATACCGTCACGAAACCGGACGACCGAATGCGCGACGCTGCATACGCTGCAGACGTCGGTGACGCCGTCTACGGGGAGGACCCGACCGTCAACGAACTCGAGGAGCGAGCAGCCGACGTCGTTGGAACCGAAGCTGCTCTTTACGTCCCAAGCGGGACGATGGGCAACCAGATCGCAGCCCGGGTTCACACCGAACGTGGACAGGAGTTGCTGACCGACGAGAAAAGCCACATCGTGAAGTACGAACTCGGCGGTGCCGCCGATCTTTCCGGGCTTCAGGTGCGGATGGTCGATGCCGACCGTGGGATTCCGACACCCGAGCAGATCGCAAACGGCATCGTCCAGGAGAGCCTTCACCGACCGGGGACCGGGCTCGCGTGGCTCGAGAACACGCACAACGCCCGCGGCGGGCTCGCAATCGAGCCCGAGAAAATCGACGCAGCAGCCAAAGCCGCCCACGAACGCGACGTTCCAGTCCATCTCGACGGGGCACGTATGTTCAACGCTGCGACGGCGCTGGACGTTCCGGTCACCGAACTCACGGAGCCGGTCGACTCGGTCATGTTCTGTCTCTCGAAGGGACTTGGTGCACCGATTGGCTCGATGCTGGCCGGCAGCGAGGACTTCGTCGAGAAAGCCTGCCGCGTCCGCAAACTTTTCGGCGGTGGACTCCGGCAAGCAGGTATCATCGCCGCGCCCGGACTCGAGGCCCTCGGGAACGTCGACAACCTCGAGCGTGATCACGAGCACGCACAGCGACTCGCCGACGGACTCGAGGCCGTCGACGGTTTCGACGTCCAGCCACCAGAGACGAATATCGTGCTCGCGGATATTTCTGGGACTGGGTTAGAGACCGACGCCGTCCTGGATCGACTTCGCGAGAAAGACGTACTGGCGACCCAGTTCGGGCCGTCGACGGTCCGATTCTGCACGCACTGGAACGTCTCGAGCGACGACGTCGAGACGGTACTCGAGCGGATCGAAACAGCTGTTTAACGGCCCCGCATCCCATCGCGGAACTCGAGGACAGTACGGCGGAGTAACAGATACGAAAAGAATACTAGCGACAATAGGATCAAGACGACCGCGATGATGACGGGGTCGTCGGGAATGAGGTCCAGCATACGCGGGAGGTACAATGTCCCCGTGCAAAATCGTTTCGACGCGTCGTGGCGTCTCGAGTCGCGTACTGGCTCGTTCGGCATCGGTCGAGGTCGAACGGAGCGGTAACTAAAGCCGGTTTTTCACCTTACGGTGCGTATATTTCCCTACGGGCGCTACGTGAAGTTGCGTCCCGAGTTTCGGACGGCTGTCGCCGGACTCGGGACCACGTGTACTGCCCGCCGATCGATTGGGGCAGTCGACCCCTGTCCGCCGATCATCCGATCACCGGTTCGCCGAACCGGTCTCTCCCACACCACCCGCACCCGCGTTTCCGCCGCTCCGCTGACGCAGTCCTCCACCGCCCTGCGTGCGGTCACTGCTCCGTAATCGTACACGACTCGACGAGTGTGCCGTCCGGCTTCCGTATCTCTCCTTCGAGTCCGTCCTCGCTCTCCTCGAGCACCGCGAACCCCGGTCTGTGGCCCCGTGGCTGAGCGTGGCTCCCCGGATTGAGGAGGAGACAGGCTTCGGTCTCGACGGCTGTCGGTCGATGCGTGTGTCCCGAGACGACGACGTCGGCGTCTCGTGATCGGCCGAACATGGCGAGTCCTGTCTCCCCGCCGCCGCGCCGGTGGGTCACCGCGAGCCGCACACCACCGGCGTCGACCACGCGGGCCGTCGGCAATCGGTCCCGCACGGCTGCGCTGTCCGCGTTGCCGTGGACCGCAAACAACGTCGTACACTCCGCCTGGAACGCCTCGAGCGCCGCTTCGCTCGTGAAATCGCCCGCGTGGACGACGGTGTCGGCCTCTCGAGCAGCTGTCAGCGCTTCACCCTCGAGTTCGTGGCCGTGGCTGCTGTGTGTGTCGGAGAAAATCGCGATCATGTCGGACAGTTGGCCGCGGGCGGGACGTGTCTTTCGACCCGTCGCTATCGCCCGAGTTCGTCGGCGGCGTGGTCGTCGTACCCCGCCGCGATCGTCGATCCTGGCGGTCGGTCGTTCAGCACGGCCGTCACCGTCGTCTTCTCGAGGTCGGTCGTCGACTCCAGTGACTCCCAGCCGTCGTCCGTTCGGGCGGTGACTGCAACGTCCGTTGGACTCGCACCCGGTGGCAGTTCCGAAGGGTCGTACGAGAGCGTCAGCCGGACGGCTTCGACCGCCTGCAGCCCCTCGAAGCAGGTGATCGAGACCGGGTCCGAGAGCGCGTCGGCCGGCGGTTCGATCCCGCTTCGCTCGAGGTCGAACTCGTCGGGGACGACATCCGCGACGACGGCGACCCGCGCACCGACGCGCTCGAGCACTGCTTCGGCGATGCTGTCGGCATCGTATCCGGGGATGGGCATACACGAGGAATCGAACTCGAATAGTATGTCGATGTAGCAGGCGTACGCTGGCAGTTGGATCGACGGCAGTAATACTGATACGGATTGCTGCAAGACATTGCCGGTGCAATCGCGGCCCTTCTTGCGGTTGCACCGGTAAATCGTTACAGCAAACCGTATGAAGCGAGAAACGAGCGGGACTGCGTCGAAAGAGAGCGACTGTACCGAAGTCGAGCCACTTCGATTTGGCGACGATTGCGACCCACTGTTCGGAGGTGGTGACGATTTTGGGACCGAACCCCACGTCCAAAACACTCGAGTGGATCGCGCCTGGCTGATAGTATTCGAAGTGCCTCTCGTGGGACTCTCCCCGAGTCGTCGGCCTACGTTTGGCGGAGAGAAAGACGACGCCGTCTGACCGAAGCACCCGATGGAACTCGCACATGTCGCCACGGACGAGCGGCGTGGACGCCATTACCTGACTGTTTCGGTGTCAGAGCGACCACAGTAGAGGGCAACCGCTGCGTTAGTTGACGTACAGCGAGTACGCGATCACGAGAAAGCCCGCAAGCATCAGGAGACTCTCGAGGAGGACCCCGGTTATCAACGCCACGTCGAGCAGTTCGAACAGTAGACCAGCAAGCACCAACCCGAGAGTGATGAGTCCAAAGCCGACCGCGAGCAAGCCCAGAGAGCGTTGTTTGGTGCGGCGATATGCCTTGAAGGTAAAGAACGTGATGACACTCCCGACTAGCAATATGAGTGTCTTGACGATGGCGAGTGCGATCGTGGCCGACGCTTCGGCGACTGCAGGACTCATTGTCTTCACTCCTCTTTTCCGGACGGCGAACAAGTAAGTTACCGTTATCGCCCGTCGAACGGGAGCGTTTTGCCGCTGGCGCTCGAATATCGAGCCGATGACGAGACTCGTCGAACTCGAAGGCACCGGTCCGTGTAAACTCGATACGTCCGATATCGACGACGAGAAAGGAGATGTCGCAGTTTGTCGGTGCGGTCTCTCGGAGTCGTTCCCGTTCTGTGACGGCAGTCACCGTCGCACCGATGGTGAAAGCGACGACGAGACGTACGTCTACGAGGAAGGCCGTCGGGAAGTCCTCGAGCGGGTCGTCACCAGCGACGAACTGGACGAGGAATAGCGGTCATCAGATCGACCGCGAGGAGTTTATCACGACCAGTAGACTGCTCGTGGCCATCGCCAGTGCCGCGAAAAGCGGGTTCAACAGGCCGGTGATCGCAAGCGGGATCGCGACCGCGTTGTAGAAAAAGGCCCACCCGAGGTTCTGTTTGATCCGGCTGTTAGTGCCGGCCGCGAGATCGAACGTCTCCGCAATTGCTGCCAGGTCATCGCCGACGATCACGGCGTCGGCCGCGTCTGTCGCGAGTTTCGTTCCGCTTCCCATCGCGATGCCGACGTCGGCGGCTGCCAGCGCGGGGGCGTCGTTGCTCCCGTCGCCGACCATCGCGACGGAGCCGCGAGCGCGGAGCCGCTCGACCGTCTCGGCTTTCGCTTCCGGAGGGACGCCCGCGAAGACCTCGCTCACCCCATCGACGGACCGGAATCGGTCGGCTGCGGCCCCTTCGTCGCCCGTCAGCACGACGACGTCACGCCCTGTCGCGAGCGTCTGGACGGCGTCTTTCCACTCCCCACGTGGGGAGTCACCGACGACGATCACGCCACGCGACCGACCACCCCAACCGACGACGACCGGAACGTCACCGGCCGCACGCGCGTCCGCGATCCGAGCCTCTAGCGAGGTGGAAATAGCCAGTTCGTGTTCTCGAAGGTAGTCGGGATGGCCGACGACGACCCGGTGTCCGTCGACGACGCCACTGACGCCGCGCCTGTCGCGTTCGAACGCCTCGACGTCGACCTCGAGTTGGTCGTCGTCTTCGAACGCCGCGTCGGTGATCGCTTCGGCGATCGGATGCTCCGAGAACTGTTCGACTGCTCCGGCCCGCTGGAGCAGTCGCTCTTCGTTTTCTCCGTGGACTCTCGCAACGGTCATCGAACCCGTCGTCAGCGTCCCTGTCTTGTCCAGTACGACGACATCGACGTCTGGTGCGTCCTCGAAGATCGTCTCCGCAGCAACGACGATTCCTCGCTTCGCGGCTGCCTGGACCCCCGAGGCGATCGCCAGCGGCGTCGCCAGCCCCAGCGCACAGGGACAGGAGACGATTACGACCGTCAACCCGACTAGTAGCGCTCTCGAAAGACTCGATCCCGTCGCGAGAAAGAGTATCGTCGTAGCCGTCGCCAGCACGAGCACGAGCGGCACGAAGATCGTCGCCAGTTTGTCCGCGAGTCGCTGGACTCCCGGCCGCGAACTCTGGATCGACCACAGCAAGGAGACGAGTCGATCGAGCGTGCTCTCGGCGTCGTCTCCAACTTCGACGATGACCGGCGCGTCGGTGACGACTGTACCGCCACGGACGGAGTCGCCAGGCCCTTTCTCGACGGGAATAGACTCGCCAGTCACCAGCGACTCGTCGACGGCAGCCGTCCCCTCGCGAAGGTCGCCATCCAGCGGAATCCGCTCGCCCGGACGTACGAGGAGTCGGTCTCCAGGATCGACATCCTCGAGCGGGACGGTTTCGCCGCTCTCGAGTCGTGCGTCGTCGACTTGCTGTTCAGTCAAGTCCGAGAGAAGACTCGTCGCGCGGCGCTTGATCCGCTCTTCGTAGTAGGTACCAGCAGTGACGACGAGGATGACGGCGACGCTGACGTCGAAGTACAGGTCGGTTCGCCCGAGCACCATCGCGAGCGTACTGTAGGCGTACGCACCGACGGCTGCAGTCGTCACCAGCAAATCCATGTTCGGCATCCCCGCCCGCAGACTCACGTACGCACCTCGAAGAATCGGATACCCCGTATAAAAGAGGACGAACGAGGTCATCAGCCAGATGTTCGCTGCGACGTAGTAGCCGTCGAAGTCACCGAACTGGACGACGGGCTCGTAGCCGAAGTAGCTCGGATAGAGAAAGACGACGTACCACACCATCACCATCATTCCAAACAGACCACCGCCAGCCAGAAACTTCACCAGCGCTTGCCCCTCCTCGTCGTCCGCGCCAGCGGCGTCCGTCCGGTCCCGAGCTCTGTACCCGTACCCAGAGACGACCTCGGGCAACGCTTCGGTCGTGACCTCGTCCGGATCGTACACTACCCGGACCGTTTCGGTCGCGTAACTCGCTTCCGCACCACGGACGCCGTCGTGCGATTCGGCACTCGTCTCGAGGAAGGCCTCGCAGGTCGAACAGTGCATCCCATCGACCGCGAGGTAGGCGTCTTCACCCTCGAGTTCGTCGAGGTCGGCCGTCTCGTCGACGTCGAGTCTGGACTGGACGCATGCCGCGTCCGTTTCTGCGTCCTCGAGTGCCCGACTCACCTCGAGACAGCCACGACAACAGTACTCGCCTTCGACATCGGCAGCCGTGAACGGATCGGCAGGTGTCGGAAGATCACAGAGCTGGCAGCCAGATGGTGTCTCTTCTGACGTGCCCTGATCGCTCTTGGCCGGCGTCGCGTTCGGTCGTGCGTGTGGGTTCTCGGCCATACTCGAGACGGCTAGGTGAGGGGTCGGATCGATTCTTCGAGAGCGAGGGGGACAGCGGCCGGTATCAGCGTGACGGCGTTTTATACAGCTTACTGTCCGTCGGTTTCGGTTCGATCGCGTCCCGCAGCGGTCGTCCCGGCACGTCGGTACCGCAAACGGTAGTACAGCATTCCGTCCCAGCCGCGGCTTCCCGGTCGCGTTACATCGACTTACTGCATGGACGTGTGTAACCGTTGTGGCGAAGAACGATGCCGTCGTTCGCATCGAAACGGCGACCGCACCGTCTCACTGGAGCAGCGATTACGTCGCTGTGCCGCTGTTTTTCCCGTGGTCCGCGTCTTCTATCGGTGCCATCGCGACGTACAGCGCAGCGAAGATGAGGACAACGTTGACCGCGGCAACGTATCCTGCGATGCCGGGATAGGAGACGCCGAAGACCAGCGTCGGAACGAGTGCCAGCAAGCCGACTGCAGCAGCGGCCCGCGGAGAGATCTCTTCAACACCCATATACCCACCTGTGTATGCTGGATACTTAAATCATGGACCCGTTCCCGTGGGTCGGGAATCAAACGTGATGAGTAAGTAAAACTTGTTCCTTACCACTCTCGTATGAGTTCAGCGACAGAGCAGACGGAGGCCGATACGTCACACGAGATCGGCCACGACGAGTACGACCCGATCGGGACACTGACTCTTATCGGGCTCTATTTCGTCGTCCTGGTCCTAATGTGGTTTTACACCTACTTCATCGAGTTCCTCGGGAACGACCCGACGGTGATCGGCTCGGTCGTGACTGCAGGAGGGATAGTATGAACATTCACACGTACGAGAAATTCTGGCTGATCGGTGCGATGGTCCTTATCGTCGCGTTCATCGCGACAGTCACCTACGGTGCCGCCGGACTCGGCATCGCGATGGTCGACGACGAAGGTGGAACGATCGCCCCGGACGAAATCGGTGATCACGACAAGTTCGGCGACCCCGGAGTCCACCAAGTCGGTGAAAACGAGTACGACGTGTACGTCCACGCGTACACGTTCGGGTACAGCCCCGATACAATCGAGATTCCGGAGAACAGTGAGGTAACCTTCTACGTCACCAGTTCCGACGTTACACACAGTTTCACTGTCGTCGGAACGAACGTCAACACGATGGTCATTCCCGGTGAGATCGCCGAGATAACCGCCCAATTCGACGAACCAGAGGAGTACGGCATCCTCTGTAACGAGTACTGTGGCTTCGGCCACCACGACATGGAGGCCGAACTCCACGTCGTCCCCGAAACCGAGTTCGACCTCACCGAACTCGCCGTCGATGCCCCCGACGAAGTCGACACCGACGACCAAGCCCAGGTCACCGCATCCGTGACCAACGGGATGCTCGAAGACCTCGACACCACCGTCACCCTCGAGATCGGTAACGAGACCGTCGAGGAAGACGTCACGGTCGCTGGCGACTCGAGCGAGGACGTGACGTTCGCCGTCGACGCGTCGACCCTCGGCGACGGTGACCACGACTGGACGGTGACCGTCGACGACTACACGGAAAGCGACCAGTTGACCGTCGGAACTGACGACGACGGCGACAGCGACGACGGCGATACGACGGAGGAGGAGTAACATGAGTACGTACGTAGACAACTTCCCTGAAGAAGCAGCGATCGTTCGGAAGGCATTCTACACGTCGTTCGTGTTCCTGGCCCTCGGTGGCGTCTTCGGGCTCATTCAGACGCTTCACCGGACGGACTTCCTCAGGTTCATGGATTCGGCGGACTACTACACCGTTCTCACCGCTCACGGGGTTTTCCTCGTGATCGCGTTCACGATCTTCTTCCTCGTGGGCGTGTTCACCTGGGCGGTCACGACGAGCCTCGACCGTGGGCTCGAGGATCTCCGGCTGACGAAGCTGTGGTTCGGTCTGATGTCGGCTGGTGGACTCGCCGCAGCGATCACCATTCTGTCCGGCTTCGTCGGCGACGCACCGATCCTCGGCGCACTCGATGCCGACGTTCTCTTTACCTTCTACACGCCACTCGAGGCTCACCCACTGTTTTACATCGGGCTCGTGGTGTTCGTGATCGGCACCTGGGTCGCCGGTGCTGACTGGATTCGCACGTGGTGGAGCTGGCGCAAGGACAACCCGAACGAACGCATCCCGCTCCCGACGTTCATGGTCATCACGACCATGATCATGTGGTACATCGCGACGCTTGGCGTCGCAATCGCGATTATCGTGTTCATCCTGCCGTGGTCGCTCGGTCTCGTCGAGAGCGTCAATCCGCTGTTGACCCGGACGCTGTTCTGGTACTTCGGCCATCCAGTCGTCTACTTCTGGCTGATGCCGGCGTACATGATGTGGTACCTTCTGCTACCGAAACTCGCCGGTGGTCGCCTCTTCAGTGACCCGCTCGCACGCGTCGTGTTCGTGCTTTTCCTGTTGCTCTCGACGCCGGTCGGCATTCACCACCAGTATCTCGATCCTGGTATCTCAGAAGGGTTCAAATTTATCGCGATGACAAATACGATGTTCCTGCTGTTACCGAGCTTTCTGACTGCCTTTACCGTCGTCGCCAGTATGGAACACGGTGCTCGCCAGAACGGCGGTACGGGCTATCTCTCCTGGCTCGGTGCGCTCCCGTGGCGTGACCCGGCCTTTACCGGCATGGCACTCGCCGGCCTAATGTTCGCTGCGGGTGGCTTCTCCGGCATGGTCAACGCGGGGATGAACATCAACTATCTCGTCCACAACTCCCTGTGGGTCCCCGGCCACTTCCACCTTACCGTCGGCACTGCGGTCGCCCTGACGTTCATGGCCGGAGCCTACTGGTTCCTCCCGCAACTGACCGGGAACAAGCTATGGAGTCGCCCGCTCGCTGTCGGCCAGACCGTAATCTGGTTCATCGGTATGTCGTTCATGTCGAACGCGATGCACCGGGCTGGTCTGATTGGCATGCCCCGCCGAACCGCCGAACCCCAGTACGAGAACTTCGGGTTCGACGCCGGCGTCGGCTCTGTCGCCGAACTCGACGCACAGATCGCACTCGGCGGTGCCTTGCTTACCGTGTCGCTGTTGCTCTTCTTCGTGGTCATCGCCATGACCGCCTTCAATGGCGACAGCGATTACACCGAATCGAACTCGATTCCGACGCCACTGTCGGGCCCCGAAGACGCTCCACAAGTCCTCGACAACCTGAAACTCTGGACGATCCTCGCAATCGTCCTCGTTATCATCGCCTACTCGCTGCCACTCGCAAGCATCATCGACGGCCGTGGCCTGTTCGGTCCCGGCATCGAACCGTTCGACCCGATCCCGTTTAGCGTCGTCTCCACGACGCTCGAACTCACGGCCGAACACGTGACCGGGGTGATCCGCTAATGCGCGTCTCGAAAGCTGGACTCATGGTCCTCCTCGCGTTCGTCGTCCCACTCACCGTCGAACTCCGGACCGTCCTCGCCTGGTTCAACGTCGAACTGACGGTCCTCGAGAGCGTCCTCGTCGGTCTGGCCGTAATCGCTGCTATCGTCGTCTGGGCGACGCGACCACCGAAAGACGAACCCAGCGCCGCGAGCCAGTAATCAGTCACCGTCCCCACTCCACTCGAGACGGACTCCCACACAGTCACTGTCGGGATTTCGCCACAACCGCAAACAGAACCCCAGGTGCACCAGTAATCCGCCCGCCGTCACATCATTCGTCCATCTCCCAGGTCTCGACCCGACCACTGTGGATGTCCTCGACACAACCGTCACAGTCCGGCTGTCCATCCTCGTAACAGGCCGGCCGGAACTGATCGTCGAGTTTTGCTGCCCGCCGCTCAGCGTACCGCCGACAGACGATTTGTGCCCGGCCAGCCTCGTCCAACGGCAAGCACCGAGCGTTTTTCGCCACCTCGTAGACCTCACGTGTCTCCTCGAGTTGCCCGTCGGTCGACTTGCGGAGCTGCTCGTACTGCTTGCCTGCTTCCTGAAGCTTCGACCGAAAGAACCGCTCGACTCGACGGCGATCCGGCATTCGAGCAATCGTTCGACCGCCTGCCACATAACCTCGTCGCCAACCGCCTCGAGACACACGAGCCACGATGGAGAGTAAGGGTTAACTTCCGGCCACGTTTTCCTCTGGGTGTGGGCCCTTAGCTCAGTCTGGTTAGAGCGCTCGGCTCATAACGCGGCCGCACCTCGTGCGGTTGTGTGAGACACCGAGTGGTCGATGGTTCGAATCCGTCAGGGCCCACTCGAACGTCGTGAGAACACACACTGGCGATTCGAATTTCGCTTCATGTACAATGGCCGCGTGCGTGTGGACGTATGCGAGTAATCGCCTCGAGATTCGGAATTACGACCAGCGTTTTTAGACAACGTGATAGTATTCGGCTGCATGATCGCTGATCCCAGAGCGTTCGACGACAGCTATGACGGCGTCGAACTCCTCCACCGCGAAGGCGAGATGCGGGACCTCTTCGAGCGCCTCACGGGATCGCCCGAGAACGGCGACGTACTCGTCTCGGGACCCAGCGGGGTCGGCAAGACGCTGTTCGCCCACAAGGCGCTCGACCGACTCGAGCAGCGCCGCCCGATCTACCGCGTACACGTCAACTGTCTCGGAAAGACCACCGCTGGCATCCATCGCGCCGTCCTCGAGGCCCACCCGAACGGTCCCGACGCAGTCCCTCGAACGACCGGCACCGACTCGGTCCGACGGACGCTCCGTGAGTCGATCGACCGCGAGACCGTCGTCGTCCTCGACGAAGGAGACGACCTTCCCGAAACGGACGCCGTCGGCGGCCTACTGCGGTTTCGAGACGTGACTCTCATCGTGATCACCCACGATAAAAAGCGGTGGCTCTCGCGACTCGACGTCGACGACGGTCACTCGTTCGACCGCGGCCACGTCAACCTCGAGCGGTACGGCATCCCCGAGTTGACTAAGATCCTCCGTCGACGTGCTCGACAAGGGTTCCACCAGCCCGATGTCGTCTCCCGCCAACACCTCCAGTACATCGCCGACGGCGTCGCCGGTGTCGCACGGAACGCCATCCAATGGCTCTGGGGCGCTGCCACCGTCGCCCACGAACGCGACCACGTCACGATACAGGACGAGGACGTCAAGGACGGCAAGGAACGCGCCTGGCGTCGCGTCCGCGAACTGAATCTCGAGTCGCTCCCCACTCACCATCGGGTGCTGTACGCGATCGTCCACGACGCCGGCGAAATCTCCGGTGAGGAACTCCACAACCAGTACAACGCGGTCAAAGACGACCTTTATCGAGACATCCCGGCGTGTCCGATCGGCAAACGGGCGCGCCGCGAGAAGTTCTCGAAGCTCCGGGAGTACGACCTCGTCGACTACGACGGCTCAACTCGAGCCCGGACTTACTGGGTGATCGACGAGAGCGTTACACCGCAACTCGAGTTGCCGACGTCTGTCGGAACTTCCCCCACCGACCACCGTCCGCACTAGTGGCGGGCCAAGCCTGAACTGATGGGTCGAATCTGGCGGTGTGGCTCGATTCGACCCGTCAGTCGACGGTTGGG